>Ga0114922_10004837_pt1 | contig 12480 bp, 8 predicted proteins | sample AartaG_FD_100975 | JGI IMG/M metagenome (GOLD analysis project Ga0114922, IMG submission 100975) | Deep subsurface microbial communities from Aarhus Bay to uncover new lineages of life (NeLLi) - Aarhus_00045 metaG | ecosystem: Environmental > Aquatic > Marine > Oceanic > Sediment | place: Aarhus... | reverse complement strand
TTATCGAATCCCAGGTCTTTCTTCCGCATGAAGTCCATCTGGCGGTACACAAGGAGGGTCATGGCAATACAGATGATGGAAATGGCAAACTGGAGGACGACGAGGGCATTCCTCATCCGTGTGCCTGAACGGGAAGTCGTGAATCTTCCCTTCAAGACGGTAACGGGCCGGAACGAGGAGAGAACAAAGGCCGGGTAAAGCCCTGCAAGAAATCCGACAAAAAGGCCGATAGCCAGGAGAAAGACGACATTGAATGGTTCTTTCAAATATTGGATTTCCAGTTGCTTTTGTGTGAGTTGGTTAAAAACAGGAAGAAGGAGTTGCACGAGGAATGCAGCCACCACCACACTGATCAGGCTCATCACAAGGGATTCAAACAAAAACTGCCTGATAAGCGAACTCTTTGTCGACCCGACGATCTTCCGGATGCCGACCTCTCTTGCCCGGGATGCGGACCGGGCGGTAGCCAAGTTCATAAAATTGATACAGGCGATGATGATCAGGAAGACGGCGATGGCGACCAGGACAAAAACGTAGGTGATGTTTCCATTGGCCTTGATCTCTGCCTCCAGGTTGGAGTGGAGGTGGATATCCCGGATGGGTTGGAAGAAGTAGTTGTACCCGTTCCCGGCCGCGACGTATTCCTTGAAGGAAAGCCCGGTTTGGGCCTGGATCGGGCCTGCTGCGTATCTTTCCACTAAGCCCGGCATTTTTGCTTCGACATCCTCAGGAGATATTCCTCCTTTAAGCATCACGTAGGTGTGGACAGAAAAAGACACGTAGTTGGGACGGTTTTGGAATCCTATAAGGTTCAGGGACACGAGAAAATCGAATTCCATATGGGAGTTTGCAGGAATATTTTCACAAACGCCCGAGACCATAGCTGGCCCCTGGGGTGTGGTGATGTATTTTCCCACAGGGTCTTCATCCCCGAAATATTTTAATGCCGAATCCCTGGTCATCACCATAGAATTCGGGGTAGAGAAGATGGTTTCCGGCGTTCCTTTGATTAGGGGGATAGAAAACATCTCGAAAAAATTGGATTCCACAAATAGGATTTTTTTCTCTTCGTACGATTTTTCCTGGTAGCCCAACATGATAGAATTCCGGTTGGCTAAAACGCGTGTTATTTGCTCGATTTCTGGAAAGTCCGCAACCATGGCATCCCCGATGGAGTAGGGAATGATGGCATAAAAGACCACGTTATCCGGGTAGATCCTTTCCAGCGCGATCCGGTAGATTCTGTCGCCGTTTTTTTGGAATTTGTCGTAAGAAAATTCGTGACGGACATTGATAATGATCAGGAAGAAACAAGCGATCCCCACTGAAAGCCCGACGATGTTGATAAAAGAAAATAATTTTTTCTTCCAGATGTTCCGGAATGCCACCTTTATCAAGTTTTTAAACATGCAAAATTCTCCTCTGTTGTTTCATACGTAAGAGCATAACATAAAGTTGTCTGCCTGACACTTAACATGGAAATCAAGAGACACGTTACCGATTTCAGAAAATCGGTACATGTCCCCGATTTCAATGCTTATAGCATTATGTCACGTCGTAGAATAAGAATGTTTATGAATAATTTAGGTTTATTTTTTTTATTTTGATTATTATCAATAGGTTGCATAAGCTAAAAAAAATAAATTTTCACTTGACATATTGATAACTTAACACTATATTAAAGTTAGGAATAAGAATAAATGAATAATATATATAGATTGCTAATAATATTTAATAAATATTGGATTTGTCGAAACGATCAGAGGAGGTGAATTTTGGCCTACACAACGGATGCCAATAAAAAATTTCAGAAGGAGTTAAACTCTGGGACAGCCGCGCTTGTACTCCTCAGCATCCTCGCCCGCGCGGATAAGCCGATGTATGGGTACCGGATCGCCAAGCTTATGGAAGTGGACGAAAAGAATGTCCCGATGATGAAACAAGGTGCGCTTTATCCTGTTTTGCGTTCCCTCGAGAGCAGCGGACTGCTAGAAAGCCATGTCGATCCTTCCATCTCAGGACCGCCACGACGATACTATAAAATTACAGAAACAGGTCTTGAGGCACTAAAAAACTGGGTGACGATCTGGGATCAAACTAAAGATTTTGTGGACGACATATTAAAAGGAAAAAACGATGTTTAAAAATGTCCGCGACTATTTGGAAAAGCTTAAAAAAGAACTCCAAGGGTGTGATCCCGCACTAATCCAGGATGCCCTTTCCGATGCCGAAGGACACCTGCGCACTGCAATCGATGAGGCGATTTCAAAAAATCCTGACCAGTCTGAGACCGAGGTCCTGGGGCCAATCATCGAAAAATACGGGATTCCTTCCGAAATTGCCTCTGCCTACAGGTCGATTGAAACCCATATAACGCCGGCGCTTGCTGTTTCCACTCGCCCAGATAAGCGGTCTTTTTGGGGAAAGTTTTTTGGCGTGCTGGCTGAATCCAGAGCATGGGGCGCCTTCTTCTACATGCTTCTTGCCTTCATTCCGGGCATCATCTTTGGAGGTTGGGCCCTGTTTGCCGGATTGATTTCTGCATTTTCACTCCTGTTCATCATCGGATTACCCATATTTGGCCTGTTTCTTCTTTCCCTGCGAGGAATCGCCCTACTGGAAGGCAGAATCATTGAAGCTCTCCTGGGTGTCCGGATGCCGAGAAGGCCGTTATTCCTCAAAAAAGGTCTCAGTTGGTCGGATAGATATATCGCATTAGTCAAGGATAAGTATTCCTGGAGAGCTTTGTTGTATGCGGTGCTGCTCTTCCCCTTGGGATTCATTTACAGCGGACTGTTTAGCCTGCTTTTTGTCTTCTCCCTTGGCTTTATAACAAGCCCCGTTCTTGAACTGGTTTTCCGCGTTCCTCTTGACTTGTTCGGCGATAATATTTTTACCCCCGTCTGGTTTCTCCCGATTGTATCTGTTGCCGGACTTTTACTTTTGCCCTTGACGTTACATTTAGCCAAGTTGGCAGGGAAAATTCATGGCCGATTCGCCAAATCCATGTTTGTGAGGAAATAAAAGGATAGGACTATGATAAAAAAAATCGAAGAATATTTAGATCAACTCAAAAAAGAACTCAGCGGAAACGATCCTGCCCTTATCCAGGATGCCCTGTCCGATGCCGAAGAGCACTTCAGGACCGCATTGGGCGAGGCAATCGAAAAATCCCCAGAATTATCAGAGGCAGACGTTCTGCAAATCCAGATCGATAAATACGGCACTCCACCTGAAATCGCCTCTGCCTACAAAGATATCGAATCCCGGATCGCGCCGGCTTTTGCCGCCCAAAAACCAAAATCTCCCCGGTCTTTCTGGGCAGAGTTTTTTGGTGTTGCTGCGAGAATCCGAACTTGGGGTGCCTTTCTGTACATCTTTCTTTCCGCTCTGACTTCCTTTTTCTTCGGCATGTGGGTTCTTCTTGGAGGGGCTTTTTCTTTAGTCACCCTCATCCTGATCATCGGGATTCCTGTGACCGGGCTTTTCCTTCTATCCCTCCGCGGGATCGCTCTGATGGAGGGCCGGATCGTCGAAGCCCTCCTCGGCATCCGTATGCCGCGAAAGCCGATCTTCATCCGCAAAGGCCTTAATTGGAGACAAAAATATAAAACCTTGGCCACCGAATCCTATACCTGGAAAGTCTTTGCCTACCTGATTCTGCATTTTCCTCTCGCATGGCTCCATTTTTTGATTGTATTCGTGATGTTTGGCTTTTCCATCAAGTGCGCCATATACCCTGTTTGGTATTGGGGATTGGGCCGTGCTTTGATCACTTTCAGCCAACCCCTTTATCCGCCAGTTTGGTCTTATCCCTTTGTTGTCTTGGTCGGGATATTGATGTTTTTTGTGACCTTGCACCTTGCCGGTCTTATGGGAAAGATCCACGGCCGATTCGCCAAATTTATGCTTGTGAAAAAACAGTAGCAAACCAATCGAGGAGATTCATTATGTTAAAAAGTTATGTATTGATCGCTTTGAGGAATCTGAAAAAACAGAAGGTTTATTCTTTGATCAACATTATCGGAATGGCCGTCGGAATGGCGGGTTTCATTCTGTTTGCCCTAGTGGCGGGCGTGAAACTCAGAGCGGATAAATTTCACGAAAATGCCGACAGGATCTACAGCATGGTCCAGGTCTTTCAAACAGAAAACAAAGAGGAGCAACACATCGCTTTTGCACCCGGACCGATGGCAGAAGCCCTGCGTGCAGAGTTCCCCGAGATCGCAGACGTGACCAGGGTTTATTCTGCGGGAAGGATGACTCTCAAAAGAGGGGAAGACACTTTCTTCGAGCGCAGCATGCTTTTTGTCGATCCCGCATTCATGTCCGTGTTTTCCTTTAAAATGGCTGCAGGAAATCCGGAAACCGCTCTTCAAGAACCGTATTCCATGATTTTATCCGAAGCGGCCGCCGAAAAATATTTCGGTGACGCCGATCCTATCGGTAAAATATTGACCCTTCATAAGGACGTCATCCTAACAGTTACGGGTGTTACAAAGGACATCACCCGGACATCTTCGATCAAATTTGACTTCCTAGTCTCTCTGGAAACAGCCAGGGCTTTCTCCGGAATCCTGGACGATTGGTCGGTCCATCGGATGGCCACTTTTTTACTGGTTCCAGACAGGTTCGATCAGGCCCGATTCGAAGAGAGGCTTCCGGCCTTTCTATCCAAGCACTTCGACGATTCTCCGGACTCCCCACAGCAGATGTATCTTTATCCATTTCTCGATTTCCGGCTGAAATCGCAGCACATCACCTCATTGATGGGAAGCAGCAGCCCCACCAGCGTGTACATCATGTTTTCTATCGGTGTCTTGCTCCTGTTGGTGGTAAGCATCAATTTTATCAACCTGTCGACAGTGCGCTCAATGCACCGGACTAAAGAGATTGGTCTCCGCAAGGTGATTGGTGCCAAACGACCCCAGTTGATTGCACAGTTTTTAGGAGAATCGGTGCTGTTGTCCTTCATCGCGATACCTCTCGCCATTATCCTGTACGAAATCATACATCCGATCTTTTATGCCTACATGGGGGATTTTGCCCTTGTTTCTTTTAGTCCCCAAGTCTCCAACTCTATCTGGAACTATCCTTTTCTTCTGAAGTATCTCGTGGTGGCCGCCATCCTCACAGGCATTTTTTCCGGGCTGTACCCTGCATTTTTTCTTTCCAGTTTTCAACCTCTCCATGTCCTGAAGGAAAATTTCAAGCCGGGGAGAAAAAAGAAAAGGGGCAGCAAGGCTATGATCATCTTTCAATTCTCGTTATCGGTCATTTTTATCTCCTGCGCCGCCCTGTTGAAATACCAGTCCGGACAACTTTTGGAGGCCGATTTGGGATACAACCGGGAGAAGGTAGCCTTCGTGCAACTTGGAAAGGAATCACTCGACAAGCTCGATGTATTGAAGACAGAAATAGCTCGCCATCGAGACGTTGTCCGTGTTTCTGCGGCGGGAAATTTGCCGCTGGTCTGGGATTCTCCGACACCGGTTCGCCTTCCGGAGGCGGCCGCGGACGAATTCTTCACCATGGAAGCCTACGGCGTGGATTATGGTCTTGTCGAAACTCTCGAGCTTCAGATGAAGGAAGGCCGGAGTTTTTCGAAAGATTTTGCGGACCAAAACAGCCTTATCCTCAGTGAGGCGGCCGTAAAAAAACTCGAGTGGGAAAATCCTATAGGAAAACAATTGGTCGTTGGCAACAAGACAGGCACGGTGATCGGCGTCACAAAAGATTTTCTTTTTGCCGATATCGGATTCGAAATGCCCCCAGCCGTGTTGTATTTGGAGCCGGAAAAAATTAGTGTATTGCTGGTGAGGTATTCTTCTGCTGACGGATTTCCTGATCTCCGCAAATACATCAAGGAGCAGTGGGTCGGCCTTATGCCAGATCAGCCATTCGAGTGTTTGACCCTGTCGGAATTTTTTGGACGGGTTTTCGGCCTTTTAGGCAAACTGACCGGCTTTTTAAACATGATCGGGATTACGGCCGTCCTTTTCTCCTGCTTGGGCTTGATGGGGTTGGCTACCTATCTGACTGAGCGGCGGACCAAAGAGATCGGGATCCGCAAAGTGCTGGGTGCTTCGTCGTTGAATATTATGTGGAGGATGACGCGGGAATTTCTGCTCTTGGTAACTATCGCAAATGTTATTGCCTTGGGCCTTATTACCTTTGGCTGGAACAAGGCCTTGCAGACCGGATTGCTGTTCATAACCCCCATCAACGCCGGCACCTATATTCTTGCTGTATCCGTATCGTTGTTTACGGCCTTTTTGGCTGTCGCTTCCCAGACCCTGAGAGCCGCCTGGGCCAATCCTGCCAATTCCCTCCGATACGAATAATTAAGTGAAATAATTAAGTGACGGGATATCTGATTACCTAATTATTTATTATCCTATGGGTATAAACTCTTTCAATTGTGCCTGGAATCCAAAAATTTAAGTTTTTTCATCCTTTCACCAAACCTTGAAATGCATACACGCTTTATTCGTTGACCTTGCTGTTTTGAAAGTGATATTGTCAGAGCTGGAGGGAACAATGCACAGAATAAAAAGAAAAACGGTTGCTCTGATTGTCTTTTGGCTGGTCGTGTTTTCATTTTGTATATCTCAAACAATGGACGAGCCCACAAAAAATGAAATGCTGAGAATAATCGACCAAAAAAGCAAGCTTCTAATCGATGTGAGCGATAAAATCTGGGGATATGCCGAAATTGCCCTGATGGAATATGAATCATCCAAACTTTATGAGGAGATTCTCGAGAAAGAGGGTTTTAATGTGGAAAAAGATGTGGCAGATCTGCCGACCGCTTTTGTCGCAACTTTCGGTTCGGGGAGTCCGGTCATCGGTATCTTAGCAGAGTATGACGCTTTGCCCGGTCTTTCACAGGACAGCACGCCGTTCAAGAAAGTCCTTCAGGAAGGGGGAAACGGACACGGCTGCGGCCACAACCTTTTTGGTGCGGGAAGCCTTGGAGCAGCGCTAGCACTCAAGGGGATTATGGAAAAACACGCCATGCAAGGGACTCTCAAGTTTTACGGCTGTCCTGCAGAGGAGGATGTCGGGGGCAAGCTCTACATGGCCAGAGCCGGCCTTTTTAATGATCTGGATGCCTGTTTAGCCTGGCACCCAGACTATGAAACATCTGTCGATGTTGACAGCGGGCAGGCCGTGGACGATCTGCAGGTTGAATTTTTTGGCAAGACCGCCCACGCAGCATTCGATCCCTGGATGGGAAACAGTGCCCTGGATGCTGCGGAAATGATGACCTTCGGAGTCAACCTTCTTCGCGAACATGTGAAGCCTTCTGTCCGCATCCACTATGTCATCACGGATGGGGGGAAAGTTCCCAACATCGTTCCCGAATATGCCAAAGTCTGGATCTGGGTGAGGGATCTTGACAGAGATGGAGTGAAAACCGTGGTTGAAAAAGTAAAAAAGATCGTCGAGGGTTCGGCCATAGCAACGGGCACATCCTCTAAGATTCATTGCATGGGCAGCTATCATGAAATGCTGATTAACATGAAAGGATCGGAAATCATGCAGAAAAACCTGGAAGAAATCGGGGCAATAACCTATACCGAGGATGAAATTCTGTATGCTCGAAAGATTCAGAAAGAGGTGGGGATCGATGAAAAAGGAATGGTCTCAATCATCGAAAAATTGAAGAAACCCGAAAAATATCCGGAAGGAGGATCTACAGATGTTGCCGAGGTGAGCTGGATTACTCCGACTATCCATCTCTCGACCACCTGCGCGCCATACGGTATCCCCTGGCACAGCTGGGCCGTTGTCACATCGAGCAAACACCCCATCGGCTACAAGGGCATGTTCCTGGCGGCGAAAGTGTTGGCGGCCACGGCTCTGGACCTTTTTCGCAGTCCGGACATATTGAAGGAGATGAAGAAGGAATTCAAGGAAAATCTGAAGGGCTACACCTACAAGAGCGGTATTCCCCATGATCGAAAGCCTCCTATTCGGATAAAGAAAAAATAGAATATTTTGGAGCTCTTTGATTATCCGGTTCGAAAATGGCAGAAGAAGCGAAAAACTTGAAACAGACAGCAGAGCTATCTCTTGGATCCCGGCGGGAATTTCAGGTCGAAAACGCTTATACCTATAATGTGAAGGGCCCGGTGAGCTGGATCTTTTCGCACCTGCTGCGATACCCCCTCCTGCCCCTCATTATGGGAATCGCCGCAGTGGGCAACAATTTTGCCTACAGCTACATCCAAGTCTTTGTCGGACGGGCCTTCGATTTGATTTCGACTTCAGGATTCCTGTTTTCCGCCCTCCTGCCTATCATATTGGGGATCCTGGCATGCGCGGTGGGTCAGGGATTGACCGGAATCTTTCGCAATTTCACCATGGAGTTTCTGGCTCAGAGGGTCGAGCGTAATTCCCGCGGAGAACTGTATCTGAGCCTTCTGGGAAAGAGCCAGACCTTTCATGGACGTCAGCGGATCGGTGATATCATGGCACGTGCGACAAACGATGTTCGTGCTCTCAACCTTATGTTCAGTCCGGGATTGAATCTGATCATCGACTCGGTTTTGGCCCTTGTTATTCCGGTGATCATGATCGGACTGATCCATGCCCGGCTGCTTCTGGTCCCGTTGGTTTTTACCGCCCTTTTAACGGTCACGGTGATGGACTATAACCGGCGATTGAAGCCGGTCAGCATCGCCCAGAGGGAACAGTTCGGTATCATCAATGCCGGATTGACCGAGGCGGTGGCCGGGATCGAAGTGGTGAAAGCCAATGTGCAGGAGCGCTACGAATGGGACAAATTCACGGGCAACGCCCGCACTTTCCGGGATTATTTCGTTCGCCAGGGCGTTATTCAGGCCCGGTATTGGCCCATGTTGATGTTCAGCCTATGCTGGGGGGCGGGGTTCTTTCACGCAATGAACCTGTGGAGACAGGACCTCGTCAGTCTGGGAGAGGTGGTGGCGTTTATGGGATTGTTCGGGACCCTGCGTTTCACCACGTTCATTTCGATTTTTTCCTTCAACCTGGTTCAGTTGGGAATGGCCAGCGCCAAAAGGATCTTGGCGATGATCAAAACCGAAACCGAGCTGGACCAAAATTTGGGCGGCATATCCCGACCCATTCAAGGTGAGGTCGTTTTTGAAAACGTGAGTTTTTATTATGACGGAGCAAAGGTGCTGAAGGATGTCAATTTCCGTATTTTGCCTGGAGAGACCGTCGCCATCGTGGGTTTGACAGGTTCCGGGAAAACCACGTTGACGCGGTTAATCAACCGAATCTATGACACGGCATCGGGACATGTGTTGGTGGACGGAATGGATGTGAAGGACTGGAGTCTGGAGAGCTTGCGTTCTCAGATTTCAACCATCGAGCAGGATGTTTTTCTTTTTTCCCGGACACTCCGGGAGAATATCGCTTTCGGCCAAGCCGGAGCAGCGCCGGAGGAGATAGAACGGGCGGCCCGGGAAGCCCAGGCGCATGAGTTTATCATGGCCTTTCCCGATGGATACGAAACGAAGATCGGGGAGAGGGGTGTGACCCTCTCCGGCGGACAGCGCCAGCGGATCAGCATCGCTCGCGCTTTTCTCACAAATCCCCGGATCCTGATCCTCGACGACTCGACCAGCGCTATCGATAGCGCCACAGAGGACCAGATCCAGCGGGCCATGCGCCGGATCTCCAGCGACCGCACGACTTTCATCATTACCCACCGATTGAGTCAGATCCGCTGGGCCGACCGCATTCTCGTGTTGCGAAAGGGAGCGCTGGCGGATCAGGGGACCCACGAGGAACTGATGATACGTTCCCCCGATTATCGGCGGATATTCGCCCGGTACGAATAAAACAGAGGCTTTGGAAAAGGAGTTAGTATGCCGTTTATTCTGGATGGCCTGGATAGCGAAGATTACGACCGCACCTATAAAGAAAGAGAACTCCTGCGCCGTATCGCCCGCTATTTTCGACCTTACCGAAGCCGTGTTGTTTTAGCCTCCACAATGCTCACCCTGAATTCGGCAGCGGGAACAGCCGGCCCGATCCTGATTTCCAAGGCTCTCGATCTCATCAAGCGGGATTCATCCACACGAGCTTTTTTGATCCTTTCCCTGGGAGTGCTGCTGTTAGGCGTTTTTGCCTGGGGATTCAACTATATCCGACAGGTGGTCTCTGCCCGCATGGTGGGAAACGTGGTGCTGCGTCTGCGAGAGGACGTTTTTGATGCCGTCGTTCGCAACGACCTGTCCTTTTTCGACCGGCATCCTTCCGGGAAGATCGTCAGCCGGGTCACTTCCGACACCCAGGATTTCTCCGATGTTGTGACTCTGGTCCTGGATGTCGGCAGCCAGATCCTGTTGGTGCTCCTGCTGTCCGTGTGGTTGTTCGCCATCGATATCCCCTTGACCCTGCTGATACTGGGAATGAGCCCTATCGCTTTTTTGATCGCTTTGGCTTTCCGGAAAGTTGCACGAAAAGTGACCCGAAATGCCAAACGGATCACAGCCGTTATCAATGCGGAAATCCAGGAATCGATCAGCGGCATCGGAGTGGCAAAGGTTTTCCGGCAAGAGCAGGCAGTGTTCGAACGGTTTCTGGAAAACAACCAAAAAGCCTATCGAGTGGGTCTGGCCCGCGGTTTGACCATGAACAGCATATTTCCTGTGCTGGGCACGGCTTCGGGCCTGGCCATAGCCCTGCTGGTATATGCCGGAGGAGCCGCTGTCCGGTCCGGCGGTTTCAGCCCGGGGGAATGGTACCTGTTCATGCAGGCCACGGCCTTTTTCTGGTGGCCGATGATCAGCATCGCTTCCTTTTGGAGTCAATTCCAGGACGGCCTTTCCGCTTCGGAACGAGTTTTTGCCCTGATCGATGCGGAACCAAAAGTCATCCAGACCGCCTCCCGCTCGGTGCCCCAGTTGCGGGGCGAGATCGAATTCCGGAATCTTCTTTTTTCGTACACAGAACGTGAACAGGTGCTGAAGGATTTCAGCTTGAAGGTTCCTGCCGGACAAAACGTAGCCTTGGTGGGACACACTGGAGCCGGGAAAAGTTCGATCGCCCGTTTGATCGCGCGGTTCTATGAATTTCAGAGGGGAGAGCTGCTTGTGGATGGACAGGATATCCGACAGCTTGACCTGGAGAAGTACCGGCGCCAGCTCGGCCTGGTTCCCCAGGATCCGTTCCTTTTCTCGGGCACGGTGAAAGACAATATTCGATACGGACTCCCCGAAGCCACGGAGGAGCAGGTCTCCCGCGCAGCCATGCGCATCGCTCAGGGAAGCTGGCTGGAGGCCCTGTCAGGGGGATTGAATACAGAGGTCGGGGCGCGCGGCGCAAGCCTGTCTATGGGTCAACGGCAGCTTGTGGCCCTTGCCCGTGTCCTTCTCAAAAATCCGGTCATCCTGATCCTGGATGAAGCCACCTCCAGCGTGGATCCCTTCACCGAGGCGCAGCTACAGGAGGGCCTGGAGACCGTGATGAAGGACCGCACTGCCATTGTTATCGCCCATCGCCTGTCCACGGTCCGCAATGCGGACAGGATTATCGTCCTGGAGAAAGGACATATCGTCGAGGAAGGCGACCATCAGGAATTGCTCGCCCGCAGCGGGCATTATGCAGAGCTTTACAACACGTATTTCCGCCATCAGTCATTGGAATACGTGGAAAGCTTTTTGCGCACTTAGAGCTTTAGGGATTGCTTGTTAGTAACCATGACCGACTTTGGAGTAGGAATACCATGTGGCAAAAAGGCCGAGAAAATAGGTGCCCAGAGTGACAAATCCATAGGGTTTTCCTATCGAGAAGGAATAACCGATCATGGCCATCATTGCCAGGTAGTAAAGAAAAAGATAGGGCCAGAGCCATCGCGTTTTTCTGAAATTCAACTTCAAGATGTAGTCGAATAATAGCTCAATTTTCAAGAATAAAATCAAAATCATCGGAAGGACGATTGTCCACCATTCCCGTTTTCCAAAAAAATTCAGGATGATGGCCATTCCTACCGGTAAAATCATGGCCACCACAAAAAGCCCCAGAACGTGTTCGACCTTTTTTAGTCCTTTTGGCCGAGACAGAAAAATACCGATCAGCAGGAAATTGATTAAATTCGCAATGACAAATATTCCGATGTCGATAATCCAAAAATCCATAAAAGTATTTGTTTGCGACATATTGCTCACTATCTCTTAAGATTATTTTTTCTTTTTGTTGGTTTTGAATGACTTGTCCGGGTAGGGAGGGGGTTCTGGAATGTCGACCGGATGCTTTTGGATCTGATCTTTGAGATAAGCAACAGCCGCCTCGAGCTGAGCATCTTTCCCATTGAAAGTCTTATGCGGCAGGTTGTCGATCACCATATCCGGATCCACACCATGTCCCTCGATAAGCCATTCTCTTTCTGGTCCGTAAACGCCAGTCTGTGGGGCTCTTGCCAGTCCTCTGTCTGTCAGACGATTGTTGCTGCTGAGCCAGATTTCGCCACCCCAGGTCCTG
>Ga0114922_10004836_pt1 | contig 12483 bp, 3 predicted proteins | sample AartaG_FD_100975 | JGI IMG/M metagenome (GOLD analysis project Ga0114922, IMG submission 100975) | Deep subsurface microbial communities from Aarhus Bay to uncover new lineages of life (NeLLi) - Aarhus_00045 metaG | ecosystem: Environmental > Aquatic > Marine > Oceanic > Sediment | place: Aarhus... | reverse complement strand
CCAATGACCGTTTGCGCCTGGGTGAAGCCTGATGCGCTGAGCGGCTGGAGAAACATCGTTGAGATGGACGGGCCGAAAGGATGGAAACTGGGATTCAGCGGCAATAATCTTGTGTGGACGCAATACTACATAGAGGATGTCGTTGGGGAGGGAACAATAACCCCGGGACAATGGACGCATGTCGCAGCAACGTGGAATGGCTACGATCTCATTATGTATATTAACGGTCAGAAGGACCCATCGTGCGACGTTCGTTGGGTAGATACACCGTTTGGTAAAATACCTTTTGGTGGCCCCCGTCATCCCGCAGGTGGGCTTAACGCACAGGCCTGGGATGTAAGAAATGTTGGAACCGTTACCGTCGATGCGATGGAGCGACATATCCTGGACAAGCGCCCGCCCTCTTTGGGCACCGACCGTTTTTCTTCTGTTGATTTTCCAAAGACCGGAGGTTATCTTAAGCACAGTAGCGGCAAGGAGTTTCCCAGTCAGAAAGACAAGTTTTTCATCAAATTCACCGGTTATATCTGGATCCCTGAACCGGGGGAGTATAATTTCTATGTCTCTTCGGACGACGGTTTCCGCCTCAAAATCGGCAATGAGGCCGGTAGTGGCGGCACAGCCATCGAATATAAGTTGGTTACCGAATATCAAAAGACACGCGGGTATGGAGAGTCGTCAGGAAGCCGGTATTTCTCGAGTGCGGGCATGTATCCGATTGAGTTGTGCTACTACGAGTGGGATGGCTCTAGTGGGATCAGGCTTGATTGGGCCCGACCTAACGCAGCAAAAGAACTCCTTTCATCTAAGTATCTGAGGCTGGATATTATCGATGTAGGCGACACTGGTGAGCACAATGATGCACCGAGTCTGGATGTAGGATATCGACGCACAACTGGGTCTAGTTATTTCCAGGGCAGCATCAATGACCTATGGATATTCAATGACACCAAGATCCAGAGCGAAATCCAGAAAATTATGAGCAAGCCGGTTCTTACGTTCGCTAACGCCACGGGTGCCAACGGGAAAGTCAATGTTGTTGCTGATCTGACTGCCGAAGTGGCTTTCACCGTAGATACGCCAGCAGGCATCAATCGCTACTTCTGGGTGAAGAAATCAGGGAGCGAGATACCCACTGACAATGAGTTTCGGGAGACAAGCAGCAACATGAGGAAATTCGGCTTTGGTGATCCCGGTGATCACGTGGTCTACTGTAAGGCGATTGGTTCTAATGGTATGGAATCGGACATCATCGCTATTCCGGTTTATGCCTGGAACCGCCCGGTGGTTAAGGGCACTCCGTCACAGTCTGCCATGGATAAAGGTGTTTCCTGGTACAAGGACAAATACGTTGGTGTGGTAGGTGAACCGGTGAACTTGATGGCAGAGGCTGATCTCAATGGAAACGAAGCAATTGCGAGATATATCTGGGATCTTGACGGTAACTGGGATACCATGGAAGATCAGATCGAGCAGGTAGAAGGTGGAATTGTGCAACACACCTGGGAGAGTTCCAGCCTCAGCAGCAGAATCCTCTGTAAGGCCATCACCAACTATGATATCGAGAGTGCTGAACGGATGTTTGACCTGAAGATTTACAGCATTGTGGAGGTGGATCCAGATGGGCCATACACAGGCGTGCCGAATGAGACCATTCAATTGAAAGGTTCCATCAACAAGGGCAGTTATCCTGGCTATCAGAATATTGAGTATCAGTGGCACGTTTATGATGGCACGGCCTGGGTCGAGGATGTGCCTACGGATAGCAACGGTAATGCGGAATACGCATGGGCACCCACCGGGAACGATAGCGACACCTATAGTGTCAGGCATACAGCAACAGTCGAAACCGCGGAAGCCTTCACGCTGACCGGCAGCGCGACCACGTCTGTTACCATCGAGGGTGGGAGGCCGACAGCCATGCCTGGCGGCCCCTACCGGGGCGGCATCACTGGCGGCAACTTCTCCTCCATCCAGTTTGAGGGGAATCATCCCGATTTCGTTGAGACGGCAGACGTAGGTAGGATCGCTGACTGGCAGTGGTTCTTCGGAGACCCGAAGTCACGCCAATCAGGGCTTGTGGGAGAGTTTTACGAATACCCTTCGGGCTTAAGTGATCTGGACTCCATCGAAAGCTATATCCGGGACAACCAGGTTACTCCTGAAGCTGTCCGTGTCTTTGAGACGGTGGATTTTCCCAGCACTGGTGGCGATTTTGCGCACAGCAATATGGCCCATGCGCCTGTTGGCTTATCAGATTTGTTCTTCGCTCGTTTCACCGGTTTCGTTGATATCTGGAAACCGGGAAACTATGTGTTCCATGTTACTTCGGATGATGGATTTCGTCTGCGGATAGGAGACCAGACTATAGTGGAAAGCCTTGATGCAGCCGCCGACGTATATGAAGACACTACCTTTGAGGAGGCGGGTATTTACCCCATAGAACTGACTTACTTTGAGGCAACGGGTTCTGCCTACCTTACGTTATACTGGCAACAGCCTGAGGAACCAAGGGACCCGGCGTCGGGGCTCATAGCGCCTATATCAATAGGTCCAGTTACCCGGCTTAACAGCGGCGGACTTGCGACCGGTATATGGAATCCGACTCACACATTCGCCCAAGCGGGTACTCATACTGTCAGACTGAGGGTACAGTCTGAATTCGGGAAATGGAGCACGGCTGTAACGACCAAGGTTGAGGTGATCGACGGCAAGATAAGCGGGTATGTGCGCGCTGCAGACCTGCGCACGGCGGTCAGAGAAGTAACGCTGACGCTCTCCTCAAGCCACGTGGATCCAGAAGCCCTCGCCCAGATCGCTGCTTCTGATGAAAGCCTGAATACAGTCGGCGATGACAGAATCTCGACGGAAACAGATGAAAACGGCTATTACGCTTTTGAGCATATCCCACTGGGCAGTTATCGGATCACCGCCAGCAAAGTCAATGGTGGAGATGTTCATGAGTTTGAGACTCCTGTCGTAGCCACAGAGCTGACGTTGGATGCCCCGAATCAAATAGCTATAGATTTCGTGGACATCAGCGTTTTCCCGGTCGGCGGCCGGATCGTCTATAGCATCCAGAAGCAGGGACAGGATGTGCTGGTCGAAGATGCCATCGTCAAAGCCTTGCCCATAGGTACGACCAGCTATATCGAATCATTGATGACTACTAAATCTCTCAGTGCAGATGGGACAAATTACAGCCTCCCGCTGTTTGCCGGGAAGTACTTGATGAAGGCCGATATGGGTGGACACAACATTCGCATTAAGGAGACCTTCCCTGGCTACGACAGAGATACAGGGCTGGTCACCATAAAGAACGCCGTGACAGACCTTGATTTCATCGACTATGCCACACGGGAACTTACGGTTTACGTGGAGGACTCTGGTGAATTCCCCATCGACGTCTATCGTGAAATGTTCATTCAGGTAGAGGTCAATGGAAACAACGGCTATGCGCTGTCGGACAATGAGGACAAATTGCCTGATAATGACCTGATATCCGATGAAGGTTCGGTCTATTTCAAGGCGATCGTTCCCCCAGGCAAATATACTGTAGGCTTGGCGAACGTGCCCTCAGCGGTGGTTAAGGGCGAAACCAGCAAAAAGCAGGCGGAAGTCGATCTGACGGTTCCAGAGCCTCAGAGCGTCACCATGGTGGTTCCTGTGCCCATTGAGCTTGAGATCGGTCCTACGCCGCGGCTGTTCGATCCTGCGCCTGAGGAATTCCTGGATGAGATCGGGTTGACAGAGCAGGACAACCCCGAGGGATACATGCTATACTTTCCTCCCGATATTCAGGAGCACACCTATACCATCAAGGCAACTGCCAACGGCAATCCCGTCAGGGATTTCTCCCTGAAGGTCAGGGATGATGTCAGTCAGCTCACGGCAGATCCTGCGGACGAGATAGTATACCAGGCCCCAGAGACGGACGAGGAAGGCAACGGGCTTTACACCATGTCTGCAGGTCTGCCCAACATGACGATTGTTGTGAAAGACGATCCTGACACATATCTGGAATACACGCTCTCTGACGGCACAACAGTGGTGAAAGTGCCTAAGGTTCTGCCGAAGGAAATCACTTTCAGAGCCAGCAAAGACGGCTATGAAGATAGCGACATCTACACAGAGGAAGTTACGGTGTTGGGCGATGTGACATTGGGAAGTGAGGCGGAGCTTGTTTCGATTCCGAATATCAACTACCTGGTGCTGCACGATCCCCCGGGGGATGGCAGTCATGCCTACATGGATGATTCGCTGATGGTTAAGGGGGTAATCCCGCAAATGAAGATCAGGGCAAAATACGGCGAGATACCCGTTTACCCATCGCCGTGGAGCGTTGAAAGGACTATTAGTGGGGTGAACTACCAGGAAGTTGAGGGATCTGATCAGGATCTGGGCAAAAAGGGAGTGCATGGCTATGACCAGCCTGATAGTGTTGTTTTGCCTTATATGCTTTCAGCAACCGGCGAGAGCATTTCTGGTCTGGGAGTGCTGTTGCCCGGACCTATCGGTCTCGCTGCCCAGGTCATGAGGAGTGTCGTTGCTACCGCCATTTTGGTTGGCGGTGAGAGTTTCGGACTTGTGGTTCAGTATGAGGCATCGTCCAACCGTCATCTGGAAACGAACTCCAGTGATAACATTCCTGATCTGATGGGTCCGGGCAAGGGTGACCTCTACTATGGCGAAGGCTGGACCCTGGCTCTGCAAATCAAATACCGCCTCGGCATCAAGAAGGATCAGGATGACAACTGGGTCCCGGACACGGCACAAATACTCACCTATAATATTATGAGAGATGTGAGCAATCAGTACGTCTATATGCCCGGGGATATAGAGAATATCATAGCCGGTCTGGGAGAGCAGATCGCCGCGATCGGTGATCCCGGCGGTGATAAAGAGAAAGAGGAGGAAAAGCAAAGGCTTGAGGATGGCAAGGATACGTGGAGAAGTCTGCTAGAGAGCAACCCGGCTTACGTCTGGCAGAGGGATTATGTCAGACAGGAAGGACAGGAAGCCAACCGAGAGAACCTGGAGGGTTTTATAGCAGGGAACTTCGGGGAGGATTGGCGAGCAAATAGCGAACTGCTCATGTTCAGTGGCGGCGGAACGACGTTTGATTATTCCCGGGAGATCGCGGTGACTTCCTTTCGGCAATGGACAATGGAGGTCGGCGTTGAGACGTCGTCCGAACTCCACCATACGTTTGACGTTGGGCCGTCGGAAGATGTCGATCCCCCTGCTGGTCCATCGCCCAAACTCGAAATTTCATGGGGCGTCGGCAGTTCAGTGGGCATCAAGACAGGACAGAGCTACAGTGGAACCTGGGAAAGCGGAGACGGAATGGAACAGACTGTCGGGTTCGCTTTGTCCGACGATGATGTGGATGATAAGATTTCTACCTACGTCCTGGAAGGTCCCTGGGGGACGCCCATCTTCTTCACGGACCCGGGCAGCGTTACGTCCTCTCCGTGGGATCCGGGAACCAATAAGGCGGTGGACCTGAAGGTTACCCTGGTGGAACAGCCGACGCGAGTCGGGCCCTTCGATTACCATGATGGCGCCCACTATATAGTCCAGGTGGATTATACCGGGCAACGGAATCTGGAGACTGCAACGGTAGATTTCGTGATCTATGCTTATCCCGATCTAAACCCGAATGATATGACATCCCGGTTCAATGGAGATCAGGGAGACTTCGGGCTTTACTTCGATAAGAAAGCGCCCAGCATACCTGTCGAGGTCTCGCTCTACCCGCCTGCAATTGACCTGGACAACAGCGAGGAGAAGCAGTACAGCGTGGGTATAGAGGTGGACTTCATCGAAGACCCCTCGCAGATAAACCAAGTACTGACGCTGACTCCCACGTTTGCCGACCTCCGCGCGCCCCGGGCAACCATTACCGCACCCTACGAGGGGCAGCGGATTAGCCCGGCAGTCTTCACAGGCGACAAAAAGTTCGGGATCGAGGCTTTTTGTGATGACCAGGATGTGTCCAAGATACAACTGGAGATTCGCAGCAAGCAGACCGACGGCGTGTGGGAGCCGTGGCGATTGCTTTCCGGCATGGTCTGGGAAGAGGGTGTGCCCAACGATGCCATTACTCTGGTAACGCATACAGACAGCTACCCAATTCGCAACGAGTTCACCTTCGATTGGATTGGCGATGAGATTGCCACATTGGGCGTAGGCGAGTATGCTCTGCGTGCAGTTGCCCAGGACAAGGCCACTCGCCTCAAAGAGGATAGCTCTCAAGAAGCAAAGCCAAATGTGGATCTGGACGCGCCTGTAGTCACGTTCAAAGTGGATGGCAGTATGCCGACGGTGCTGACTACGATGCCTGATTACCAGGCAACTGAGAGGGAGCGCATCTATCGCGGTGAGTTGAGCGCCACTTTCAACGACGACATGCGAATGGATGATTTCACAGACCGCACTTTCTACGTTACAGATCTGCTCAACAATGGTGAGAAGGTGGCAGGCTTCGTCTCCTACAGCCCTGCACTGCGCAAAGCCGTATTTGTCCCCATAGTGCCGTTCCAGCCCAACGGTTTCTTCCGCGCTGAGATCAAAACCGACGCGGAGAAACCAGATAGAACCATCGAGAAAGGCGTACATGACCTGGCTGGCAATCCGCTGGACAACGCGTTCACGTGGACCTTCCGCACGACAGACTCTCCGTTTGAGGAGATCTGGTCGATTATCCTGTCGGCAGTTGACGGCGTTTCCAGCGACGGAAACAACATTGCCGCTGTGGAGTATGGTGCAGAGGATGCCGAAGATGAAAAAGACGCCCGTGCCGTGCCGAAGATCTCTTCGCAGTTCGAGCTGTCATTCCTGGACCGTGACCAGGTGAAGTTCGACAGGGATGTTCGTCCTGCTGACGGTCGTTTGGGACATCACTGGTTCTTCGCAATAAGCAACCCGGAAGGCGATGTAACCATCATGTACCAGCCGTCTGTCAAGCTGGCGAAAGGTCCAAACCTGAGACAATACAAGGTGATTCGGTTGGTGGAGTTTGATGCGAATGGGAATGTCACAAACATGATTTCGCTAAAACCGGAAGATGCAGAATTTGATCCGACTACAGGCCAATACAAGCCGTTTGAGGCGTACTTTTATACACCAGAGAAGGGCGAGGTTGTGCGACATTTCCGGCTGGACGTTCAGAAAGCTGGTTTCGTCGCGACAGAGTTCATCAAAGGAACCTCGGGCTGGAAGTTTCTATCTGTACCTATCACACCGGAGAGAGCGGATCCCTTCGTGAATTTCGGCGACGATATTGAGCCTTTCAAGCTTTATAAGTACGACACAGCGATTTCGGGCTACAAGATCTATCCGCTGGACATAGGCGAAGTTGCCCTGCAAGCTGGGCATGGTTACTTCACCCGCCTGGAGGAAGATGCGGAAGTCGATGTGGGCGGTTCAGCGAACTCCGAAGCCGTGGAGATCAAACTTGCTGATGCTGGCTGGTACGCAATTGGGACCCCGTTCGTGATGCCGGTCAATGTCGCTGACTTGCAGATCAACGGTGACGGATTTGATGCAGCCGCAAAAGCAGGATTGATCGAAAAAACGCTCTATAGCTGGAAAGTTAGTCCAGATACTAAGAATATTTCGGATGCTTATGAAGCTGTGGACAACAAAGGCCAATTGCTCCCCTGGGAGGGTTACTGGCTCAAAACGAACTGCCCAGATCTCACGCTAACGGTTCCTGCACCTGCGGCTTTAGCGAACTATGTAGCGCCGCTTCCACCAAGCTACGACCCGCCGATGGCTCCTCCAGCCGGCGGATATCTACATGGTTTCGACCTGCGATTTGCGCTGACTTCCGATTTCTCCGCGGATCTGATCACCGCGCTTGGCACAAAACCAAACGCCAGAGCCGGTGTTGGTCCGGAAGATCAAAGTGAACCTCCGACTTTGGACGGCACTGTCTCCGCTTACTTCGACCACAAGGACTGGGGAACTGAGCCCGGTTTATATAACACCGACTACCAGCCGCCTTTGGAAGTCGGTGAAAGCCGCACATGGGAGCTTGTGGTCTATACCAACGAACCAAGGGCAAAGATGAGGCTCTCGTGGGAGGACACCATCGGGCAGGTACCAGATGACACGATGCTCACCTTCCGTCAGATCGACGCGGCGAATAGTGAAAGCAGCGAATCAGACTGGCAGGATATGCGAAAGGTGCGCTCCGTCGAACTGGATACAGGGAAATTCATAACGAAGGTACCGTTTGAGATCCGCGCAGAGCGATTCACCATGACACAGCCCCGGGATCTCTCTGTGATCGCTGGTGAGAAGGAGGTAACCATCAGTTGGGCAACGGATGCCAACCCATTTATCACAGGATATACAATCCTCCGCTCTGGAGGTGATGCGGATAGTGCTCTGGCTACTTGCGGGAAACTTAGCTCCAACGTCAGCCAGTTTGTAGATGAGGATGTAGAGGAAGAAGCTACCTACACCTACCAGATTATCGTTCACTTCTTGACCGGCGCAGAACTAAGAAGCGAGTTCCTCACTGTCACCACACTACCAGTGATTAAGGAAACCGTGTTACTGCAGAGCTATCCGAACCCGTTCAATCCTGAAGTCTGGATCCCCTATGAGCTGGCTGAACATGCCTCAGTTTCCATCCTGATCTACAGTTCATCCGGTCAGCTCGTCCGAACGCTCGATCTGGGTGTGAAACAGCGAGGCAGATATACAAGTAAAGACAAAGCTGTCTACTGGGATGGTAAGAACGAAGTAGGGGAATCGGTGGCAAGTGGTGTATACTTCTATAGTATGAAAGCAGGCGAATTTGTGGCCATACGCAAAATGGTAGTGAAGAAATGAGGCGACGTCTAATACCACAAAAAACCGCAATTTGCCTATATAAGCATTAGGAACCCAGCATTGGAGAAGCTGAATCTGCTGGAGCTACTATAGTCTGAACGAAGAATTTCCAAACTGGAAGGAGAAGAAGATGGAACTGACCGGTGGAGAGATCATCGCTGAGTATCTCATAAAAGAGAAAGTGCCGTATATAGTCGGGATTCCGGGGCACGGCAGTTTGGGTATAGCTGACGCGTTCAAAGGCAGAGAAGACAGGATAAAGATCATACAGGTCAGACACGAGCAAAGCGCAGTGCATCTCGCAGACGGATACTTCAGAGTGTCCGGGCAGCCACTGGCAGTATTCACGTCAATTAGACCCGGCGCTATTAACACCGCAATAGGCGTCGCAACGGCCTACGTTGACTCGACTCCCGTTCTGGTGATAACTGGAGATACGCATACCCACATGTTTGGCAGAGGGGTGCTTCAGGAGATCGAGCGGCAGCACAGTTCGGATTTCCCACGTATACTGGAGCCCATTGTCAAAAGATACTGGCAGCCTACGGATGTATCACAGCTTCCTCACATAATGCAGCGCGCCTTCGGGCACATGATGACCGGGCGGCGCGGGCCGGTGCTCATCGACGTGCCTATGGACGTTCAGTGCAACTCAGCCCGGGTGGAGATACCTGACCCGGCAGAGCGAAAGCCCGGGGGCAGAATATCCGCTGATCCAAAGCAGATAGACGCTGCTGTTGAACTGCTATCCCGATCCCAGCGGCCGGTGATACTGGCTGGCGGCGGCGTAATCGCCTCAGACGCGTGTGGCGAATTGAAGCAACTGGCTGAAATGATGGACGCAGCGGTGGTCACCACCATGATGGGCAAGAGCGCGTTCCCGGAGAACCATCCTCTCTACAGTTGGCACGCCGGCTCAAAAGGTACGAACTGCGGCAACAAACTCACATCCTCCGCCGACGTAATTCTCGCTGTGGGGTGCAGATTTGCGGATGAGACAACCTCGTCTTATAAACACGGCGTCAGCTTCTCCATCCCACCCACCAGGCTGATCCACATCGACATCGACGAGACGGAGATAGGCAAAAACTACCCGTGCGAAGTGGGCATTGTAGCCGACGCCAAAGCGGCCCTGTCTCAGATTGTAGAGCAGATGAAAGACGTGCCCGAAGTCGATAGAAGCGCTTATGCAGCGGAGATAAGACAGTTGGTGCAGGATTGGCTTGAGGAGATGAGAGATTTCAGAGATTACGACAAGACGCCTATGACTATCTCCAGAATGTTGAAGGAACTCCGCGAGTTTCTGGACGATGATGCCATAGTCGCATCCTCCTCCGGCAACAGTCAGGCGCAGATATTACAGGAGTTTCCGTTTTACCATCCGCGAACGTGCCTGACCACTGGAGGGTTCTCTACTATGGGGTTTACTGTCCCTGCCAGCCTGGGTGCGAAGCTCGCTCTCCCGGACAGACAGGTGGTGGGGGTAGTGGGCGACGGCGACTTTATGATGACCATGCAGGAACTTGCCACCGCTGTGCAGTATAACATACCGGTGGTGATCATGATAGTTAACAACATGGGCTGGATCTCCATAAAGGACCTCCAGATAGCTGCTTACGGCGATGACAGGCCCATTGCCACTGATTTCGTCAAGCCTGACGGGGAGCTATACTCACCGGACTTCAAAGCCATAGGCCATGCTTTCGGCTGCCACAGCCAGAAAATACAGAGCGGCGAGGACGTTAAGCCTGCTCTGGAGAGAGCTTTCAGTTCAGGCAGGCCAGCAGTCATCGAGGTAATTGTGGAGCGGAAATTCCCGTATTCCGGCGGCAAAGTCGCCGGCTGGTGGGATGTGCCAGTGCCCACGTATCTAAGCGAGAAACGAGCTATTTATGAAAAAGAGCGATCCGAAGAAAAACTTACCTGAACCCCGGGGCAAGATCAAAATCCTGTATATAATTCGCGTTTACCTCACAGTAATTCGGATTCTCCACAGGAATCTGGGCGCGCCGCGTATCATCGCCGCGTACCTCTTCTTCGCCTTTGCAATATTAAGTCTGCTATTTACCGTCAAAGTGCCGGTAAGCAGTCATTTCCTGGCCCCCACGGACAGGGCAAAGACGCAGTCAAGAGGGATAACCGGGTTTATCATGATCATCAATCTCCTCGTCTACGGCATAATCATGAACTGGAGAAAAGGCGGTAATTTTCACACAATTATTCGCATCGCCCTCATTGGCATGGCATTGTTTTTTAATACCTTTCTGTTGCAGGTTACGTATATACTTGTGCGTGATGGAACGTTCTTTTAGTGTTAGATCTATGGAGTGCGCAAGCTTGCTTGCGCAATATGAGGAAAATCACCCCATACCCCTGGAAAAGCTGGAGCGATCTCCAGCACTCCAAAATAGATGAATCTGGAGGTGTTTTGTGAACCCAAAAGAAAGAGCCATAGCAGCCCTCGAATTGAGGCAGCCTGATGATATAGTCCCAACCTTCGAGCTTGAGTTCCAGTTGACAAGGGAGTTCTTCGACAAGGACTTCAAGAATCTCAGAGACCTCTCCGAAAAGGAACTCGACCTGGCCATAGGTTATAACTCCGAGCTTTTCATACAGATAGCCGAGACCTTTGATTACTCGATAATAAGAACAGGTGACACGCGGATCCTTCGGAAACTCGTCCAGATGGGCGCTAACAAAAAGTATCTGCTATGCGGCGAAGCCGATGGAACTATGTCCATACCTAGCGGCGAGAACATGGTCAATATTGCCGTTCGATTATTCGAGGAGGCTGACGCGGTTAAGAAAGGCCTGGACGCCTCCGTGGATAATGGTATACAATCCGGCAAAGTCCAGATGGACGCTGGCGCGGAATGTTTGACAATGTGCGCGGATTACTGTTTCAATGTCGGCCCATTTCTCTCACCAAAGATGTTCTCAGAATTCGTCACGCCCTATCTCCAAAGGTTAATAGAAGCGCATAGAGAAAACGGAGCTTACGTAATAAAGCACACCGATGGGAATATCATGCCTGTCCTCGATCAGTTAGTTTCGTGCAGGCCTCATGCTCTGCACTCCATAGACCCTCAGGCAGATGTAAGCCTTGCCGAAGTCAAAAAGCTCGTCGGTAACAAAGTGTGCCTTGCCGGCAACGTAAACTGCGGGCTACTCCAGACTGGAACCGATGACGAGGTAAAAGCCGATATAATGAGATCCCTCAGAGATGGAATGCCCGGAGGTGGTTACATATTCTGCACAAGCAACGTAGCTTTCAAAGGCATGCCTCCAGAAAGATATTCCGTGATGATGGATATGAGGAAAGCCTACGGAAGATACGACGCTTAACCAAGTCTCCAGAAATTATGGGCTCATAGCGGATCAGTATTAGTTTGTCAACTATGACCCCTAACCACCGGTTGTCACTTTGGACTTAACTTCCAGGGCAGATCTGCCGATAAGACCCGTATATTCAGTGGCGGAATTATTTAACGCCATAAAACGTTATATATTATAGAGAGTGTAATGCGTTAATCTACTTTTACGGCATGGAATTTGCTATCTATGAAAGAAGTGGAAACCCGTTATAACAGTGTTTCAATGTTTAATATCGATTGAAAATCGTGTTGCATCGCAGTT
>Ga0114922_10004835_pt1 | contig 12483 bp, 14 predicted proteins | sample AartaG_FD_100975 | JGI IMG/M metagenome (GOLD analysis project Ga0114922, IMG submission 100975) | Deep subsurface microbial communities from Aarhus Bay to uncover new lineages of life (NeLLi) - Aarhus_00045 metaG | ecosystem: Environmental > Aquatic > Marine > Oceanic > Sediment | place... | reverse complement strand
TGAGTATTACCAGCTATATATCTGGGAACTCCCCACTCGTTTTTTCCACTGGATCAATGCGTTATGTGTGTTTACTTTGGGAGTGACCGGTTACTTAATCGCCAAACCGATCCCCATTATGAGCGCGGGAGATGCCTCTTCGCAGTACTTGTTCGGGATCAACCGATTCATCCACTTCCTGTTTGCTTACATATTCATGCTCAATTTCATCGGACGATTCTACTGGGGATTTGTGGGCAACAGTTTTTCACGCTGGAAAAACAGATTCCCGCGGACAAAGGAGAAGTGGCAAGAGGTGTGGCAGGTCCTTTGCATTGATATCCTTCTTATCTGCAAACTCCCTATCAAATCAACTGGGATCAACGCTCTGGCCGGGATCATTTATTCATTCATCTCCCTTGCGATTATCTTCCAGATATTCACAGGATTTGCTATGTATTCAATGATGAGCGCGAGCTGGTTTCCTAAGCTTTTTTCCTGGATGATCCCTCTAATGGGAGGGATAGTTGTGGTAAAGCAATGGCATCACCTTTTCATGTGGGTCTTCGTGGCCTTTACCCTTTTGCACATCTATCTCTCCTGGTACCACGACTACCTGGAAGGACGTGGCACTATCTCTTCTATGATCGGGGGATGGAAATTTATCGAAAAAACACCACAAATGCAGATAAAATGAATCCGTTCATTCCGTGACTGAATTGAAATAGGCTTTGATTTTTTCTGTAACTTGTGGAACCACTGACCGGATCTTTGGCGAAAGACTCATGCCAATTTTATCGACTTTAGAAATCGAGATCGTAAAGAGGACTATCTCGGGCTTTTTATCGAGAAGGTGAAGTGCATCCAGAATATTCTTCAGACCAATATCATGCACCATGATTGTATCCGGATACCGCTTGGAGTAAATCGGTTCTAATCGAGTCATAGTGCCCGGCTCGTGCTGGTCCATTGATGCATCTACGAGGATAACCAAATCATGTCTGAAAAAAAAATCAAGGAGCTGAACTCCGCCAGTTCCCCCATCTATGATTTCAATATCAGCCAATTCTTTATCTTCTCGGAGCTGGCGAATCACGTGGATACCAGCACCTTCATCTCCCATAAGGAGATTTCCTATACCCATAATGAGCGTCTTTTTTCTGTTATATTTACATTTGGCATGCGTCATAAAAGCCTATCTCATAATCATTATTTTAAATCCCCCAAGTCATCCATTAATTCTGGGGCTTTTTGTTCTGCCAGGGAAGTACCATCAGGTTTATTGCTGGATCGGACGCATGTCCCAGTTCTTCGAGTTTCCAGCCCGCCGAGATGTTCTTGAGGAGGGAATAATGCGAATAAACTGTAGAGTCCTCGAAACCTTTATTGACCGATGGCGAGATCAACACGGTCGCTACCCGGCCGCCTTTTGCCAGAGGAGATGGGCCATAACAGCCCTCGATGGTTGTCCCCTCATCGAATGTTAACACCAAAAGGCTGTTTTGGTCGAAGACCGGTGAATTCAGGATCGAATCCACTATGTCTCCCAGCCAGGCATCGCTGACTTTCAGATCACAGTCATGAGAGGAGTTGCACAGATCGGGAATGATGAAGCTGAAATCGGGGAGATGCCTCCCTTTCAGGTCGGTGTAGAGCTGGCGCAGAGGCACTACGCTGCGGATGCACCGTGCCTGATCATTGCGGATGGCGTCGAAATAGAGGAACGGATTGTGCTTTATGGCATACCGTCCTGAGAAGCTCCCCTTAAAACCGGCACGAGGGAGCCCCTCCTGGTAGGTTTTCCAGGAGCGGCCGTTGGCCTCGAGCAGATCCGGGAGGCTTCGGGCATCGACAAAACAGTCCTTGCAGTCGGTTTCAATCCCAAAGGTATCGCCGCTGACCAGAGCCAAGTAATTCGGTAGACTGGGGTGTGTGATGGCATAATAGCTGGTGAGAAGTGTGTGTTGTTTCGACAATTCGTTGAAACGTGGCATCTCCGAATTCCCGATCACTTGGTCGAATTCTTTGTTTTCAAAAATAATCACGATCACATGGGAAAAATTGGGGACGATACCGTTTCGCTGGGGATATGTTACCAGCGAAGATATCTGGGAGGTCTGGACTTCAATTGCCTCGGCCGCCAAAGACCATCCAAAAATCAAAGGGATCATCAGGAAGACTGAAACATGAAGAAATCGCTTAAGGACAGTTCTTCTCATTATCAGATTGCTTCCACAACGATACCTCAGTGGAATCCTTGGGATTAACTTCAATAAAAGTATTGGTTTAAAGCGGAACGGTGACCTCCCCTTTAATTTCAGGATTTTTCGAGTCCCAGACTTTGATGACAACCACATCTCCTGTCTTGATTCCGAGATTCTTAAAATAGACGTTTGTCCTGAATCCATACGTCCCGCTCACCGGACCCTCTTCTCTTGGAATATCCCCTGTTTGCTGAGCAGGGAAGAAATCACCTGATAGGTTGAAATAGAAAAAGCGCAGGTCAGAAAAGCTCAGGTTCTCCATCCCCATCTGCCAATTAAGCTCCATATCTCGGGCGGTAGCATGATAGTTTTTTCTCAAATCACTCAGGGTCGGCATCTTGTACTCTTTGTCCTTGTAGACCAGCACAACATTTTTCCGATCGATATTGGCGCTTACATTTTTATCTCCTGTCATGTACACCATGAACATCACATAAGGACTGTCCAAGTTGCGAATCGCTACTCTCGCGTCGGCAGCCAAGTTGATTTGCCCACCGTCATCATAGTAGATGTTGTTGCCGAGATAGACGGTTTCCGCCGAGAGGACAGCACACAACAGAAGAAAAAATAACAAATAGTGATGAATTTTCATTTTTCCCTCCTTTTACAAACTTGTTCCAAGATTTTATCACGATTCAAAAAAAATAAATCAATAATAAAATATTTTTTTTGATCCATATACCAAGGAATTCTTCTGAAGGCGCTGCATCAGACTATTACGAGGATTTCTCTTTTGTAAGACCGGGGACAAAACCATCTGCATGTGTCTTCAAAAACGCAATGTTCACAACATCTCGTTCGATAAAGAGTGAATAACATTGGGATGAAAGAATTTACTCATTGTATTTTACATTTTCAACCACTCTTAAAAACTCGATCGCTAATAAATTGGTCCACTCAGTTTGCTTAACCAGCTTTCTTGTCACGACAAAAAAGACATACTGTCTCCAAGGCTCCTCACCGGAACCAGGAACAAACACTCTAATGGCGACTCTGTCGGGTGTGTCAAATTCTTCATAGAATTTCTGGACCTTCGGAGCCATATCCCTACCGATTTCTTCATCAAATTTGCTCATGTCGGCAATGTAAAGGTTGTAGCTGATCAAAATCTCTTCTTGACTCTGGGAAAGATCGGAAATGCCTGATTGGGTCCCTGTCGATTCTCCAAATATCGGAATCAATTTTCCCACGGATAGGATTTCCTTTTCCCTCTCTTCTATTTTTTCTGCTGCGGCCTTTTCTTTTTCCTTTTCACTGGATTTGCATACGCTAAAAAGCACAAGGATCAAAAATATTAATGTCCAGTAAAAAAAATTGCTAATGAGCTGTTTGCTTTTTAGGTTTCTCATCTTTCCTCCTTTGAAAATTTCGAACAAAGAAACAAATTCCTCAGATTTTATTAAAACTTTCTATCACTGAACTTTAATGCTTGTAAAGAACGTGTTTTGACCGCGGCGCACGAGCAATGCCGCAACATCGCCACTTCTTATGTCTCTAATTTCCTTTTCAAAATCCTGGACTGTCCGGACTTTCTTTCGGTTCACCTCTTTGATCAGATCTCCCCTCTGCAAACCTGCTTCTTCTGCTGGGCTTCCAGAGATAACATTGGCCACGATGATCCCAGAGTCATTTTGATAGCCGAGCTGTTCCGCAATATCCGGAGTCAGCGTCTGTACACTCAGACCGAGTTTCTGACTTGTTTGTGCCTCTGCCTGCGGTTCCTGCGGAGCCTGACCTCCTCCACTCCCTTTCGGCCTTTCTCCCAGGGTAACTGTCACCTCCAGTTTTTTCCCATCCCGCAGCAGGCCGATTTTAACAGACATGCCAGGTTCAGACTGAGCAGCCATATTGCGGAGCTGTGTGCTGTTCTCTACTTTTTTGCCATCAAACTCGACAATGACGTCACCCCGCCTGATCCCGCTTTTATCGGCAGGCCCTGCTCTGTCTACATCCCCCACAAGGACTCCCTCCGTACCTGAGAGCTTCAATGCCTTGGCCAGGCCTTCGTTTATATCTTGAGGGACAAGACCGATGTAACCTCTGGTCACTTCTCCTTTTGAAATCAGGTCTTCCATCACTTTTTTTGCCATGTTGATAGGAATCGCAAAACCGATCCCGACATTGCCTCCCGTGGGACTGGCAATAGCTGTGTTGACTCCGATAACATACCCTTCCATATCAGCCAGTGCTCCCCCACTGTTGCCTGGATTGATAGAGGCATCCGTCTGGAAGAAGTCTTCATAATCAGCCAAACCCACTGAGGAACGCCCTTTGGCACTTACAATTCCGTGCGTAACAGTATGAAAGAGCTGGAAAGGATTCCCAACGGCAATCACCCACTGTCCCACCTTCACATCATCCGAATTGCCGAGTTTTGCAGCGGGCAAATCGTTCGCATCTACTTTGATAACAGCCACATCAGTTGGAGGGTCGGTCCCGATGACTTTAGCTTAATAGGTTTTATTGTCCCCAACAACCACAGACAATTTCTCGGCGTTTGCCACCACATGGTTGTTGGTTAAAATATAACCATCTTTGGTAACAATCACGCCTGATCCTAAACTCCGAACTGTCCTTTTCTGCTCCTGTGAAGGAGGAGTTCCAAAGAATCGCCTGAAAAAATCCTCGCCGAAAAAATCTTTGAACGCATCATCAGGCAGACCAAACGGGCTCTGGGTTTGAACCGTCTGTTCCGCAAAGATGGAGACGACCGATGAACTCACATTGGCTGCCGACTCTTCGAAGGCTTTGCTTATCTGGTTCAACAAATCATGAACTTGGGGATTATCTGTTGATGCTTCGGCTGCTGCGGTTTGCTCCTGGATCGTTGTTCTTGGTGAAATCCCTAGAGGGGCTGCAAGAAGAATACCCGCAATAAACCCTATCATAAGGATTACGATTAGAAATACAAAATTTCTGTTTGTCTTAGACATGAAAAACCCTCCTCTTAATTAAATGAAATTTTTTCCTCTGTCTTTATCCCACCTTTGCAATCCTGATCTCTCGGGATTGATCATATTATATTCAAATTATCGTATTGCAAACAGGTTTATTTAGTGTTCTAGATCTACTTTGAGGGCCAGGAATTCCAGCATATCCTTTAGAGCTATCACACCCAGCAATCTGTCACCCTCTACCACCATGAGGCGGCTGGATTTTGCTTTATTCATGATGGCCAAAGCTTTCATGGCATCTTCATCAGGACCGACGGTATTTTCTTCTGTACAACTCTTGGCAAGGCTCCTGATAATGTGTTTATGCCTTTCTTCTCTGGGGATTTCTTTCACCTGATTTATGGTGACACAGCCCAGGAGTTTTCCGTCTTCTACCACTGGAAACATCTTAAAATGATACTTGTAAATATAGTCTTCGATCAAATCGTCAACAGAGATAGAAGGAGATACAGTCACAGGATCGGAAACCATGAATCGCCTTACTTTTTCCCCCTCGAGAGATCTGCGGACAACAAGTTGTTGATAAGACATCTGGGATGCCCCTCTCATGAACATCCCGATTAAGACCCACCATACTCCCCCGATAAGATTTCCCATAAAAACACTCAGCGCACCGAAAAGAATAAGAGCAATCCCGAATGCTGAACCTATGCTGGATGCGATCCGGGTAGCCCATCGGATATTATCCTTCATCCCCCAGAGAATCGAACGAAGAACTCGTCCCCCGTCTAGAGGAAAAGCAGGCAATAGGTTAAATCCTGCTAAAATGAGGTTGATTAAAGCAAGATAGCTGATGACACCAAGAACAGGCTTCGACCAACCGATCCCTTCTCCGAGCAACCGGATTCCGAACAAACCCAAACCAAGGATTATGCTGGATATCGGACCTGCAATGGCCATAAAAAATTCAGCCTTCGGACTCGGTGGCTCTTCTGACATTTCTGCGACTCCGCCGAAAATAAAAAGAGTGATTCCTTTCATGGGTATACCGAATTTTCTCGCAATAAGCGAATGAGAAAGTTCGTGAAATATGATTGCGATAAACAGACCCAGCGCTCCTAAAATCCCCATAATCCAGTAGGTCGAAGTCGTAAAACCCTGATAATAATGCGGGAATGATCCTTTAGCGAGTGTCCATGTGATCAGGAGAGCTATGACCAGCCAACTAATATCGATCTTTACTTCAAATCCAAACAGTTTAAATAGGGTGATGCTTTTTCCAAACATTTATTATCCCCTCATTTTTTGATTACCTTATTTAGCTTCCCATCAACCAACACATTATGCCAGATACGCCAAATAAGAGGGATCATCAGTCATAAATCCCGGTGAACTAAATCAATAAACACATCAAGGAAAACAATAATTCGTGTGATAAAAACGGAACTGCAACATTTCCCAATTTATTACCCAGACAAAAACAAAATAATCTTAATTGAAATGAATTATAGAAGCAAGTAAATTGATCATGTCAACAATAAGTTGTATAAATAATCGGACGAATTAAAAACAAGAGGCTAGCAAATGTATGAACAACGCTTTCAAGAATTGATTCCTCGTTCTAGATTTATTTCACGTTTGATATTTCATGCGAGTTTAGCAATCCTTATTGTCCTTGCGTCGCTAGGTTTGGGTATCCTTGGATATCGACAGACCGAAGGGCTATCCTGGATCGATTCGCTTTTAAATGCGGCAATGATACTCGGAGGTATGGGGCCGGTCAACCAATTACAGACCACATCGGGAAAACTTTTTGCTTCTTTTTACGCCATTTTTTCAGGGATAATTTTTTTAGTTGCTGCTGGGGTTATATTCGCTCCAGTTTACCATCGAATACTGCACTATTTCCATTTGGAAACGGATTCAAGGACATCAGAATCAGAAAACAATTGAATCGGATTTTCCGGATGATTGATCTAAATAGAATTTGAATTTAGCACTCTGAAAACTATTCTTAACTTAAAATATTTATATTTTGGGGAGGTTTTAAAATGAAATTACCCGAATACATTACAATCGACGAGGCAAGAAGAGTGTGTTATGAACTAAACATCTCAGACTGGACAGAAATGAAAGAGGCGAGTGTTCCATTAGCAGAAGCTGAGACGATTTTGAGTAAAGTCAATACCACTGGCATGAACATCGAACTTCAAGAATTTCAAAAAGGTCTGGAAGTTGAATTGGAACATGGAATCAGATTTGAAGACGCCAATGTGACAAATAATCATCCGATATTAACAGGGAGGATTGTTCTCGCTCACTTAAAAGAATCCAGAAATTACTATAGACGGTTGGAAGTTTTAGAGCTCGAAGGCGATCTTTTCAAAGAAATCGCCAACGAAAACTACTCGGTTGTTAGGAATTTGTACCAGAAAATTCTCAACGCAAAGGAAGAGCTCTATAGAGCAGAATTAGAAGAATTGAGTGCAAGTCATCCTTATCCTTGAATGACTAGAAATGCGATGTAGACTAAATACAATAGAATAAACAAAACCCCCTCCCACCGGTCAACCAGTCTCTTTTTTCCACTGAACATACTGAAAAATAGTAAAAAATTGGCAAAGATCATCACACCGATATCAATATTTTGTTCCTTCTGGAATGGCAAGGGTTTTATAATAGAACTTACGCCAAGGACAAAAAATATATTAAAAATATTTGAGCCGATGACGCTGCCGACAGCAATTTCTACATTTTTTTTGTAGGCGGCGACAGCCGAAGTGGCGAGTTCTGGAAGTGATGTGCCTACAGCAACAATAGTCAGTCCGGCAAGTGTCTGACTTATACCAAGAGAAGAGGCGAGGTGAACAGCGCCATCGATGATCCACTTCCCTCCGAGCAATAATCCACATAAACCTAACAATATGAGCAAAGATGATTTGATCATCCCATGTTGCTTTTCCGGGGCATGATCTTTTACTCCATGGATTGTCTTTGCTGCACCGAAAGAATAATAAAGAAAGACGATAAAGAATAAAATCATCACAAAGCCATCGATCCTCGTGAGGTTAGATGACAAATTTTTATCTATCAATTTGTCGTTTGCCAAAACTCCCAGGAGGAACGCGGCCAAGAAACTGAGGGGAATTCCTTTCAGAACAACACTTTTCTCAACTGCCAGGGGGAAAATAACCGCAGATATACCAAGAATAAGAAAAACATTGGCAATGTTGCTTCCAACGATGTTCCCGACAGCAATAGCAGCGTTCCCCTTGGCACTCGCAATTATATTAACAAACAGTTCCGGAGATGAAGTTCCGAAGGCAACGATCGTAAGGCCGATCACCAAATCTGAGATATTTAACCTTCTCGCTATCGAGGAAGATCCTTCAACAAGAAAATCAGCTCCCTTTATAAGCAGAAGAAAGCCAATTACAAATAATATGTATGCCCACATAGCTTTTGCTATTCTAATAGAAACAAATCGCTAATAAGCTGGTAATATCATTTCTTCTGTACTTTAGGAACAAAATAACCTATAACAAAACCCACAATTAGCGCAAAAGTAATCATGATGATCCGAGACATGGCAATTTTCCAGAAAAATATCTGTACTTCCACAACTTGAGTATTTTGGATGAGAATGACAATGGCTAAAACAATCAGAATTAAAATGATAATGGTTTTTTGTTTCATTCGTATCTCCTCCCTTTTGTTCTATAAAGATAAAAAAATTCCACCGTTTCTTCTTACAACCATCTTTTTCTCTTGAAGAAAATCACCATTATAACTGCAACAATCACGATAATCCCCCAAACTGCAAAATAGGCCCCATGCCATTTCAGCTCCGGCATAAATTCAAAATTCATCCCATAAATTCCGGCTATAAAGGTTAGAGGAATGAATATTGTGGCGATGATTGTCAACACTTTCATAACTTCATTCATCCTATTACTAATGCTCGAGAGATAAGTATCGTGCATTCCAGAAACCATATCTCTAAAAGTCTCAACCGTGTCAATCACTTGAATCGTATGGTCATAAACATCTCTGAGAAAAATCCGGCAAGCTTTTTTTATAAGCGGAGATTCTCCCCTCTCAAGGCTGTTGATAACTTCTCTTAAAGGCCAAACAGATTTCCTTAAAAATATCATCTCTCTTTTTAATTTGTGGATTTCTTGAGAAGTTTCAGGCTGAGGGTTAGAGACCACCCTGTCTTCGAGGTCTTCTAATCGCTCTCCAAGTTTCTCTAATATTAGAAAATAATTATCAACGACTGCATCCAATAGGGCATAAGCAAGATAATCAGCTCCCATCTTTCTAATACGTCCTTTTCCTTTTCTGATTCTCTCTCTTATGGGTTCAAAAATATCTCCTTCTCTCTCCTGAAACGAAATAACAAAATTTTCGCCAAGAACTAAACTGACCTGTTCTATCTTAGTTTCACCTTCCTTCTCATCGTAAAAAAGCATCTTTGTTATAACAAATATGTAATGCTCGAAATCTTCCATCTTTGGACGCTGTTCTGTGCTCACTATGTCTTCTAATATAAGAGGATGCAAACTAAAGTGCTTCCCTAGTTTCTCGATTATGTCCACTTGATGTAAGCCGTCTATGTTTATCCACGTAACAGTCGGTGTATCCTTGAACGGAAAACATTGCACAATATCCTCAACTTCCTTTTCTTCAACTTTGGCTTCGTCATAATCAATGTAAGAAATCCTGACTCTTTCAACTTTTTTCTCTCCTACAAAAACTAGAGTTCCAGGAGGCAGGCCCATTTTTTTTGACGTTTTCTTTACTAATTTTCGAATCATTATAACCTCCTAATTTGGTGTAATTGTAAGTAAATTCTGTATGATAACATACACAATTTTGCTATCTTCCTCACCAGCATCTTTTCCTAAAAAGGAAATCCAATAATTTCTGAATAATCAATCCGAAAAATAATCAACTTATTCAATATTGCTGACTGGAATAAGAACTTGCTTTTACTTCTACTCATCAAGAATTTGTATTAATATATGGTAACTATACCTTTAAAAAATAACAATTTCCAATCAAATGACGCAGCTAAAAATTCTTTGACATAGCTTGAAGTTCTTTATAGAAAAAATTCAGGAGGGATCAATGATGTATATCTTAAAAAAACTTACAGTTTTTGTGCTTTTCTTCGTCTTAGCACAAATTATCCACGCTTCTGAAGAAAATAAGGAGGCACAAAAATCTTATTCTTCATCGACAAGCTTCTCATTCTTACTCACATCTGGTAACACTGATGATCGATCTTTAGGTTTAGATACAGAGCATAACTTGAAATCTACAAAGCATCATTTTCAATTTAAGGGAAGCATAATTTATTCAGAGAACGAGGGATCCAAAGACACTGAGTTTTATTATAGTCATTTCCAATACAAGGCCGTGCTAAAATCAAAAGCCTACATACTTGGCTTTGGCAAGCTAGAGAGGAATGTTTTATCAGGATACAACTATCGGCTTGCATTGACAGTTGGTGCGGGTTATTTCTGGATAAATTCGGAAAAATTTGTCCTATCATCAGAAGCTGCATTTGGATAGAGCTTAGAAAATAATATCGAAAAAGATACAGATTTTAATTTTTCTCTCTCCTTCCCTTCCCTGTTAATCTCAAATACAGTGCAACTCGCTTTTTCTTCTAATTCTGAATTGGTTCATCAGGACTTAATTCTTTTTAATCTAGAAAACTCCGCGGACTACCGTATTTCCTCCCTTTCATCTCTTTCTATTAATATCAGCAAATTCTTCTCTTTTAAAATTAGCTATCAGCTAAAATATTCTCACAATCCAGTGCCAGGTTTTAAAAGCACAGATCAATATTTACTCAGTTCTCTAGTTTTAAACTTTTAATTCCACGTTCATTTTCTACTAAGTCCAATTTTCAATTTTTAGAACATATCATTGGTTCTAAAAGCGTTATTCATGAACTATCCTTGCCATCCATTGAAATTCTTAGTGGTGCAGCTTTGCCCTCTTTATCCTGACCTATGTAAAGAGTTCTATGGGGGAATGGAATCTCTATATCTTTTTCGTCAAATTTCTTTTTTAGTCTTTTATTGAATTCTCTTTTTATACGCCACTGTTTGAGCGGTTTTGTTGTCGTGCGGGCTTTGATTATCAGCGCCGAGTCGGCAAATTCGTCTAATCCGAATATTTCTATGGGCTCCAGGATATCCTCCTTAAAATCAGGGTCTTTCCTCAATTCATCATCTACTTCTTTTATGACATCTATCACTTCGTCCACATTTTCCCGGTAGGCGACTCCTATTTCAAACATATAACGAGAAAAATCTTTGGTCATATTGGTGACAACGTCGATAGTTCCGTTCGGGATATAATGGACATTACCGCTCCAGTCACGCAGAATGGTCATTTTAAGGTTTATCATCTCGACTAAGCCGCGTTTTTCAGAAAGCTGAACGTAATCGCCAACTCTGATCTGATCCCATAACAAAAAGAAAAATCCATTAATGAAATCTTTTATCAAACTTTGACCTGCAAAACCGATTGCGACACCTGCGATTCCAGCAGTGGCGAGCAACGGGGCTATTTCAATTCCTAATTGTCCAATAATTGTAATCACAGCAACGACTAGAACTAAGATAATTAAAAAATTCTGAATCACAGAAGTGAGTGTTTTAGCCCTTTTTTCTGACTCCTCGTCAGTTCTTTTTTTGAGAAATACTGACGATAGTCGGCTTGAAGCCACTTTTATCACTTTGATCAATATCAAAGTGAGAACCACAACCAAGATAATCTTGATGCCTGTCGTGAGAGCCCAATCTCTCATTGCATTGAGAAAAGTTGAAAAATTCATAGCTACTCCCTCCTTTTAAATAGGGCAGATAATTACTCATTCATAATTCCAAGAGCAATTTAAAATAGTGAAAAAAACGTATCACAACCAAAACAACAAGGTCAACAAAATGTAGCAGCAAGGCAAATCTACATTTTTTCTGGATGAAAGTCGGACAGGAGTCTAAGCGGGATGGGATTTTCCTCCTTATAAATTTTCAGCTCATGAATATCTGAGGGTAAAGAAAATCCTTTGTCCATCAATATTTCTTTGGTTTGATTGATGATGTTCGTTTTCAATTCCAAGGCTGATCCTTTGTATTCAAACATGTTCACCCAGTAATAGATTCTCAAGTTCACGGTGCTTTTGGCGAGTTCTTCAACTACCACAGCAGGAGCAGGTTCTTTCAACACTCCGTCCATCGTTTCTATGCCTTCGAGAATGAGGGCTCTCGCTTGGTTGGCATCATCGGTCTGGTCGATCCCGACGACAAAATCGAATCTTAACAACCCAT
>Ga0114922_10004834_pt1 | contig 12484 bp, 10 predicted proteins | sample AartaG_FD_100975 | JGI IMG/M metagenome (GOLD analysis project Ga0114922, IMG submission 100975) | Deep subsurface microbial communities from Aarhus Bay to uncover new lineages of life (NeLLi) - Aarhus_00045 metaG | ecosystem: Environmental > Aquatic > Marine > Oceanic > Sediment | place... | reverse complement strand
TTTAAAAGTGGTCAGTGCTGCATCTTTAAGCTGGCTGAAACACCATTCATAGGGATACGATATAAAAGGTATCTGGTCAGGTTTTATTACCTTGTAAGCCTTACCAGGCATGGGGCCTTTTATGCTGGCTTCCTTATGGGGAATAAGCAGTTGGTTTTCAACAAGTCTGCTGTAAAGACCTGATTTTATAAGGTGTTCGTAATCATCTTTGTAGATTTTATTTATCTGGCGGTAAATAGAACTATTTTTATAGAAGAGAAATCCGCTGGGGTCCCTGAAAGAAGCGGTGTCATGTTTAACGGTTTTTGGGTTTGTCATTTTTCTTTGCCTTTGGTGAATGCTTCTTAAAGAATCCATAAATCCTGCGCCAGAATATCTTAATGCCGAATGCTCCCCCGATTGCAATAGCTATGATTATCTGAATAATATAGCTTCCAGTACCGGCATCGAGGTATGCATATATTCTGCAGGGTGCTAAAAGATAATACAGAATAACAAAGCCGAATGCTGATAAAAAAATTTTAAAATGTTTCATTTGATATCCAATACTTTATAAATAATTTAAATTATTTGAGAATTATGTTTATAACCTATTAATATTTGTACCTTGAAAATTAAAAAAAATCTAGATAAAAATATTAGCCACAAGTTTAAAATATTTAACTAGAAAATGCAAAATAATTTACAAGTGGATAATGATGGCCTAAGATCAATTAATTTAAAACTTTACCAATAACGCGAATTTATTAAGAAGTGGGGTTAACCCTTATAGTTATAGATAGAGTAACTTATTTTATTGAAGAGGTATATAACAGGAAAAGATTGCATTCTTCCTTAGGATATATGCCCACGGAAGAATTTGAGAATATAAATAATGAAAAAACGAAAGGAAATAAGTCCCATCAGCTGATTCTAACTTGTTAATTCGGTGTCTAGAATTGGGGGTTCATATGTGTGTCCAGATAAGGTAAGTATGTTCAGCAGGAGTCAGTCCTGTCAGGGCAGTAGCCAGAAGCTCTGTAGCTTGAATAGCAGGGAGGAGGGTGACCAAATCTCTGAAGCCTATTGACAAAGTCACCTAAAGGGTGATAAGCGAGTCACCAGGCCGTAACGAAAGTGAACGCATAGGTAGCCTCGAAACCCATAAACATCGGAAGCCGAGCCTGTATATGAAAGGCGAAGGCAGTATAGGCAAACTAAACTGGCATCGTTTGTCCTATTCCGACGGGGTGGTAGCGGCAGCATGGTGTCAAGGACATACCGAGCAACTGGAGAAGCCCTACTTGTCCCGGGAAGAAATTTTCGGAGAAGGTAGTCTCTATAACCAGTTATCGCTGGGAAATGAGATTAAGACAGGAGGGTGGCGGATGGGCTTGTAGTAGCTGAGAACCAGGGTAATGCCCGGGGAGCAAAGGAGCCCTATTGTTAGAAAAATCTTTTAGCCAAGGGGAGGCAGGGGCGAGATGATAAAGGCGTCCATAGGACTGCAGGAACTAAGGAGAAAGATATACCTAAAGGCGAAGTCTGAAAAGACATGGAGGTTTTGGGGATTGTATGTTCATGTCTTAAAGATGGAAACATTAAGGCAGGCTTACAAACTGGCTAAGAAAAATAATGGAGCTCCGGGAATAGACGGGCTTACATTTGAAGCTATAGAGGAAGCTGGCCTAGATGATTTCCTATCTAAAATGGCAGATGAACTTATCTCTGGCACGTACCAGCCCATGGGTAATAGGATAAAAGAGATACCCAAGGGAGGGGGAAAGGTAAGAGTCTTGGGAATCCCATCTATCCGGGACCGGGTGGTGCAGGGTGCGCTGAGGCTGATAGCCGAACCAATCTTTGAAGCTGATTTTGTCGATGGGTCATATGGTTACCGGCCTAAAAGAAGAGCCCACGAAGCGGTAAACAGGGTATCAGAGGCGGTAGTCCAAAACAAAGCATTGGTCATTGATTTAGACCTGGAAAGCTACTTTGACAATGTGGCCCATGGCATCCTGCTTGGAAAAGTAGCCCAAAGGGTAGATGATGATAAGATAATGAGACTGCTAAAACTAATACTAAAAGCAAATGGGAAAAGAGGTGTACCTCAGGGCGGGGTAATCTCGCCACTTCTGGCAAACATCTACCTAAATGAGGCGGATAAGATGCTGGAGAAGGCAAAGAGGGTAACCATGCAGGGAGAATATACCTATATCCAGTATGCAAGATTTGCAGACGATATGGTAATCCTTGTAAATTACTACTACAGATGGCTTACAAAGGCAGTCTACAAGCGGCTTATTGAGGAGTTGGATAAACTGGGAGTAAAGGTAAACAGAGATAAGACCAAAATAGTAGACCTTACCCAGGGAGGAACCTTTAGCTTTCTTGGATTTGTCTACAGGAGGGTTAGAACCCGCCGGGACAAATGGGGAGTTAGTATCGTGCCAAAGATGAAAGCACGTACAGCCCTGCTACAGAATCTAAAGGAAATATTCCGCAGATACAAATCCCAACCTCTAAGCCGGGTAATAGAGCTGATAAACCCCATCTTGAGAGGATGGATAAACTACTTCAGGATTGGAAACTCCTCCGAGTGTTTTGCATACGTCAAGGACTGGGTGAAGAAAAAGATTAGAAGGCACCTAATGCGTGTAAGTAAGCGACATGGCTTCGGCTGGAGCAGGTGGAGTAGAGACTGGCTTTACAATATCCTGGGTCTTTACAATGACTACCAGGTTAGGTACTGCCATGCTTGAAAGCGCTGCCAGTATGATAGGTCAAATAAGTTTTTGGGTGAAGTTAACAAGAAAGCGCAGTGGGGGGAATCCGCATGCTGCGTTTGATGTGGCGGGAGCTGGAAACGTACTGAAGATTAAGTGGCGCGCCAGTTCTCGACCCTACCAGATTACTATTATAAGGGATCTATTTTCGTTAAATACTGGTATTTCTTTAGGGATTAAATTGTCGACTTCAATAAAATTTTTAAATTTGAATGGGAATAAAAGCGATATTGATATAAACTATTTGAAGAATTAAAAAATTTAAATCTGCCAGATAAAAAAATATAATGTAATAAATTCTGTAAACAAAATTATTAGGGATTTATAACCTTTGAGTTTAAAATATTACTAACCAATCATGATAGGATATTGCAGGCACTTATTATTAAGAAATATGCTAATTAGGTAAGCAGGTTTAAGATCTTAAATATATGAAAAAATTATTATTAATAAGTTTCAAATATCCACCTTATACGGGAGTTGGGTGTTTTAGATGGGCAAACTTATCTTTAGAATTTGCAAATAAAGGCTACATCGTACACGTTGTTACTGTTAAGTGGGAAAAAACAGCTGTATCAAGTTTTTTGGAAGTGTTGAACCATAGAAATATTATAATACATAGACTGCCTTCTCTGGGGTTTCATAATATTAGATATATGAATTCTAGACGTAGAGTTTTAGATTTTATATATAAGGGCATCAGGTTTATTTTAAAAAGGGTACTGAAACCATTATATTTTATTGACGAAGCTCAACAATGGCATTGGGTCATGATCCCTTATGTTAAGAAGCTTATAAAAGAAGAAAAAATATCAACAATGGTTGCTACGGGGGGACCTTTCACGGTTAACTATTTTGCATCTGAAATCAAAAGGGACCTTGGGAATAGAATAAAATTAATACAGGATTTTAGGGATCCGTGGAATGAAAATCCAGTATATGTTAGTACTTTCGGAAATTTGAATAGAATTAATAGATCAAAATTAATGGAGTCGTTTTCATTAAAATTTGCTGATGAAATTATAAGTGTAACGAAAGGATTTTCAATTGATTTTTCTCATAAATCAGGTAAAAAAGTTCACACTATATATAATGGTTTTAATAATTCAGAAATCAATAAAGTAGAGAGAAAAAAATTAATCGATAGAAGTGACACTTTAAAAATCATATATGCAGGGAATTTTGCCAATGGTAGATTTGAATGCCTGTTATATCTATTGGATTATTTTGTTAGATGTGAGAAACACGGTAGGCTTTTCCAGTTAATTATTTATTCTTATATCAGTAAAAGGGAATTTCCTGACAAGTATTCAAGCTTATTTAAAAATAATTTCCTGGTATTGAAAAGAAAAATAAGCTATAGGGAGCTCTTAGAAGAAATTGTAACCTGCGACTATGGTCTGCATTTAAATTCAAGATTTATCAAGAATGCTTTGTCTACAAAAATATATGATTATGTAAGTTTGGGGATTCCTGTAATCAGTTTAAATTATGGAGATGAAATAGAAACAGTGATTAAACAATATAATTTTGGCTATTCTATTAATATTGATAAAGATAATATTGATGAGGTGTTTAGTGAAATAGAAAGAAATAAAGAATTTAGACCCGATTTAAATAATGTAGGCAGGTTTGATTATAATAATATAATCGATGATTATATTAAGCTGGTTGAGAACTTGTAAGGATCTTTATGAAAAATATTTTAATGGTTTTGAATCAACGATTTCTTCCCGACATAAGGGTTGAAAAAGAAATAAAAGTCCTAAAAGTCAATGGTTACAGGGTAATTGTTGTAGCAAGTGAAGAAGGTCTTGATTCCGGGGACTATGAGATTATTAGGATAGGTAATCTGAGAAAATTGATAAATAGAATATTTACTGCTTGTTTCTTTTGCAGCCCATTTTATCTTAAAAAACTCACCAGAAAATTAAGGGAGAATAATATCGACCTGGAAGACCTGGATTACATACATGTTCATGACCTGATATGGGCTCGCACGGGTTATAAGATATCAAAAAGAGTCAATGCTAAATTCATACTGGATCTTCATGAAAATATGCCGGCTGCCTTACAAAATAATTATTCCCCGCAGTTACATTCAAGGAATGTTTTAGTCAGGTTGATTTTTAACATCGTCTTGGGTAGGAAAAGATGGAAAAAATATGAATTGGATTCTGTTAGAAAAGCCGATAGAGTCATAGTTGTAGTTGAAGAGGCAATGGATAGATTTCCGAAGGAATATAAGGATAAATTTACAATAGTTTCCAATACTGAAGAGCCAAATAACTGGGCACCTAAATCTAAAAAAAGAATTAACGAAGAATTCATTGTTTTGTACATAGGTGGAGTCTATTATCATAGAGGCGTGGATATCCTGATTGAGTCATACAAATATCTGGTTAAAGATTATCCATATATACGATTAAAAATAATAGGATTAAAAAATGATTTATATGCCGGCTATTTGAATAAGCTGGTTGTAGAAAATAATCTTCAAAATCATGTAAAACTGATCAATTGGGTACCCTATAATGAAGTTGAAGAAAATATTATAGATTCTGATTTATGTGCAGTTCCTCATAATAATATTGAACATACTCAAACAACTATACCCCATAAACTATTCCAATATATGGCTATGAGTAAACCTGTACTGGTGTCTGATGTAAAACCTTTAAAGAGAGTGGTAAAAGAAACTAAAAGCGGCTTTATATTTAAAGCCGGTAATGCAATAGACTGTGCGGAAAAAATCAAGGAAGCTATAGAAAGCAATGATTTAGAAGAATATGGAAAGAAAGGACGGAAAGCAACAGAAGAAATTTATAATTGGAATCATGACGTAAAAAGATTATTATCAATTTATAAGCAATTATCAATTTAATGTTGAGTGTAAAATTAGAGATCTGGTTTTATGGAGTGAGTATAAAAAAATCAGGAATTTTAGATTCAATTTTTAGAAGCGGTGAGTTCCCTAATTTTATATTAGTGACTATACACAGAGCTGAAAATACCGATGATTTTAAAAGATTAGATAAAATTGTTGATATACTATAAAATCTCAGAGAAAATGACTATCATTTTACCAGTACATCTGCGGACGAGATTAAGATTGTTGGAAATGAAAGAAAATTTTTTAAATAGTAATGTTAAAATAATAAAATCTATTTCCTCTTTTGATATGTTTTTTCTAGAAAAGAATGCCGATTTAATAATTACTAATTCAGGTGGGGTGTAAAGATAAGCATATTTTTTTAAAAAAAGATGTATAACATTAAGAAATGAAACAGAGTGGGTTTAGACATTGAATGGTGATTGCAATGTTCTTTTGGATTTAGATCATAAAAAGATATCAAGGATTATTAATGACAGTAAAAATAATAAATTTGTTTTTAAAAAAGGTATTTTTGGTACAGGGAAGGCGAGTGAATCAATTATTAGGGTATTACTTAATTATTTAAGTTGAGATAAAAAGCCAACTTTTAAAGTAGTATAAATGAAAAGAGCAAAAGAGAATAGAAATATATCAATGGTAGCATATACATATTATTCGACTGATCCCCGTGTCAAGAAAGAGGCAGAAGCCCTGGTGGAAAATGGTTTTGATGTGGATTTTTTTTCATTAAGAAAAGATGGAGAACCCGGTTTAAAAGTAATAAATGGAGTCAGGGTCTATCAGCTTGACTGCCGGCACTATAAGGGGAAGTCCAATTTTAAATATCTGCTTTCGTATATTTCTTTTTTTTTAAGGGTTTTTTTCAAGATCACTTATTTCTATTTTAAAAGGAAATACTCGATCATTCATATAAATAATATGCCCGACTTATTGGTTTTTACTTCACTGATCCCAAAGATATTTAGGGCAAAGATAATATTGGATATACATGATGTAATGTCGGAAGTCTATATTGGTAAAAATCCCTTAAGGTCGGGGAATATTTTAAGCAGAATTTTAATTTTTCAGGAGTGTTTGTCTTCGAAACTTTCAAATTATGTTATTGCAGTGGATGAATATCATAAAAATGTGATTTCAGGACATGGCGTAAAACCTGATAAGATTAAAATCATTTCAAATTTTCCCGATGAAAATCTTTTCAATCCTTCTTTAAGAAAGTTCAAAACAAAGAAAAATTTTACTCTGGTTTTTCACGGGACTATTTCCAGGGTTTATGGATTAGAAACTGTTATAAAAGGAATAAAAAGGGCATATAAAGAGATTCCAAATTTAAGTTTTAAATTAATCGGTGAAGGAGATTATGAGAAGGAAATACAGATATTGATTAAAAAGTTAAATCTCGAAGGGGTTATTGATTTTAAAAATCTCTTGATCCCGCATGAGGAAATCCCGCAGGAAATCGCTGATTCTGACCTGGGGATAGTTTCATGTCCGCAAATAACTGCTGTATATCAGAACAAGTTCTTAGAGTATATTTCTATGGGGATTCCCGTACTGATTGAGTATAATGATAAAGTTTATGAATATTATAAAGATTATAATCTGGAATTCTATAATAGGAATGACCCGGACTCGTTTGCCGACCGATTACGTTATTTATATCATAATAAAAAAAGGTATAATGAGTTAAAAGAATCTTCAAGAGAGTTAAGTAAGAAATTCAAATGGAGTGACGAGAAGAAAAAGTATATTGATTTAGTTAATCTACTGGTATCAGGTAGCAGGAATCGTGCCAAATCCAAGTAGATTATAAAAAATAGAATAGAGTACCATTGATATGGAAGTACCTTTTATAGATTTAAAAAAACAGTATAAAGATATTAAAAATGAGATCGACGGTAAGATTTCTTTCCTTATAGATAATTCCGAATTTATTCTGGGTAAAGATCTGGAAGAGTTTGAGAGGGAATTTTCAGAATTTTGCGGTGTCAGATATTCTGTAGGAGTTTCTTCCGGAACGGATGCGCTTGTAATTGCTTTAAAGTCACTCGATGTGGGGTATGGAGATGAAGTGATCACTGCTCCAAATACTTTTATAGCAACGGCGGAGGCGATTTCACTGGTCGGCGCCAGGCCTGTATTTGTTGATATAAGCGAGGAAGACTATAATATTGATGTAAATTTGATCGGTGAAAAAATAACCGGCAAGACCAGAGCTATAATCCCTGTTCATTTGTTCGGACAGCCGGCAGATATGAGAAGCATTATAGATATAGCCGGAGAGAATGGATTGTATGTTGTAGAGGATGCCTGTCAGGCCCATGGTGCCGAATTTGAAGGTAAGAAAACCGGCACGTTCGGAAACGTAGGTTGTTTTAGCTTCTACCCGGCAAAGAATCTGGGTGCTTATGGTGACGGTGGGGCTGTAGTTACTAATGATAAAAAGCTATACAGGAAAATGCTTGCCATGAGAAGTCATGGCGAGGTGGAAAAAAATAAGCATGAAGTTTTAGGAAGCACAAATAGGCTGGATAATCTCCAGGCTGGGATTTTGAGGGTTAAATTGAAGTATCTTAACCAGTGGAATGAAAAAAGAAGGGAGAATGCTTTAATATATAGGAAATATCTCAGCGGTCTTGGGGTAATTATCCCGGAAGAATTGGAAGGAAGGAAACATATCTATCATCTTTTTGTTATAAGGGTGAAGAACAGGGATAAAGTTGAAAAGGAACTATCTAGCAGGGGTATTGCTACAGGAATCCACTACCCCACACCGATTCATCTGCAAAATGCTTATAAATTCCTGGGCTATAAGAAGGGTGATTTTCCGGTTTCCGAAGCTGCAGCAGAAGAAGTTTTATCCCTTCCCATGTTTCCGGAACTTACAGAAGATCAGATAAAATATGTATGTGAATCATTAAAAGAAGTCATTGGTTAATTAAAATATGATAAGCAGAAATAATACATATCTAAATTATAAAATTTATCTTTTTGTTTTGGATACCATACTGATAATTGGTTCATTTTATTTATCTTTACTTCTTAATGATTATAGCTGGAGCAATAACTATGGTTACGTAATCGTATTTTATTTTTTCACTATAATATTTTATTTATATTTTGAAAATTATAGGTATAAAAGTCTCAAGCTGGTAAAGGAATTCCTGGTAGGAAATATTATTATAAATGTAATTATCTTTGGAATTGTAGGTCTGGCTATTTTTATAACTCCTCTTGGTGATAAAATACATTTTATTAACACATTTAAGTTCTATTTTTTAATTTTCCTGACAGCTTCAGTTATTGTAAGGGTAATGATTTTTGAATTGATCTTTAAAAGTCTGAATAGAATAAAAACGTTAAACAGAAACGCGGTTATACTGGGAACGAATGAGGAGTCCAGGAATTTATATAGTAAAAAGGAGGAAATAAGAAGAAGCAATGGACTTGATATTATAGGTTTTATAAGGCTTGCGAAAACTAAGGTAATTAAAAAAAGAAAATATAATGTTTTAGGTAATATTGATGATATCTTAAATCTCTCTGATAAATACAATTTTAAAGATATCTTTATAGTAGGCAGTGACTTTGGCATGGCGGAGCTGATTATATTAATTGAAAAATTGAGGGGTTACAATTTTTCGCTGCATGTGGGTGCTGATAATTTTAAAGAGCTGCTTAAGGTGAAACTATTTGATGTTTACGGTACAGAGGATAAATTCATAGATTTCAGCATAAACAGGGTATATTATAAGAAATATTTGAAAGCTGTTCTTGATTATATTTTTGCACTTATTTTTATTGTTATTGTATCGCTTCTGTTTCTAGTTTTGGCTATACTAATTAAATCAACTTCTAAAGGGCCTGCAATATTTATTGGTGAAAGAACCGGACTTAATCAGAAAAAATTTAGGATATTTAAATTCAGATCAATGAAGCATAATGTTACTGAGAATATTGAATTTCATAAAGTAAGCGTAGAGCGATTCTATACCGGGAGAAAAAGTGGCAAGATAAAGAAATATAACAGCATGGACCGAGTTACCAGTGTGGGAAGATTTCTAAGGAAGCACAGCCTTGACGAACTACCCCAGTTTATAAATATTTTCACCAGGAGTATGAGCATTATAGGTCCAAGGCCCTGTATGGATTATGAAGTAGAATACTTTAAGGGATGGAAGAAATACAGATTTGGTATACAACCTGGAATAACCGGCTTATGGCAGGCATATGGCCGCTCCAGGGTTAATTTTGAGGGTATGTCTCTGCTTGATTATTATTATTATTCAAATTGTTCGTTAAGCCTTGATATAAGAATTGCCTTTGATACTATTAAGGTATTAATCTTTGGAATTGGGGGTTACTGATGAAGAATTTCTCGGTGGGCGTTGTGGGTCTGGGATACTGGGGACCGAATGTCTTAAGAAATGTTATTGATATAGATAGATCTAAAGATATTTATTGTTATGATATAGACAAGTCTAAGCTGGACAAAAATAAAAAAAGATTTCCCCTTATAAAGATTGCTGGTAGTTATGATGAAATAATAGGTAATAATGATATAAATTGTGTTTTTATATGCACTCCACCCGCTACGCACTACCAGCTTGCAAGGGATGCGTTATCTTCTGGTAAGAATGTATTAATAGAAAAACCAATGACTGTGAATGTCAAAGAAGCTGAAGAATTGATAGAGATTTCCCTTAAGAACTCTTTGAAGCTGATGGTAGGCCATACATTTGAATACAGCCCTGCAGTCGTGAAAATAAGAGAGGTTATTGAAGAGGGAATACTGGGGGACATCTACTTTGTTTTGATGACAAGGATCAATCTCGGTATACACAGAAAAGATGTGAGTGTTATCTGGGATCTGGCTACTCACGATTTGTCTATACTTTTCAGCTTAATCGATAGAATGCCTGAAAAAATATCTGCTGTCTCGAATTCATTTGTAAAAAAAGGCCTGAAAGATGTGGCATTCATAAATTTAAAATACAGTAATGGAATCATTGTGAATATTAACGTAAGCTGGCTTTCTCCCAAAAAAATAAGAGAGACAATTATTATAGGAAGTAAAAAAATGCTGGTATATGATGATACAAAAAGCGATGAAAAAATAAAAATATTTGATAAGGGAGTAGATTTATTGAAAGATCCGGATAGTTTCGGGGAATATCAACTAACTTATAGAACCGGTGATATTATGTCACCCGTACTTGAAGCCACAGAACCCTTAAGGATTGAATTAAAACATTTTTTCGATTGCATCGACGATAATACGGAGCCCAAGACCGATGGATACTGCGGTTTAAAAGTGGTCAGGGCTCTTGAAGCAGCTGAGAAATCCTCCGAGCAAGATGGAAAGGTGATTATCATAGGCGATGGAAATTAATTCGGATAAGATAATAATTTTTAAAAATGTTTCTTTAGGTAGGAATAATAACATAAGCCCGTTTGTCATTTTGGGGAAACCACCTTTAAATAAGAAAGATGGTGAACTAAAGCTTGAAATTGGCATTAATGCGGTTATAAGATCATTCACCACAATCTATGCCGGGAATAAGATCGGCAATGGGTTCGCAACCGGACAGAATGTTTCTATAAGAGAGAATAATATCATTGGGGATGATGTTATCATAGGCTCATCCTCTACGATAGAATTTGAAAACATTATTGGTGATGGGACACATATCCACTCGGGCTGTTTTCTTGAGATGACAAAAGTAGGCAGTAATGTATTTATAGGACCCAATGCCGTTTTTACAGATGACCCGCATCCTATGAAGTGCCCTCGTTATAAGGAATGTAAAGGTGGTCCTATTCTTGAGGATCTTGTAAAAATCGGGGCGAACTGCACAATACTGCCGGGATTAAGGATAGGCAGGAATTCCTTAATAGGAGCTGGCTCGGTAGTGACCAAAGATGTGCCTCCTGATGCAGTCTTTGGCGGAAACCCTGCAAGGTTTATTAAAAAAATCAGTGAACTGAAATGTGAGAAAGGTTTTTTTGATAAACCTTACTTATGGGAGCCGTATATTTGAAGTATCCAACCAATATAAAGAAATAAAGATATAAACCTTTTCACTTATATTGCATCGGAACTCTTTTATTGTGATTTTAAATTACATTTTATATAATTTAACGAATATTTATATATAATTGATGATTGTAAATCCCATTAATTTAAACAGATAAAAAATAGCAGGAGTCAAGAAATGAAAAAGAAAGACAGTAAAAATGAGGCAGATGAAATCAGATTAATATATCTGATAAAGATTTTCATTAGAAGAAAATGGTGGTTTATAGGGGCTTTTATTATTGTGTTTGCAGCCGGCATTTTATTTACTTTTTTAAGAACTCCTCAATTTAATTTGACCAGTACTTTAGTGATTTCCAGCATCGAGCCTAAATACAGCGAATCTCTTATGCAGTTATTCCCTGAGAAAACGGAAGAGCTTACGGGGATCAGCAATGTAATAATAGAATCTGAAATTTTTTTATCCGAAGATTTATTGGAGGAGGTAGTCGAAAATCTTGAATTTGACATAGATATTGATGAATTAAAGGATACTGTTTTTATTTATGCAGATAAGGGAGGAATTTTAAAACTGACCACGGTTTATAGTGATGCAGAAGAGACTTATGAAATAAACAAGGTATTACTTGAGACTTATTTAAATAAGAGAACCGATGAAATCGATCAGGCTTACGACAGCCTTCTGAGTGAAATTGAAGTTGAACTCTCCAATATTGAAGCAGAGATAGAGGATATATCCGATAGTCAGGATAGTCTGGTCGATAAAGAGATTGAATTAAAATATGA
>Ga0114922_10004832_pt1 | contig 12485 bp, 8 predicted proteins | sample AartaG_FD_100975 | JGI IMG/M metagenome (GOLD analysis project Ga0114922, IMG submission 100975) | Deep subsurface microbial communities from Aarhus Bay to uncover new lineages of life (NeLLi) - Aarhus_00045 metaG | ecosystem: Environmental > Aquatic > Marine > Oceanic > Sediment | place: Aarhus... | reverse complement strand
TCTCTTCAGCATCCCTCAGGGCCACTCCCATAATGACGATAAAATTTAAAATGATGCCCCTGTATCGTTTATATAGCATTTCATAGCTTTTTATGTCTCCATTCCTTGCTTGACGAATGATCTGTTCGGAATCCATGTTTCACCTCTTATGAAATATGATCATTTGACTAACCTTTTTGGTTACTAATTTAAAACTTATGTTGCAAATCTTCCGATCTGTCCGAGATGATCTTGTACTTATCCAGGATCTTCTGGTTATTCTCATCAACTTTCTTCTTTTCCACGACTATCCTCATACCCCTCTCATCGACAAGGGTATGGTATCTTCCCTCATGGTTCTCTATCGCATGTGTCAGGTCTCTTATAGTCGAGATTCTTCTGTTGTTGGCATAAGAAATGACTTTGTTTACCAATTCATGATAACCCGCGTTTATCTCATCAGCCAAAACTTTCACCAATATAACAATTTCTTTTCGGCCTTCACTCCGTTTTCCATTATAGTAGTAGTTCACCAAGTTGCGAGGCGCTCTGGATTTCCAAGATCTCCCCCACTCCATTAGAAAGTTTTGTGTTAGGGATTCAAAAACAAGACCGCCTATAATGTAATATGTTGGAGCTTTGTTATACTGTTTGTGAGGTATCAATCGCCAAGTGTTGATGTTCATAGACAATTTCGTCTGAATACGGATGACCTCGTCCTCTCTCAAGATTTCCAATGGAAGAGTATCGTTGATCTGTTTCTTCTGCACATAATAGCGAAAGGATGTTCTCTCACCCTTTCTAAAATCTACAGTACCATCGTTTTCAATATTATGACCATTAACAGAAAGAATGATATCACCAGGTTTGATTATTCCCTCGCCAGGTGAACCAAGATATATCTCATTGACCAGTACTCCTGTTTGCTTCTCAGCCATACCATACTTAAGACGAAGGTCTGGATTCTCCATCCTCTGCCAACGGAATCCAAGGTCAGGGATTCCGTCGCAATAAGCGTCCTTGATGTCATCAATAAACTGACGAATGACCGGTACGGCGACCATATAGCCAATGTTCTCACCTTGCCCTGCTTGAAATGCTTGAAATGCAACTCCAATGATCTTTCCATTTTTCAAGACAGGGCCACCGCTATTTCCAGGATTTATCGAAGCATCAATCTGGCAAGCAAGCAGGTACGCATTACTATGAGTGTAATTAATATGCTCGATCCTGGAGACCACTCCTTCGGTTATGGACATTTCATCCCCACCTACTGGAAAACCATAGACGTTAATCCTGTCTCTGATTTCTGCTAAATCTCCGAGTGCGAGAGGTTTGATATCGGAGAAGAACGAATCGTCTTTGACTTGCAGAATGGCGAGATCACAATCATGCGCTACTACCTCCACTTCCGCCATGTACTTCTTGGCTTCTCTGGCTCGTTTCACTTGAAGAAAAGTGCAGTCTGCCACAAGATGCGCACTTGTCAGTATTCTGTTTCCGGCAATTATACATCCGGAACCATATCGCCTTCTCTGGCCCGCCATTTGCCATGGTTCATAGTAATTGTGACTATTGTATACAGCATATATCTTCACAACGGCTCCCGCTATGTTTTCTTCAGCTCTTAGAGACAAAGAAGTTACACAGACAAAGCAAACTGACCAGAGAACTTTTGCATACAACCTCATTTCAATCTCCTTTCTAAATTCGTTTTATTAACCTGCTAGGTATTATAAAAATCTTTCATGATATTCATAAATCTTTCTTCACTCATTGTTTCAAAATCTAGGAACGTTTTCATTATATACTGGATGGGACTTGGCTATTAAACTTAAAGTAAAAATACAGAGTAAACCGGTCAGCATTCGTGTTGATTTTTTGTAAAGTTTCATTTTATCACCTCATTCGTCCTTTCATATCTATATGTCGATCAATCCAGATTTTTCTTACACTCTTTTTTATTTATACAAATAAATATTTGGAGCTTCAAAATTCTGTGTATATCCTTTAAGCCACATCGTGAAAACACTAATTTAACATTAGGTTAGGAGGAAAATCCAGGATGCTTAAAAACGGGTAAAATAGATGGGTCAATCGTTGAATACAAAAGTTATGGGGGATCAAAATTTAAAAAAAATGTAAAAAGAAGGTTTTTACGAATGGGGGCAATAGTAAGTGCATCGAATCCGCAAATAGATATACAGGTTATTTGTTATATTTCTTATAATAGAACGGCTTCCTGGTTAATTAAATTTATACAATTTGAAATTCTGGACCATGATTAATTTAAAGTTCTGTACGCTGAATATTAGTAATTTCAAATCCATCCACAATAATTTTATACCTACCTTTTTCAATGTCTTCAAATCGCACAAATCCTGTGGTATCTGAAACTTCATGTCCTAATTCCAGGTCATCTCTTGAAAATAGTCTGACAGATCTCCCTGCAGATTCGACATCCAGTACCAAATCACCCCCACCATGTTCGATTTCCTTTTCATATAACGATGCTTTACCTAAAAACGCCAATTCCACCGGATGAAGAGCAAGCTTAAAATATTCCGGTATATCCATGATGACACTTTGTATCCTATCGATACCTCCCTTTATTGAGTCAGAAAGCTTCATCTGTTTGTGCATTTTAGCAATCGACCTTTTAATCCTTGATTCTAATTTTTCTGATAATGGATCCTCAAGCGATTGCGCTTCTTCATATGACATTGTCTCTTTGACTTTTTCATAATAATACCGGCATACTTCACAGTATTTCAGATGATCAGCAATATGAATATCCTCTACAACTTGAATACCGTCGTGAATATAATTTGCTAAATGGTCTTGAACAAGGTGACACCTTTTCCGGCTTCGGGCTAATGCTTCCGCCATTTGTTTTCTATATTTTTCCTTCAACGTACTGCATTGCTTACAGCTTTTCATATGTGCCTCAATTTGTCCTTTTTCCTGCTCAGAATACCCAAAAAATGTTAAATATAACTTCATCTGAATATCAGATAAACAACGCATGGCTTAGCTCCCAAGAATTTTCAGCATACAGACACGAATCACCTCTTTGCCCCGAGATATCCATACCGATACCGACCCTATAGAAACTCCCATTATATTTGAGATCTCCTCATATGAGTAGTCATCCAACCAAAGACAGATGGCGAGTCTCTGTTTCTCATTCTTAATTTGATTCACACATTCTCTTAAATGCTTTAAAAGATCTTTTTGAATGAATTGATCTAAAATATCTCTTTCTTCATTTTGCAAAATATCGATTATTCTAATTCCAAATCCCTCATTATCTGATGGCAAATTCATGTAAATTTTCATCTCCCTCTTCACTTTTTTAAATATTTTTCTAAAATGATCGATCGTTCGATTTGTAATGGCACGATTTAAAAAAGACTTGAAAGAACGCCTCAATTGAACTGTCTTAAGCGTTCTCGCAAAAGCTGTCCAGATATCCTGGCAGCAGTCTTCAATCTCATCATACAGAACACCCTTTTTTCTGAAAAGATAAAAAACATATTTGTTATATTTCTCGAAAAGAGATACGAATGGTTCTGGATTGCATGTCCTGTACCGTGTAATCAATTCATTATCGTTGCAAACAATTTCTATGTTCATTTAACAAACCCCTTTAAAATTTTACCGTTGGGTCTCCATACAAGACGTAAAAATAACGCGTGATGTCATAATCAGGATCATACTTCAAATTTTTTCTCGGTTTACTCAGTTCCTCTCTGGTTTGTCGAAGTGCCTCTCCGGCAGACGATTTATATTTGATAAAATATTTGTAAAAGGTTCCTATAAACTGACTGGCACAGGCCTCAGCTACATCTCCAGTTGTGGCAATACAAGCTGCGGCCCCACATGCTAAAAACTCGGTGACCAGATTCTGATATTGATACCACGGCGACAGTATCTGGCCTGAATTGCAGGCATTTAGAAAAACGAGGGGATGCGAATGAAAATACAGGTCTTTTGTCTCTTTCATCATACCAGGTTTGAGGTATTGCCCTTGAGCAATATCAAGATAATCATTTTCGGCATGTCCCACATAATGAATGATGCGTATATTAAAACCACTATCTATTTGTTGACCGCAGAGATTTAAGAATTCAACGACATCATCCATCACAATTATAGATTTTGCTTTTTCCTGTTTCAAACGGCCTGCAAGTTTTTCAACTTCAGAGGGAGCATATCTTAACTTTTTTAAGGGATTGTTCTCCCAGACTCCGGAAAAAAGAATGGCTGTCTTAGTCGGATTCCCATCTGCCTGGGAAGGCGGCTTTCTGCCAACAAGGGATGTAGGCGCCTCACGACTCATGAAGGAGATCCCCATCGGGAATTGATCGCATAAAAATGCATTCTCGATGGGGCTGAATGCCCAATACCAGGGAATTCTTGAATCATCAAGAACAAAACTGAGAAACAATTCGTTATCTTTGTAACGAAAAATATTTCTTAAACTCGATTCAAATGTAAAATGACCGTATATCTTCAGGCCAATATTTTTCAACCTTTCAATCGGTTTAATAGCTTGCTTTTCGCCCTTGGATAGATAAAGTGCGTAATCCCGCCATGTATTCTGTACTGAATCGAGCAGTCTGTTAATTTCACTGACCTTTAGAGGAACTGGATGACGGGAACCACGTTTACGGAGCAAAGGGGAAGGACATTCTGTGGGTTCTTCCCTTTTCTGCAACCAATGTAAAATAAAACAACGATCTTGCGATTGTACCAATACAATAAAAATACGAATAAAAGTGACTTCCTGGGAAAATCCATAGAAGTTCCTGGCATAAGACGCCAATCGTTGGGATTGAATTTGAAGACGACTTTTCAGGTGCAAGATTTCATGCGTGGTGAAAAAATAACCTAAAATGATTAGGGAGCCAGCGGTTAAAAAGACAAATAAGAATGGAGTAAAAACCGGAACAATCAGACCTTTATAATAAAATGCAGCATAAGCAAAAAGGGAATAAAAAATCAGTAAGCCCAATAGAGTCGATAGCTGAATCATTGGTCGACGGAAGAAAGGGATAACAAATAAACATAATCCAATTATTGAATATGTGACTATCCGGAAAAATTCGTCTGCTTCTTTCACAAAATCCTGTCTTAATATATTGTTGATTACTGTTGCGTGGATTAAAATGCCTGGATATTGTACTGAAAAAGGTGTAACGAATAAATCTTCATCTATTATGCTACCAATCAGTACAATTTTATCTTTGAAAATCTTTCGTGCAGTGCCCAATAAAGGATCATTCTCAGAATTTTTTAGGTAATCCATGACATCACTTAGCGAATAATAATTTGAAAACGATTCGTTGAAACCCATAAAATTAATCAAATACTCACTCCAATCGCACATTGGGATTGTGTGCCGTTTAAATTCATGGGGAAAGAGGAGAATTTGTTCAGGTTTTACTTCCATACGATCATTATCGATGTTCCAATATTTTTTAATAATTTCGAGTGAAAAGGCTGAGTAATTTCTACCATCGAAACAGACAAATAAAGGTAAGCTGCGAGAGGCCCCGTCAAAACTGTCAACAAAAATATTAATATGAGCAAACGCCCTTTCTTCCATGGTGGAATGAAAGTAAGGCAGTAAGATTTCTCTTGATTGAAAAAATTGATTTGTATGCATAGTTATGGGTTCGAAAATCTTTCTGAAATAACAACTGAAAACAATATTATCAAACCTTTTAGCTACATTCGTTAGAAGGCTATCCCCATCTTTGGATTGTTGTCCCTCAAAGAGAAAGTCGAGACCTATTACACTTGCTTCCGCCTTTTCCAGCCCCTCGATCAAACCTGCAAAAATTTCTCGGGGATATGGGGCCTCGCCGATTTTCTGTCGCGTTTCTTCATCCACGAGTATCAGTACCACAGTGGAATCTAATTGGATGTCTCCACGAAGGCTGAATCGAGTGTCTAGTATTTTATTCTCAAATTGCTTGAATAATCGAATATTGGATATTCCCCACGAAATCGTGAATGAGATTAAAACGATGACCAGATACACGACGTAACGTCGCATTACCACTTTTTTTAAATTCGGTAAGTTCATGATCTGTCTAATATTTCCAAAATAAATGTTCTTTTATCACATCAGGATCCAGCGATTTAGGCCCCGCTCTTCTCGTTTCCCGTTCTTTTTCTTGTTTTATTTTTCTCTTTTCCTTTTGGGATTTTAATCTCTTGGCACTGGCATTAATTCTTTTCTTTAACTCGGTTTCAGTAATCTCCTCGGGCCGTCCTTTCTCCGATTTGGAGGATTCAATTTCCAGTTTCAAGAGAGCATATGCCCTTTCAGGCCTATTATCACATTGGGACAAACCAAGCGTAAAATATTGATCTGCCAGGGTTGTGTCGTTCTTCATTAAATACGCAATGGCTAAATTTAATTTGAATCCGGGCTCGCTGTTATCTTTTTTGATGGCCCTGTGATAGTACTCGATTGCCGTATCCAATTTTGTCGAATCCATTATCAAGTATAAATTAGCCAAATTGTTTAAAAGAGCAGCAGAATCAGAGGCCGTTATACTGTATTGTTCCTGAAATCTTTGCATGATAGTTTCTTGCACCGTTGGAGCGCTTTTTGTTTTATTGAGTCCCATCGCTGATATAATAAGACAATATACCATGAAAGCTCGGCGTTTATTTCTTATCTTTTGTATCCCAAGCATTGTCTTTCCTCCCTCATATTTTCGAGAGTCTCATACTTAATTAGTCGTTAAAAATAGTATTTCTATTCAAATTTTTTCAAAATATTCATCGCCTCTTTGTCTTCGCCGATAAGATGTAAAATGACGGCAAGCTCATTCCATTTTTTAAGATCTTTCGGATTCATCTTAAGGTGATTATAATAATTTTCTTGCAAAAATTGCTTCTGTGTTTCACTGTATGATGTCTTATCCTTTGTGTATAATTCATCAATTTCACTTCTGCTGGGGATTTTCATGGACGGTTCCTCATACGGAAAATTGACCGGCAGATACCTATTCCCCCAGGCCTGATGAACATCGGTGATCTGTAAAAAGGTTTCTTGATCAGCCCTATGAAATACTCGTGCACCCAGTCTCCACGCCTCCATAAACGACTCACCAAATTTGGTCGTCTCAACTGGCAACCAAACATGGTGATCCTTTATGACATATCGATCTTCCTGTACACAGAGTTTTAAACGATCATTTTCATGAATTCCCGTATCGAACATGAGAAAGATATGGTTGGGGACATCTACAAAAGCTGTGCGAATCCCACAAAATTCTAAAAGAGACGCAAAAAGAACTGTCGTATCATCGCAATCCCCCTGTTTACTCGTTAATAGATCAAATGGATATTGAATCGTATCCAATTCTCTCTGCACCTGGGCATACGGTGCATGGGGGTCCACCTGATATCGGATTCCATATTTGCCGAGTGCATTAAAGATTTGCGCAGCAGTTGATATTTTTTCGTTAATGATGAAAACATATTTTTCGCTCTCATAAAACGTTCGCACCCGAGTTACAAAATCTTGTACCAATTTATCACCAGGACAGACAAACGCCGCAGCTTGTTCAACTCCATCGGCCCAATTGATAACACGTAATCCGTAAACTTTGAATGCAGGACTCGTTCTAATTTCCCTCCTCGTACTAATTAGAGTTCGAGGTTCCAGTGTGACCTTAGCATTTACGGGATGGGCGGTTGGTGCCAATCTCAATATATCCCGATTTAGATTAGCAAAAAGGACTATAGAATCCGTCTCAACAATTGCAGGATCGAGGGAAAATACGGTTTCCGAATAAATTCGACTCACTTTTTCTTCCATTTTCAGTTTACAATTCACAGGTTTATCACTTGTATTTGTTACCGTAATGACAGCACATGTATCCCTGGTGTGATGCATGTACTGTGAAGCATAGAAGTCGTGGACTCGAACCCGGCTAATAACAACGGGTGATTGCGGCAGACTGAAATTTAAATTTAGAGAAAATCGATTGGTATTATTGAGAACAGGTGAGTTGGTTAATGCATAATCAAAGCGAACAAACTTGTATTGTATACTTGCACCACAGGAAAATGTCAGTTCTTTCTCTCCATATTCATATAAATCTTTTTGCAATCCCATTCTAAACCCCAAAATATTCTGCAACCAGAATTCCCCTCCCAAATGGATCCTATCATCAATATCGAAAGCCAGCAAAGGTTGTTTAAATATTAATAAATCTTCAAATTTGTATGATATTCCGTACCGTATATTTCGATGTAAAATTGTTTCAGAATATCCACTCTTATATTTCACTTTTGTATCTGTAATATCATATGCCATGATACCGATTTTCAGTCCTGGTAAGGGTGAAAACAGACCACCGATATCATACCCCCAACCTGAAGCTTCACCTGCCATATTGCCATCAAGGCTGGCACTGTATTGTAATCGCTTAATTCGAAGTCCCAATGAAAAGGATGAATTGATTCGATAGCCTGAAGAGAAAGCAAATGTATTCTGAGAAAAGTTCAATTCTTCATCACCAAAATCAAGATTGGACCAATCCAGACCAAATGCGAGTTTGCCGGAGTATGGCAGATAAGGTAGATTTGGGATTAAAAATGAAAGATAATTGTTCTTAACGCCGGAATTAAAAATATTACAATGCATGGCCTGTAATTCATAACGATCTATCATTGGCAGTCCGGCCGGATTCCAGAAAATGGCATTCCCGTCATCGGCCACGGCTACAAATGTTTCCCCCATGCCCATTGGGCGTGCACCAATATAAATTTGGTTTCTAATATGTGAAGTTTGGGCATAAGAGCCGGCCGAAATAACGATTAAATTGACCACCACTAAAATTCTAATAGGACATCTAAATTTTTGCATTCTGCATTCTCCCTGTTGCGATAAAAAAATCAACACCACTGAGAGATACACCCAAGGGAACTTGTCTGTTCGTTTCAGCAGCTGTTTCCTTCCCTGCGTTTTATTTATTCAAAACCATCACAGTCTTTGTAGCGTTCTGCCCTTCAGACTGTACAGTCACGATATACATACCACTTTTACAAATATTACCATAATAATCTTTGCCGTCCCAGGTAATGGGATTCATCCCTGGAGTCATACTAACATTTTCTTTTAAAGTGCGAACGAGCCTTCCTGCCAGATTAAAAACCTTCACCGTTACTTCTGAATCTCTTCCCAGTTCAAATGAAATTGTTGTATACTCACCATTATTCGGCGAAAAGACCCTGGGCTGACTGTTAACCTGTGATATCGAAGACTCCCCTTGAATGGCCTCATCCTCAATAACAGCATAAGTACCAAATTTGTTTATGACTGTGGTCACAGAGTGTTCTTGAACATCAATCTGACCTCCTATTCTCTCCCTGCTCCATACAGAGTCTTGACTCGCCCGTTGCAATTTATGTATGGCAACATGCTTCAAATTTTCGATCTTTTGCCAATCTTCTTCTCTAAGAGAAATCGTGAGAGTGGCGGGTTTATTTAGAATAATATCTTGTTGAATAATATCAAATGCTGGACCAAAAATGTTAACTCCTTCAATAGATGGCTCAAATGTAGCAGCAATTTTTACATAGGTATCCATTTGCAAAGCGTGAGGTGGAATATATAACGTTGCCATGCCCGTGGGATCAGATAGCGTCTTGCCTTTTTCAGCATTCACATTTATCCCGCCTGTAAACCGAAATATGGGGTTGGATAAGGCATGAACGACCAATGGATTTCCCTGTTCATCATGTCCCTCATCACGGACTGTGACTCTTACCTTTATTCCAACAACATCTTGCTTTAAAAAGCCTACATTCATCAAACCCGACACCAAATATCGATTCTCATTTCGTTCTTCCCAGGATACTGCTAAACTAACTTCGGTTGTATCAATAATTCCTTCAGCCGAGTAGTCACCGTACTGAACAAGTGTTACCTTTTCTAAAGTAGGAAGAGAGCCTGTACCATCAACAGTAATACTGACATGAATATCCAAAGTGTCGGAGATTGATCCACTCGTTGAAGCAATAGAAATAGAAGCCATCGGCGGCACGCTGTCATATACATAAAATCGATGTGGGGAATTTACAGGACTAGAATATGGGTGAGTAGTGATATTGCGGCCATCAGTAACAGATATATAATACCCTAAGACTCCGGGTACAACGTCATGTGGCGGTATTTGCCCCAGCCATAAATCTCCGACATGATGATTTAACTCTGCTGTGTTATATTCAAAAGAGCCTTCCAGCCGATATTGAATTTCAGCAGAGCATATATCCTTATTATCTACGATTGAAGTGAGAATGAGCACCGGTTGTTCAGATGGTTGTTCATCAGTAATTGGCGAATGGATAAGCTCGGGTGGCGTTACATCTCCATAGCGGCAAACACCACCAACTATATTTGGGAAGAGGCCGGAATAATCCTCATAGAATGCAGCTATCCAGACATAACGTCCATAAACATGTATATCATATACTTCGCATCCAATACTCCCAGGAATAGGACTATTCCTATGATTAAAAACTTCCCAAAGGCCTGTGGACTTTTGATAAAGAAAGACACCCCACCCACTCGAGCCAAACCAGACAAAATCCCCTTCTACAGCTATTGTGTATATATAATCAAATGCTTCTGGATACGGTAGTATTCTGGCATCTGTTGTGACTAAAGTATTGGTTGTATTAAAAGTAACCCATTCATCGTTAGTTCTCTGGTACCGGCTAATTCCCTTACCAAAGGTCCCAAACCATACATAGTCCATGTCAATGCCAACAGAATATACTGAATCACATACAAGGCCACTATTGGCTACGGTAAAACAGTCCCAGGAATTGGTATTTTTATTGTAACATCCAACACCGCCGCCAAAGGTCGCAAACCAGACTTCATCTCCGGATACATCTAAATCCCAAATATCATGGCTAAAACGAGTTATGGTACTATTAAAATGAGTCCAGTTATTATTTAGCTTATTGTAATTACTGACTTGACCAACCTCGGCTCCGAACCAGATTTCATCGCCTTCCATAGAAATTGCCCGTACCAAATGATTACCTAATTGACTTTCGCTGGCATCTATCTGCTCCCAAAAATTTATTTCCTTCCAATACCGAGTTAAGGCTGGAGTATATATAACTTTTTGTGTTTCTTCTTCATACTCTATAAAAAATGAGCTAAACCACACATTGTGTGAATCGACTTCTATCTCTTGGATATCACTACTACCAATGTCACTGTTGATCAAGTCATAGTTCTGAAAGGTTCCTGTGGAGATTTGTAATCGGCTCATTCCCATACGGGTTCCAAACCAGGCTTCATCACCAAAAACACCAATTGCTTGGATTGATTCATCCAGCAAGCCGTCGGTTTTTCTATAACACTTCCATAACGGTGCTGCCGGAGCACGATAGCGACTGACCCCATGAGCAGATGTACACACCCATATATCATTACCATCAATCGCTACAGCCGAAATAAAATCATCAGGTAGGTTACTATTTTGCGTATTGAAATTAGTCAAAGATCCATCTGATTTATTATATAAAAATAAACCCCATGCAAACGTAGCGAAACATACGACTTCAGAACCCGCGACTATGTCAGAGACCAGATAGCCATATTTTTCTCTATTTAATGTGTCAATCCATGAACACTCATAATGATTCCAAGTGTCACTCCCGTTGTTCATTAAATGACTCACACTCGGGAAAAATATAGTTTCAGGATAAATGGTTCCCCCTGTTCTTATTTCTTGTGAACAACCATTGTAGGAATATGTGTCTGTTATATATGTATGAGTAACGGTCTCGTAATGTCCTGTAATGATCGGGCTTGGGGCATGACCCATCCAGATATCATTACCATCTACTTCTATTGAGAAAACATAATCGCCTCCAATTCCACTATTATTGAGAGTATAACTTTCCCATATTCCTGTAGATTTATGATAACAATTAACACCGGATTTTGTCGCAAACCAAACTCGATCATCCTGAACTTCTATATCAATGATCGAATTGCTCAATAATCCACAAGAGGTCGAATCAAAATTCGTCCAAATGCCATTCGCTTTTGTGTATTTATATACGCCTTTTCCAAAGGTAGAAAACCATACTGCATCCCATTCCACTGTAATATTCGAAATACAATGAACTGTTTGGAAGGTTTTTTTCAATTCATTTTTATTTTTATCAAAAAGGCATGCGCCAATGTCAGTACCAACCCAAATATATTTACCATCCACCGCAATAGAATTAATGAAATCACTGAGACTATCTGCTATGCTGAAAGTACTCCATTTATCTATTGATTTCTGATATAGCGACAATCCACCGCCATATGTCCCAAACCATAAATTATCACCATCTAATTCTACTGAACGGACATCGTTATTAGCCAGACCATTCGATATGTCAAAACTTTTCCAGACACCGGTTTGGCCAAGTAAAAAGCCGGCAGAATAAAAAGTAAGAATAAG
>Ga0114922_10004831_pt1 | contig 12486 bp, 10 predicted proteins | sample AartaG_FD_100975 | JGI IMG/M metagenome (GOLD analysis project Ga0114922, IMG submission 100975) | Deep subsurface microbial communities from Aarhus Bay to uncover new lineages of life (NeLLi) - Aarhus_00045 metaG | ecosystem: Environmental > Aquatic > Marine > Oceanic > Sediment | place... | reverse complement strand
GATCGTGGCATTGCTGGTCAGCGCTGGCGGGCCGGTGATCGGGGAGATGGGCCGTGTCGCGGACTTCGAGTGGGCGGCCGAGCTTACGCCCGAGCAGCGCGCCAAACAGCACATTGACGACCAAGCCGCTCACAGCGGCAAGTACTCCTTGCGCTATGACGCGGCTGCTGAGGACGAGCATCCGACCTCTCACACGATCGCGGTCGCCGATGCCTTCGAGACCGCCGAGTTCGAGGTGCAGGTCTGGATCAAGCTGGAGGGCGAGGGCTCCCTGCGCCTGTTCCATCCTGGCGATGGCCGCAATGTCGTCAAGGTCATCGAGAGCCCCACCGACGGCTGGCAACGCCTCAGCCTGCACCTGCGGGCCAACCCAACCAGGGATGCGCAGCAGGTCTCCCCGCTGGCGCTCCAGACCACCCTCAAAGCCGACAGGGGCCAAGTATCCTGGTGGTTCGACGACCTGCTCGTCACCCGGCTCTATCAGCACGAGATCCCGAAGACAGACGAGCCGCCGTTCATTGACGGCGACCTCTCGGACGCCTGCTGGAACGACGAGGCCTACGCCGGCGACCCGTACTGGCGTATGTACAACAAGCCGCGCGACGCGCAGGAGCCCACGCACGTCTGGTGCTGCTACGATGACGAGCATCTCTACGTCGCCTTTCGCTGCGTCACGCGCGCTCCCGGGAGACTCGTCACCAAGGTCACGGAGCACGACGGCCCGGCCTGGCGCGATGATTCCGCCGAGATCTTCTTCAACCCCAGTCACGACCACGCGCGCTACTACGAGTACATCGTGACCCCGAAGGAGGTCGTCTTCGACTCCAAATGGTTCCGCGAGGGCGGTGCTGTGGCGCGGGCTGAGCGGAGCGAAGCTCCGCCGGGCGGCGTCTGGCAGACCGACTGGCACTACTTCGGGGAGTGGAAGTGCGCGGTCGAGAAGGACGCCTGGACCGCCGAGATCGCCCTGGAGTTGCGCAGCTACGAGGAGCGGGACCTTCGGGGCAATCCGACGGGCTACATGCCGCTTCCGACCGGCGACGTCGCGGGGATACTGTTCTCGCGCAACGACCGCGTGCTGGGCGAGGGGATGTCGTGGGCCGACTGCATCCGCTCCTTCCATGAGGTCCATCAGTACGGCCATCTCGTCGGCTTCCGGCCCAACTACACCGAGGGCTATCGCAAGTATGCGCTTCGTGAGATCGAGCGCCTGGAGGGCCGCTGGCGCGAGATGCACGCGGCGGCCGGCTATCCTCCCGCAATCCCCGTGAAGGAAGACTGGCTTCAGAACGGCACCGGGGGCCTGCCCGAGGCCATCGCTGTCCTGCGGGAGCGTGCGGAGGCCGAGAGGCCGGGCTTCGATGAATGGGTCGCGATCGGCAAGGAGATCGAACGCCTGGGCACGTGGCTGGACCGCGCGCGCGCGGCGCTGGCGCCGCTGGTCCTCCAGAAGGAGCGAGACAAGGGCAACGAGCGGGTGGGGGTGTGGCGGAGGGGACCGGGCCGCGAAGCGGGACGGCGGGTGGCCCCTCAGTGGGGCCTCGCGCTTGCCTCGCCGATGGAAGCTGCGTGCCCCAAGGACAGGCCGGTTCAGACCCTCGTCGTCCCCAAGGTGGCTCGGATCACGGCAGCGCGGGGCGAGTCGGAGCCGCTCCACATCATCATCATTCTGTGCGAAAAGGCCTATCCCGACCAGGTAGAACTCTCGCATGGCCCGCTGCGAGGGCCTCAGGGGACCATCGCGCCCGCGAACATGCGATGGTACCGCCTGGGCGAGCGGTGTGATCTGCTTCAGCGCACGAATATGATCCGACTCGCCCCCGGCGACCCCATCGGATTGTGGTGGGTAGTTGATGTCCCCGCCAATGCCGCACCGGGCGTCTACCGCGGCGAGCTTCGTATCGGGTACTGGGACCACGCGTGCTCCTCCTTGCCGGTCGAGTTGACCGTGCACGACTTCGCTCTGCCGAGGCAGCCCTCACTTGCCGTCTCCGTCGGGTTGGACTCGGCGCCGGTTGCCCTCGTCTGGTACCACGACCGGACCGGCGGCCTCAACGCGCGAGAGTACTGGCCCTTCGCGGAGGAGCTACTCCGCCATCGTCTGACACCCCGCGAGTTGCTTGCGGACTTCACGCGATGGGCCGAGGACGGCCCCGACTTCTCCACTGCCGAGGAGATGCTCACCCGCGCCGAGTTGGAGGGTATCCGGCCCGACGCGCTCATCGCCGCGCGCCCGGACCAGCTTGTCGGCATGGCCGAGCCGGCCCGAAGTCTGACGGAGGCCCTGCGTCACTGGCACCAGCGCACCGGGACGGACCTTCTCCCCACCTACGCATGCCCTCAGGACAGGGTACCCGAGGGCCTGGCGCCCTGGCAGCTTGAGCGGTCGATTGCATCCATTGAGGACGCTCCGCCGACCGGTGCGCTCTACTCTGCCGCTGAGATGCTGGGAACCTGGGCTCTGTGTCCGGCCGCGATCGCGTGCCTCAGTGAGCACTACTCCCGCTTGGCGCTTGACACGACCGACCTGGCTGACGCCGCGGCCGTGCGCGAGAAGGAGGTTGTCTGGCGGCTCACGGAGGCCGGCGACGTCGAATCGGTCAGCCTGAGAACCGCCGGGGACGACTACCGGCCCATCGAGGCCCGCATGTTGGGCTGGCTGGCCTACGACTACCGCGTGAGCCGCGTTTTTCTCGAGGATCCGCGCGTGGGCGTTGGCGTCGAGGTACAGGCCGCGGCAAGCGGGCTCTTGTACTACGTCGAGGGCTCCGCAAGGGGCACACCCGCCATTGTGCCTCCCGCTCCGTCGGTCCGGCTGGAACTGCTGCGCGAGGGCCTGGAGGACTACGAGTACCTGCACATGCTCAATCAGCTCAACCGGCGGCTGGGCAAGATCGGCGGCTCGCGCAAGCATACGAGGCTGTATCGGGAGAACTCGTGGCTGCTGAAGCTCGACTACCGCATCATCAAGAACGTGCGGTCGTACACCCACGACCCTGACGTCGTGATGGCCTGGCGCGAGGCCCTCGCCCGGCAGATCGAGCGCACCAGAGACGCCCTCCGCAGGCATGGTGAAGAAGGACTGCCGGGTGACTAGAGGGAATACCATCCGCAAGTGAATGCGGTCGGTGCAGAGCGCGTGCCTGCGGGAAAGGTGCGTCCCCGTATGAGCGATGTGGTGTGTCTCGGCATCCTGGTCGCCGACGTGTGGGGGAAGCCCGTCAACGAGTGGCCGGAGCGCGGACGGCTCTCGCTGGTGGACGAGATGGGGATGGGCGTCGGCGGCTGTGCGGCCAACAGCGGCATCTCGCTGACCAAGCTCGGGGTCGCGACCTCGGTGATGGGCAAGGTGGGAGACGATGGCTTCGGGCGCTTCGTCACCGGCCAACTCCAGGCCGAGGGCGTTGATGTCAGCCGCGTGCGCGTGGACGAGACCACCGGCACCTCGGCGACCATGGTGATGATTGACGACGCGGGCGAGCGCAGCTTCATTCACGCCATCGGCGCGAACGCCACCGTCCGCCCCGACGAGCTTGACATGGACCTGATTACCTCGGCGAAGGTGTTCGACTTCGCGGGCGCGCTGGTGATGCCGGGCTTCGACGGTGAGCCGGCGGCGAGCGTGCTCGAAGCCGCGCAGCAGGCGGGCGTGACCACCTGTATGGACACCGTCTGGGATGCGACCGGCCGCTGGATGGAGCTGATCGCGCCGTGCCTGCCCCACTGCGACATCTTCCTGCCCAGCTACGCTGAGGCCGTCGAGATAACCGGCGAGACTGAGCCGGAGAAGGCCGCCGGAGTGCTGCTTGACGCGGGGGTGAAGACGGCCGGGCTGAAGCTCGGCGCCGAGGGCTGCTACCTGCGCACCGCGGACGAGGAGCTGTGCCTGCCGGCCTATGAGGTGGAGGTCGTGGACGGGACCGGCTCGGGAGACGCCTTCGTCGCGGGCTTCATTCGCGGACTGCTGGCGGGCTGGGACCTGGAGCGCGTGGGGCGATTCGCCAACGCGGTGGGGGCGCTGTGCGTGACCGGCGTCGGCACCACGGCGGGAGTGCGCGGCTTCGAGCAGACCAGCGAGTTCCTGGTGGAAAAGGGGGACAGCCACCTGAGGTGACTGTCCCCTTTCCGGCACGGACAAGCGTGGGCGGCTGGCAGAGTGCGCGATGAAAGAGTGATGGTGCAGATGTGCAGAGGCCGGGGTGGATCGTTCGCCTTGCTGATGCTTACGGCGATCGCGGCGGGGACGTGTGCGCCCGCGAGTGCGGACGCCGCGCGGGAGCTGTTCTTCGATACGCTGCCCGTCACGCTGGAGGGCCGGTGCCTGGTGCCGGTGAGGCCCATCTTCGAGTGGCTGGGCGCGATCGTCGTCTACGGGGATCGGCATATCGAGGCCTTCCGCTCGGCGGACAGCATGGTGCCTCAGGTCGAGCTGTGGGTGGACAGCACCGAGGCGAGGGTCTCGGGCGCGCCCTATGAGCTGGACGTTGCGCCGCAGATAAGGAACGGGCGCACCTTCGTCCCGCTGCGCTTTGTCGCGGAGAGCTTCGGCGTGTGGGTGCAGCCCGAGGGGCGAGAGATAACGCTCAGCCTGCCGCAGGAGAGCCTCAAGGCGACGATGGCGATCCCGCCGCATCCCCAGAGCCTCCTGGGCAAGCTCTGGCGGCTGGCTGAGCAGTACTACGGGCTCATTCCTGCGGGCGACGGCAGCTCGGAGACACCGCACTGGGACCTCTACTGCCAGCAGCGCCAGCAGGAGCTGCTGGGCGAGTTCGGCGACGAAGCGCCCGCGTTGCTGGAGGCTGACTGGGAGAAGCGCGCGGTCGAGGGCATCAGGATTCGCGACGGGCGCGTGGACCGCGACGAGAATAACGGCTGGCTGTTGGTGCGCGTGGCCTATGCGGACGCGGAGAGGCGCAACGAGCACTTCGCCTGTGTGCTGGAGCTGGCTGGCTGGCGGATGCGCTACGCGACCGGGGATTTCGGCTTCCAGCAGAGCGTGAGCACAGCGGTGATACCGGACTGACAGCGGCCTGCGGCCGCAGCAACGACAGCAACGACAGTAGCGAGTAGCGAGTAACGGCTTACGACGCCGACCACCGGCCGTTGTGTTGTTTGTCGTCACTCGCCACTCGCAACTCGCCACTCGCGACTGCAGGCGAAGCCTGCAACAGGAGGGCATGATGGCTGAAGAGACAAAGCAGCAGAGCTTGATGGAGAGGGTCGAGGCCGCGCTGGCGAAGGTGCGCCCGTCCCTGCAGGCCGACGGCGGCGGCGTGGAGTTAGTGGAGGTCACCGACGACGGCATTGTGAAGGTGCGCTTGCAGGGAGCGTGCCGGGGCTGCCCGATGGCTCAGATGACCCTGGCGATGGGCATAGGGCGGGTGCTGCGCGAGGAAGTCCCCGAAGTGAGCGACGTCCAGGCGGTGGACTAGAGTTCGTTTGATGACTTCCAGTAGGGCGGGCTTCCAGCCCGCCAGTCGAGCGCTGCCTGGCTGACCGCCTCGGCGGGCCGGAAGCCCGCCCTACTGGACGGACTGACTGGGACGAAAGGAGCGATGTACAATGAAGTTCTTCCTGGATACCGCGAACATAGATCAGATAAAGCAGGCGCTTGACTGGGGTCTGTGCGACGGGGTGACCACGAACCCGACCATCATCTCTCGCGAAGGCCGGGAGATGAGGGAGGCCATCGAGGAGATCTGCGAGCTGGTGGAGGGGCGCCCGGTGAGTGCCGAGGTGCTCGCCACCGACGCGGAGGGGATGATCGAGGAAGCGCGCGAGCGCGCCTCGTGGGCCGACAACGTCGTGGTCAAGATCCCGCTCATCCCCGAGGGCATCAAGGCGATGTCCACCGTCACCAGGGAGGGCGTGCGCATCAATGCCACGCTCATTTTCTCGACGCCGCAGGCGCTGCTGGCCGCCAAGGCCGGCGCCAGCTACCTCTCGCCCTTCGTGGGGCGCCTGGATGACATCGGCCACGATGGGATGCTCGTCGTCGAGCAGATCGCAGAGATGCTGCGCAACTACGAGTACTTCAACGCGGAGATCATCGTCTCCAGCGTGCGCCAGGTTGCCCACGTCATCCGCGGAGTGCTGTGCGGCGCGCACATCGCTACCCTGCCCTTTGACTCCCTGGAGAAGCTCTTCAAGCACCCGATGACCGACCTCGGGCTGGAGGGCTTCCTGGCCGACTACGCGAAGCTGCAGGATGAGCTGAAGAGATAGCCGGGCGCAACCGTAGGTTTGCAGGAGAGGTGGGGGAGCCAAGCCGGTCGGCTGTGCAGCGCCTGGCAAGGCTGATAGCCCGATCTCCCACGTAGGTGCGAATGCTGAGAACCGGGGTTCGTATCCGTGGCGACAACTGGCGGGCAGGCGCGTGGAACGCTACAGGAGGGATGCTGAGTGGTTCAACTCATACTGCTCATCGTCGGTATCGTCTATGCCGTCAAGCGGCCGCGATACGTGAGGTTGGTCCCACAGGATTATCCAGAAGTTGATCCGGCGAGGTTCGAGGAGTGGCGCGGCCTGGAGCTTCGGAGCATAGACATCTTCCTTTGGGCGACCTGGGGCCTGTTCGTCATCAGCGTAGTAGTCGGTGTGCTTCTGGGCGTTTCGGGCGCGGGCGGAGGGGCGCGAATGACGTTCGGCGGCGCTGTTATGCTCCTCTTCCTCGGGGGGCTAGTTATGTCGGCTATCGCAGGCAGCAAAGCGGCGAAGCTGCGGAAAGAACTCGACATCGAGTTCCCGAAGCGTAGCTGAGCCGGCGGAGTGGCTCCGGCATACAGATCAAACCGTGGGCACGCCTACGGCGGCCACCAGCATGGCGTCGCGGCCGCGTTGTCATTGCTGAAACGCCGGAAGGGACTGATGCAAGTTGGCCAAGCAACTCAGGATGGGAGTCATCGGCTGCGGCGCGATCGCGAACGCGCACCTGCCTGCGCAGCGCGCGCTCGAGGAGATCACCACCGTAGCCGTCTGCGACATCAACGAGCAGGCGGCGCGGGAGCGGGCTGAGGAGTTCGAGGTGGAGAGCGTCTACCGCGACTACCACGATCTCCTCGCGGACGATCACGTGGACGCGGTAGCCATCCTGCTGCCGCATCACCTGCATCGCGACTGCGCCCTGGCCGCCGCGCAGGCGGGTAAGCACATCCTCTGCGAGAAGCCGATGGCCATCTCCCTGGCCGAGGCCGATGAGATGATCGCCGCCGCCGACAGCGCCCACGTGGTGCTGATGATCGCGCAGATCCTGCGCTTCCGACCCGCCAACCTCAGGGCGCGGGAGCTGATTCGCGACGGCGCCATCGGCCAGGTCAAGAACGTCATCCGCCGGCGCTACGGGAGGAGCGGCGACCCTGGCCGCGACTGGGCGCTGAAGCCCGAGGAGGCCGGCGGCTGGGTGCTCTACGGCTACGGCTCGCACGAGATAGATATGATCCTGTGGCTCAATGATGCGGAGGCCCGCGAGGTCTACGCCCAGGGGCAGCGCAACAACCCCTCGTGGGGCGACTACGATGAGATCAGCATCGAGATGCGCCTCGCCAACGAGGCCATCGCCTCGATGCATCACAGCACCAACTCGCCCGTTGGAGCGTGGGACTGCCTGGTCATCGGGACCGAGGGCGGCATGCTCATCGAGAGCGAGAGCATCCTCCTCAATGGCGAGGCTGTCGAGCTGTCTCTCGACAGCCCCGCATCTCACCAGGCGCAGACCGGTGAGTTCGCGACCGCGGTGTTCGAGGGGCGTGAGCCGGAGGCCTCGGGCAGGGACGTGCGCAAGAGCATGGCCGCGCTGGAGGCCGCGAAGCTCTCCATCGCCGAGGGCCGCATCGTCAACGCGGCCGAACTCTGAGGCCCCGCCAAGCGGGAGGAAACACAATGGAAGTCAAGCTGGCATGTATGACGTTGCCGTATTCCGAGCTGCCGTTCGAGCGTGCCCTAGAGGGCATCGCATGCGCTGGTTATGAGTATGTGGCGTACGGCTGGTCCCACCAGGGGGCGGAGGTGCCCGACCCGCTCGGCGGGCCGGATGAGGTCGCCGAGATCCGGCGGAAGGTGGAGGACGCCGGACTGGAGACGGTCCTGCTCACGGCTCCGGGAGGCGGGCTGACCGATGACGAGGGGGTAACGAAGTTCCAGCGCCGGATGGAGCAGGCCCGCGAGCTCGGCTGTCGCTTCCTGCTGGCGCATGGGCCCTGGGAGTACGAGAGCTGGCCGGACAAGAAGCACCCGCCCGAGCGCTGGAAGGAGATGACTGACCCATGGTTCGAGGCGATGACCAGCCTTGCGAGGGACGCCGAGAGCCTGGGTGCGCACATTGTGCTCAAGCCGCACACGGGCGTGACGGCGTCGGGCGCCGTGCTGCGGGAGACGATTGAGCGGATCGGCTCGGACGCGGTGCGCGTCTGCTATGACGGGGGCAACGTTCACTTCTACGAGGGGCTCGATCCCGTCGAGGACATCAAGATCTGCGCGGACCTGGTCGAGGCCATCTGCGTCAAGGATCACAAGGGCCCGCGCGCGAACCCCCTCTTCCCGTGCCCGGGCGAGGGCGATGTTGACCACCCGGGGATGCTGAGAGTGCTCAAGGAATACGGCTTCAATGGCCCCTGTTGCGTTGAGCGTTTTGAGGGGCCTCACAAGAAGGCGGAAATGCCTCCCGAACTGCTCGACCGGCTCGCGGGCGAGACCTTGGAGTACCTGTGCGGGGCGGTAGCCGAGATCTAGGCGGAGTCATTGGCGGACCGGCAACGATCGGGCCAGCAGCACACGCCGCGCCTCTCCGGTGAGGGTGGATGCACCCGACGCTGACCACAGTCGGACCCTGGACGCTCATCCACCTGCCAGCGGTGTTGGCCGTCTTCCTGGCGGTGGTGCTGCTCTGGACCTACCTGGAGCGGCGAGCCGACGGTCAGGGCCTGACCCTGACGGGCGGGCTCATCGGGCAGCTTCTCCTGGAGGCCGCCATACCCGCCGTCCTGACCTACCTGCTGATCAACCGCGTCGGGCCCCTGCAGGTGCGCTCTTACGGGGTGATGATGCTCGCGGGCTTCGTCGCGTGCGCCACCTGGATGTATCGGGAGCGAGGCAGGTACGGCCTGGACGGACGCACGGTGCTTCAGCTCGCCCTGGTCGGCTTTGCGGGCGGGATCATCGGGGCTCGCGTGGGCTCGGTGCTACTGAGCTGGCGCGAGTACCTTGCTGACCCGGTGCAGGCGCTCAACCTCTGGCGCGGCGGGATGGCCTGGCATGGCGGCGTGATCGGCGGCGTCCTGGCGGTCGTGATCGTGGGCGCGCTTATGCGCGTGAGCGTGGGTCGTGTCTTCGACCTGGGCGCTCCGGGGATGGTCCTGGCCTACGCCATCGCGCGCATCGGCTGCTTCCTCAACGGCTGCTGCCACGGCCATCCGACCGACCTGCCGTGGGCTGTGACCTTCCCGCACACAGGCAGCCTCCCGGGACCGCCCGTGCCGGTGCATCCCACGCAGCTCTATGCCCTGACTGGCAGCCTTCTCTTTGTGCTGCCGCTGGTGCTGCTTATGACCCGCTGGGTGCACCGCTCCTTCAGCCGCTTCATGATCTTTCTGATACTCTCGTCGGTGTTGCGCTTCGCCGTGGAGTTCGCCAGGCGTGGGGCGACGGCCGATCCCTTTGCGCTGATCCCGGCGCTGACCCAGGCTCAGGCGGCCAGCATTGTCATCATCGTGGTCTGTGGCGTGGCCATTGTGGTGCGCGAGCGGCAGCCCCGGGCAGTGAGCCCCGCGCCCGATGACCGGTCCTGATGAACGCCCGAACAAGGCGGCCTTGCCCCAACGGCCGGTGAGGGGCGAACAGCGGTCCGCCCTGATGGCCGAGCAGGGCGGGGCTGTGGTGGCCCTCTATTCTTGCGGATACAGCCTGGCATCCGCGACCCAGATCTGCGAGTCGCCGCCGCCGAAGCCCATCCTGGCCTTGGTATCCTCAAGGTCAAACTGTTCCGGGCTGACCCGCCACTTCAGCGTGTCCCACTGCGCCTGGCCCGAGATCTCGGCCTCTATCAGTTCAAGCGGCGTCCAGATGCCCCCGGCGGTGTAGCCCGCGCCCCTGCCCTCGCTGCAGATGACCGGCGTGAAGCCAGCGGACTCGCCCCACACGACCAGCTCCAGCACGTAGGGTCTCGACCGGTCCTCGAGCCGCGCCTCGAGGGTCATCCAGCCCGCTTTCCCGTCCCCGAGACCCGTCTCGTCGCTGTTGTAGCAGGTGCGGCCGCCCTTCTCTTCCGGCTCGCCCACGCCCACCCACGCCATCCCTGTGCGCAGCTCAAGCTCAAGTCCCCGTATCTTGCGTCGGAGCCTGGCGTCGCCGCGCTTGGCGAGTTCCTGGCCCGCCGCCACCGCCTTCTCGAGCGCCTCCTTTTCTCCGGTCTCGTTGTATCGCGCGTACTCGCGTGCGAAAACCATTCTCGTCGTGCCGGCCTCGAAGGAGGCCAACCGCTTCTCGACTCGCTCTCGCACCTGGTCTTTATCGGCGGCCTCCAGGGCGGCAGTCAGGTGCTCTCGCGCGGCCGTCAAGGCCTCAGCCGAGAACACCTTGGGCCCCGCGACATCGGGGCCTGCCGCGAAGTGCTCTCCCGACTCAGCGACCGCCTGCTGCAGGCTCTCGACGAACCGCCTCATCCCCGGCCCTGCCGGGCCGTAGAAGCCGCGGTACCAGTCGTCCTGAAGCGTGCCCACGTCGGCGTCCACGTCCCACAGAAGCCGCGCGGTCGTCCAGTACAGCGAGCCCATCTGTCCCCAGTTCCGGGCGCTGCTTTGCGCCACGTAGCGCCGCCAGCCGAGCTGATAGAGCACATTGATGTCGCGCATCATCTGCGGCACGATTGGTCGCGGCAGGCCCTGCCACATACTCTTGTCGGTGTACGCGTAGTAGCCCATCCGCTCGGCGCACTCCGCCCAGCCCTGCACGTATTCGAAAAACGCGGCATTTGGGGGGCAGTCGGGGTCGTCAATCGAGTGCGCGTAGCAAGCGGGAGCGTAGTGGCACAGCCAGACCGTGACCCCCGGCGCCGGTCGCACCTTGAGCGGCGGGGGCGCGTGGCTGACGTAGGCGAAGATGATCAGCTCGCGACCCTTCAGGCCCGGCAATGCCCGCTTTGCCACCTCGTTCGCGAATTGCACCTGGCGGTCGCTGACCACGGAAAGGCCGGGCCGCTCGCGCCAGGGCCGGGGCCCGCCCAGCTCCGTCTCCAGCTTCATACAATGCTCGCACTGGCACCAACCGTAGCCATCGTTGGGCGCGATAGAGTAGTAACGCGCGCCAGGGTTCTCCTGGAAGTAGATGCGCGCCTTGTGCGCGATGAGGGCGATGACCTCCTCGTTGCTCGTGCATATCTGCCCGCTGTGTATCCCGCCGTGGACGCGGCGGCCGTCCACGAGGGCGTAGTATTCGGGGTGCTCATCGCGGTACTGCTTCGGATCGAGTATGCGGAACCAGGCGTGAAAGCCGCCGACACCTGGCTGCTGGTAGAGCAGGTCGTCGCCGACGCCACTGCCGAGGCTGTCCACGAACTCGCGCGAGAACCAGCCGTTCAGCCCGTTGCGCAATGCCCACCAGTACTCCTCGTCTTGGCGCAGGAAGAAGGTGCGCACCGGCCAGCTCGGCCGCACGCTCTGCGTCCCCAGCGGCAGCGTAATCGTGTCGGCCCGCGGGACCACCTCGCCTGTCTCGCCACCCACATACCAGCGGCAGCCTACGTGTTCTTGCAGCACGTAGTAGACCCCCTGGAGCAGGCTCACCGGCGTGCTGGCGGACAGCTTGAGGCGCTGGGCGGTGACATCGAGCGTGAAGCCTTCGGGCGCCTCGCCTCGCACGCTGAGAACGAGGCGCTGTTGCGCGCCGGGCGCTTCCTCCAGGTCCGCCCCGGTCGCCAGCCGTATGTACTTGATGAGTTCGTCCCTGGCCAGGCTCTCCACGTCGGTCGGGTCCTCACGCAGTTCCACGCGCGCCTGAGGCTGCCCGTCCTTGACCAGCACAAACTCGCCCGCACACGCCGTCGCCGGGACAAGCCCCGCCAGTATGAGCGCCACTACCCGCATTATGCCGCACCTCCTGCCGAAACAACGAGGGCAGCCCAAGCCCATCAGGGCTGCCCTGCACCACGCCTCAAGGCTGCTGGGATGCTGCGGTCTACTGCTCCTTCCAGGCAATGCACTCGACCGGACAGCTATCAATTGCCTCCTGGATGGTGTCTTCCTCGTCGCCCTGGGGGGCAATGACCTCCGAGATATCATCCGCGTTCAACTCGAACGTGTTGGGCGCAATGTCCGCGCACAGCCCGCACCCCGTGCACTCATCTTGGTCTACAACCGGCACTTTCACGGCTTACACCTCCTGGGTATGTTCATGCAGCTACGGAGGGACATTTCGCCAGATGTGCCGGAAGACCTCCCGGTCTTGGAGGAAGTTCCCACGCCAGCGCGCCACTGAACGAAGGTCGCGCTCCTGCTC
>Ga0114922_10004830_pt1 | contig 12487 bp, 8 predicted proteins | sample AartaG_FD_100975 | JGI IMG/M metagenome (GOLD analysis project Ga0114922, IMG submission 100975) | Deep subsurface microbial communities from Aarhus Bay to uncover new lineages of life (NeLLi) - Aarhus_00045 metaG | ecosystem: Environmental > Aquatic > Marine > Oceanic > Sediment | place: Aarhus... | reverse complement strand
CGGATCCGACACTGCTCGATGTGGCCGGGGCGCTCGAAGCGCTGCCTGATCTGTCGGTGGGCGGTGAAGCGCAGGCTGACGCTGGGCAGGCTACGCAGTAGCGCCCCTCGCCCCCGCCGGCCGTGCGGTGGAGGCCAGCCAGAGGGAGGGCGGGCGACATAATCCCTCAAACGTGGCGTTGAAAGCCTGGCCGTTGGAATCAAACCAGCAGCAGCTTGCCGAACCTGGCCGGATTGCGGTCCTGCCCCGAACGGCCGGTCCAACTCAGCTGGAGGCCGTTCTCGCCCTTCTCGTCATAGCTGCTCAAGGCCACATCAAACCCGATCACACTGGGGCGCCCTTCGGCTAGGGAGAACGCCTTCCAGGGCACCGCGCAGTCAACTCGATAGCCGACGCCGCTGCGTGCGAGTTTTGCCTTCACCTGACTGCCGCGGGCGCTCACCTGCGGCTCAGCGTCGGGGTCGGCCGGGGGGGAGACCTTGAAGTTCATGACGCCCGGTCCTCCCTCCTGGCGGCCGAGCCGGCCGGGGGCTCGCCCATCCAGGAAGACGGCTAGGTTGTCCGCCCTCTGCCACCAGCCGGTGATGGCCTCCGTGGCCGCACAGAGCAAGTCGTCCTCGACGTCCACGGAGACATACAAGTTCTTGGCGTCGTAGGAGGCCGTGAAGTCGAAGCTGTGGCCCCTCACGTCCTGCTTGGAACCACGAACCGGATGGTGTGCCGAAGGCACGTGCACCCCGCCCTGGTGCCGCGTCCTGGGGCTGAGCCTGTAACCCTTGACGCGCCGGGCGGTGGTGACGACGTAGTGTATGTGCTCCAGCGCCTGATGGCTGTCGTAGTCCAGCAACGTCCGGAGACTGAGCATCTCGAGCGGAGTAGGGACGAGGACTTCAAAGTCCTTGTGGCGGCGTGCGTAGGGCGCGAGCTTCCGAGGGAACGCATCTGCGTCGCAGAAGAGTTGTTGTGGGATGGAAGAAAACGGCGCTGTGAGGGAACTCTATCTTAGGAAGCTCGAGACCACGTTCGGACACTGTAGGGGACTCGGGAGTGCGCAGGATCCCTGCGCCCTTACGCAGCAGGCGCTGGAACCTGCCGCTTCATAGGACAATGCCACATGCCACCAGGCCTGGCGACAGGGGTGGCCGTCAACCTTAGGAGAGCAACGTCAGACATGATACGCCAAGTCCGTGCCTTGCCTGTTGCAGCACTGCTGGCAATCGCCCTGTCCATCGGCTGTGCTCAGACCGACCTGAAGCGCGACATCAAGGTCGACACGAGAGTATCAGGCTATGGCCCCCCGGTCGACCCGACGGAGGTCGGGCAACGCGTGCCACCGGCTCTGCTGCCGCCCAAGATCATCATCAACGGCGACAAGAGCACGCTCATCTACTACTGCCGCGTGAGCCACTGCGAGATGCTGCGCGATGCCATCGAGTCGTTCCTGAGTCCCGAAGGCATCGTGGAGGCCGTCCCGAAGCTGAACCGCGTGCTGGTGAACGACTCCAGCGGCGAGGTGCCCGGCCTGCTGAACGTGCTGCAGGACCTGGACCAGCCCTCGCCGCAGGTACTCGTGGAGTCCCGCGTGGTGGAGATAACGCTGGACAGCGACCGCGAGTTCGAGCTTTCCCACATCTTTGAGAACGTAATGGGCGGAGAACCGCGCATGCTGCAGGGCTCTGAGATCACGTTGGAAACGCCTGGTTCGTCGCCGACGCCGTCCATGGGCCTGCGGCTGAACGTGCGGTCCATCGCCGACGAGTACACGCTGGACCATTACGTGCGCCTGCTGGTCACGGAGGGCAATGCGCAGATCCTCAGTTCGCCCAACATCATCGTTGCGGCCGGCAACCAGGCCAGCATTGTGACCGGCGAGGACGTGCCCATCCAGAGCGCGACCGTCGTGAGCGGGTCCGTCAGCACGACGACGATCTTCAAGCGCGTCGGCATCAAGCTGTACGTCACGCCGCTGCAGGTGACGGAGGACATGGCCCGGCTGGACATCAATCCCGAGGTCTCGGCTGTGACGGGCTACACCGCGGCCGGAGAGTCGGGCGTCTCCAATCCCATCGTGGCCGTGCGCAGCGTGCGGACGACTCTGTCGGTGAAGGACGGCGAACTGCTGACCATCGGCGGCCTGCTGCGCAGCGAGCGGCGGGGCGTTCTGCGGAAGGTGCCGTTGCTGGGCGACGTGCCACTGCTGGGCTGGCTCTTCCAGAGCACGCGCGACACGGAGGTGAAGACGATGCTCGTGTTCTTCCTGCGTGTGAACATCCTGGACGAAGGACGCTCGGGCGGGTTCATCATGCACGTGCCGGGGGTCGGGCTGGAGAACCTGGACAAGGGCGTCCAGCGCGCCATACCGCGGCTGGGCCACGACGAGGAGGACGAGGCCGACGAGGTGGACGGCGCCGAGCAGGAGCCGATGGTCCTCCCGCTCAGGCGCAGCTACGAGCCGCTCGAGCCCATCATCATCGACCTGACGCCGCCGAAGCCCGAGCCCGAACCTGTTGACGAACCGGCAGACATGGGACTCATCCAATGAAAGCCATGAAACGCATCGCGAAAGCCCTTACCAAACTGCTCATTGCCGCTGGCCTGGTTTTCGGTTTCGCGGCCGCCCTTTGGGGACCGTCCCGGGTTATCGGCTGGCTGGCGGGCGTGGCGAGCATCGAAGCGGCTGAGGCCCAGGAGGTACGGTTCTACACCGTGCGCCGTCAGAATCTGGTCCTGAGCCTGAACGAGCGGGGCACGTTGCGCGCTACGCGCAACGTGAAGATCAGCGTCCCCTTCGGCAGTCGGCGGCGCAGTCAAGCCACCATCGCGTGGCTGCGGCCGCAGGACGACCTCGTCGAGGAAGGCGACCTGATCCTCCAGTTCGAGAAGGAGGGCTTCGAGGATGCCATCCTCAGTGCTGAGGAGCGGCTTGTCGAACAGGAGAAGAAACTCGAGATCGCCATCCTCAACATCGAGATCGAAGAGTCCGCCAAGGCGGCCGTCGTGGCGTCGGCCAAGACCCGACTGCGCGATGCCGAAGAGAGCCTGCGGCGCTACCGCGAGGAGGATGCTCCCAACAAGCTGCGCTCTCTGATCGACGCCAAGCGCGATGCCGTTGAGGAACTTCAGCAGAAGCGCAAGGAGTACACGGACATCCAGCGAGAGGCCGACGAGCAGCTCATGGGTGACGAGGCCGCGCAGGAGACGGCCCGTGCCGATGTGGCGAGGGCCCGTAAGACCGTCGAAACAGCCGAGAAGGCATACGACGAGGCGAGCCTCAGCCAGAAGAAGTTCCGCTCCTATGAATACCCCGAGACGCTGCAGAAGCGCGCCGAAGCCGTGACGAACGCCGCGCTCGACCTGGAGCGGACGAAGGTCAATGCCGTGAACCGCGTCGAGAACCAGAAGACGGAAGTGCGCACGCTCAGGCAACAGATCGAGCGCACCGAGGACACGATTGCGGAACAGAGCGAGATGCTGGCCCTGGCCGATGTAACGGCGCCCGTGGCCGGCCGGCTGCTCTACGGCGATACGGACCGTGGCCGGCCGAGCCCCGAGGACATCAAAGTGGGAATGCAGGGCTGGGCGGGGATGAACCTCATGACGATCCCCGACGAGAGCATCTTTGAGATCGACATATACATCGCCGAGGAGTACCGCTACCGGATCGCCAAGGGCGCCCGTGCACAGGTCATCATAGAGGCCATACCCGGCATGAACATCGAGGGCGTCGTGGGCACGCTGGAGAACTTCGCGAAGACCCCACCCGGCGGCGGGCCCAAGAAGTACCGGGCCGCCATCGCCATCGACAAGACGGACGATCGGCTTGCCAGCGGGATGACGGCCGAGGTGGAGATCGTCGCCGAGACCGTGGCCGACGCCCTCGTCGTCCCCATAGAAGCCGTCTACAACATCGAGAGCGTAACGGTCTGCTTCGTTCAGGGAGACGACGAGAAGCTCGAACGCCGCGTAGTGGTGACCGGCAAGAGCAGCGACCATTACGTGCAGATCCTCGAGGGCCTGGAGGTCGGGGAGCGCGTGGCCCTCACGCAGCCTGCCGAGGTGAGCCGTCGCGAGGAGGAAGAAGGCGCAGAGGTCGAGGCCGTCACGCCCGTCGCCGGCCCCGGGGCGGGCGCCGAAATGCCCCGCAGGGGCGGAGCCGACCTGCCCGGCCCCGCGGACGCCGGCGGGTTCGGCGGTGGGCGCATGGGGGGCGGCCGCCGAGGCGGCTCGGACACTCAAGGCAGGGGCGGCATGGAATGACCCGGCCCGGCCCGGAACCGCAATCGTCCCCGGGGATGGATGCTGACCCGGAAGGTGGGCCGGACGCCACAGTACCGGTCATCGAGATGCACGACATCCATAAGCATTACATGCTCGGCGCGCGTCGGCTGGAAGTGCTGAAGGGCATCACGCTGAGCGTGCAGCCCGGCGAATACGTCGCCGTTGCGGGCCCCTCTGGCTCCGGCAAGAGCACGCTCCTGAATATCATAGGGCTGCTGGACACGGCCGAGGCCGGCAGCTACAGCCTGTGCGGACAGGACGTTTCGCGACTCGACGACGACCGCCTTTCCCAACAGCGCAACGCGCAGATCGGCTTCGTTTTCCAGACCTTCAACCTGTTCCCTCAGTTGGACGTAGCCGGGAACATCGCCGCGCCTATGGCCTACGGAGGCGTTCCGCGCGCCGAACGCCGCGAGCGTGCCACGTACCTGGCGGAGCGGGTCGGGTTAGGAGATCGCATGCATCACCGCCCGCGGGAACTGTCCGGTGGCGAGATGCAGCGCACGGCGATCGCCCGCGCGCTCGCCTGCGACCCCCCGCTCCTGCTGGCCGACGAGCCGACCGGCAACCTGGACGAGAAGACCGGCGATGAGATACTGGCGGTATTCGACGACCTGATTGCAGCCGGGGCCACGATGGTGCTGGTGACGCACAACCCCGCCTATCGTGAACGGGTGCACCGCGTGGTGGACATGCACGACGGAAGGCTCATCTGATGGGTCTGATCGAGACACTGCGGCTGGCCCTGCTGGACCTGTCGCTGCATAAGTTTCGCTCCGCGCTCGCCGCGCTGGGCATCATCTTCGGCGTGGCCTCTGTGGTGGCCATGATCGCCATCAGCGAGGGCGCTCGCCAGACCGAGGTCTCGCGCTACACGGCGATGGGCGTCGAGAACATCGTCGCACGCTCCGTGCGCCCCTCCCAGGCCCAGGCCGAAGACGTCGGTGTGGACCGCAGCATATACGGCCTGCGTCGGCGGGACCTGGAGCACGTCCGCATCACCTTCCCTTACGTGCGCTACGCCGTCGGCGTCCAGAACCTGCGCACAAAGCTCTACTCCCGGTCGGGACGCAACCTGGACCTGACGGTCCTGGGCGTGGAACCGGATTTCTTCCGCCTGATGCGCGCGCGCATCTCCGAGACGACCACGCGTCCGGACGGCCTGCGCCAGCGATTGCTGACGGAGATGGATGAGCGCGAGTCCAAGCGCGTCTGCGTGGTGGGCTCGACCGCCGCCCGCCTGCTCTTCACCTACCACGATCCGCTTAGGGAGACCGTCCGCATCGCCGAGGAGGTCTTCACCTGCGTCGGCGTGCTGGCCCCCCTCGGCGGCGTGATGGCCGGCTGGAACTTCGACGTGGACAACTGCGTCATGGTCCCGCTGCAGACCGCATCCATGTGGGGCGACACGCGCACCGAGGGCGGCGAGCCCGTGACCGTGGAGCTGGACGGGATGGGCGTGCAGATGGAGAGCGAGCGGCTCGTGCAACCGACCGCTGAGCGGCTGCGCAACTACCTGGAGGCCACGCACAAGCTGGAGGACTACGAGCTGCACGTGCCCCTGGAACTCATGCGCCAGAAGCAGGCCACGCAGAACGTGTGGGCGCTCGTCATGGGCGTGATCGCCGGCATATCACTCCTGGTCGGCGGCATCGGCATCATGAACATCATGCTCTCGAACGTCTCCGACCGCCGCAAGGAGATCGGCACGCGACGGGCGATCGGCGCCCGCCAGCGCGACATCCTGCGCCAGTTCATCATCGAGGCCGCCACGCTTACCGGCCTGGGTGGCCTGGCCGGCGTGCTGGTCGGATACGCGATCGCGGCCGGCATCACGTATTTCGTCGACTGGCCCACGTTCGTCCCGCGCTGGGCCATCGTGCTCTCGGTCGGCGTCAGTTGCCTTACGGGCCTCATCTTCGGCTACTGGCCGGCCCTGGAGGCCGCGCGTGTGAAGCCCATCGAGGCGCTGCGATCGGAGTAGCATCGGCGGCGCCATCGGTTTGCCTGACCCAACGGCAACATGCGCCGGCGCAGCGCGTCCCGTCGGCCCGCGCGATGAGCTCCACGAGAAACTGGTGGCTCAGCAGGAACCTGCCCGGATGAATGGGGAGCCAACGCCGTTGCATCTGTTGCTGGGCGGGCGCTTGTTCTTGCCTTCTTCTCGCTGCCAGCTCCTCGTGTATCGTTCTGCAACGCTGGAGCCGTAATGCTTCATACCGTGCCGGTGAGACGATTCGGCCTTTGAGGTCCCCCGGCGTGTGGACTCCTTCCTGCCGGCACCAGGATAAGCACCGGAATCGCAGCAGAGGCCTGGTCCGTCCTCTCAGCTGCGCCACCGGCCGCACTGCGCAAATCCGGTAGGCGACATGATGTTCAGCGGCACATGCGCCGGATGTGGCTTGGCAAGGAGTAAGTGCGCCGGGTAGAATCCACGGCGGACGATAGAGAGCCGGTGTGAGGGGCGGCCGGCCGCTCCTGCAACGGAATGCTGCTCTTGTAGACGGGAGGCACGCAGATGGCGGCGTTGGCGATCAATGGCGGCAGCAAGGTGCGCACCAAGCCCTGGCCAGCGGTCGGGCGGCGCTTCGGCAAAGAGGAGCTGAAGCAACTGGCGGAAGCGCTGGAGCAGAACACGCTCTTCTACATCTACGGCCGCAAGACCAAACAGATGTGCGCCAAGATGGCCAAGGTGTCCGGGGCGAAACACGTGGTGGCATGCAGCTCCGGCTCGGCCGCCGTGCACGGCGCCGTCAAGGCCTGCGGCGTCGGGCCCGGAGATGAGGTCGTTACCAGCCCCCTCACCGACGCAGGCACCATCCTCGGAGTCGTCTACGAAGGCGCCATTCCGGTCTTCGCCGACACAGACCCCACCTCGTATAACATTACCGCTGCAAGCATCGAGGAGCGCATCTCGAAGCGGACGAAAGCCGTCATCGTCGTGCACCTGGCCGGCGTGCCGGCCGACATCAAGCCCATCGTGCGGCTGTGCAAGCGGCACAAGATCAAGCTGATCGAAGACTGCGCCCAATCGTGGGGCACCATGGTAGACGACCGGTGGGTCGGCACCTTCGGCGACGTGGGGACATTCAGCCTCAACGATTACAAGCACCTCAGCGCCGGAGAGGGCGGGCTGATCGTCACCGACGACTATGACCTCTACGCCACGGCCTGGCTCGCCGTCGACAAGTGCTACGACCGCCTCAGGGGCACGCGGAACGCTTCCTTCGTCGCCCCCAACTACCGCATCACGGAACTACAGAGCGCCGTCGGCATCGCTCAGCTCGGCAAGCTCAAGCGCATCACTTCAAAGCGCCACCGCCTGGGCGAACGCCTCACGGAAGGCCTGAAAGGCATACGGGGCATCGCCCCCCACAAGGTGGTCAAGGGCGGATACGCAACCTATTGGTACTACCTCATCGGGCTCGACACGGACTTCCTCGGTGTCGACGCCCCGACGTTCGGCAAGGCCCTCAACGCGGAGGGCATCGCGGGCAGCGGCCGATTCTACATGCGCCCGGTCCACACCACCTATGGCTACCTGAGGCACAGGACGGCGTTCCACCACTCCCGATACCCCTTCACGCTCGCCCGGAAGAGCATCAAGTATGAGAAGGGCTGCTGCCCCAATGCCGAGCGGATGCCTGAGGCGGTCTACTACTTCCCGCTGAACGAGTGGCTGTCCAACAGGGAGATCGACGACACAATCGAGGCAGTCAAGAAGGTGGCCGGCCACTACAGGAAGCAGAAGCAGGCCGGGCGGTAACGGCATCCCGCGCCGAGCGCGTGGAAGGGGCAAGGGCTGCGTCCGCTGGGCGGGAACCGGGAAACGCACCCCCTTCCGGTCAGTGGGACAGGAACACGGAGCCCGTGCGGACTCCCGTCAGCAGGCTCACGAAGGTGGCAAGGCCCACCATCACGCTTTCGGTGATGATGACGCCCAGGAAGAAGTTCCGCGCTTCTCTGAGCATCTTGCCCCCGCCGAACTTCAGGATGGAGACCTTCGCCAGCCAGCCCAGGAAGAACGAGAACCACAGCTCCCTGCTGGACCAGGACGCAGCCATGGCGAAGCCGAGGGGGTGGATCGGCCACCAGTAGAACGTGCCCCGAAGGACCATCAGCGCCGCCATGAATCCCGCCCCCGAAGCCAGCCCGCTGTAGCTCGGATTGGCCGACTGGCCCGGCGCGGAAATCATCAGGTGAATGCCCTCGAACGTGCCGGTCCAGTGTTGCAGGTTGCCTGGCGAAGCGGGCAGGTTCAGCCCGCCGTGGTCGTAGTAGACCCACTTCATGCTCGCGTAGGTCGCCGTGGGCAGCGCCACCATCAACGCCACGAGCATGGCCGGCAGCAGCAACCGCCGGTGCTTGTCGAAGACGGACGATATCCGCAGCGAGTTCATCACGTACGGCCCGAGTATCTCCCGCGTGTCGTGGACCAGGATCGCGCCCTGCAACCGTGCGACAACGGCCGCCGGCCCGGAAAAGATGTACCCCCCGGTGATGCCGTGGAGGAACGACGAAGGGCTCCAGGACTGCTGGCTGAAGATGAGGCCCCCCTGCGCAACCGTCCTGGAGTGGACCAGCACGACGGCGAACGTGAGGGCCGTCAGAGCAAGCGCCGCCCAACACGTCAGGCCAAACAGCATGTCCCAGGCCACAATCCCCCCAACGGACAAGACCAGCCCCCAGAACGCAAGCCGGTAGCCGACCGGTTCACGCGAGTCGTCCACGCCGGGGGCGCGCCCGAAAGCCCTCCTCACGACAGCCCAGAGCTGGCGCCGGGCCATCCACAGCATGCCGGCCGTCAGGGCCAGGAAAGCCCCCGACTGCTGCCAGGACGCGAACGTGCCGGCGCGCCCGCCTTCCAACGGTCGCCCCATGCTGTACGCCACGACCGTCTGGCCGTACGCGAACAGGTGGAAGAACCAGATGCCGAGCGATACGTCGCCGGGCACCAGGAAGGCAAACCCGATGGCAAGCGGGAATATGCGGCCGTCGCTGCCGGTCACGTACGAACCTGGGATGTCCTTCAACACCTCCCAGAAGGGCACGCGCACTCGCCATCCTTCCTCAGCGCCGACCAGAAGCGGTGCAAGGCGGATCAAGCCGAAGACAAACGTCAGCGCAACCGCGACCAGGAACGCCCTGCTGCGCATCGCGGGCAGCAGTAGGCGCCCCTCCCTGCTGCCCTCCGTCAGCTCCAAGGGCACGCGTGCCACGGCAAAGATCAACCGCTCCGACTCCACCCATTGCCTGCGCAGGATGGCGCACAGGAAGATCGTCCCCAGGTAGTACAGCAAGATGTAGACGCCCCAGGTCAGGAAGGGCCTCGCCCAGCGATCCCACGGCACCCGCACGACCTCTCTCTCCGGCGTGCCCTCGAAGAACTTCTTCGCTGCCGCCGACTTCATGTCGTTGCTTACCAGGATGCCCTTGGGGGCTACCTCCAGGACGTCATCCTCCCAGAACAGATCCGCGCGCTGCGACAGGTAGGGCGCCGCCGCCATCAGGGGCAGCCAGTTGCGCATTAGCCCGCTGGACGGCACCGTTGATGCGACCAGCATCATGCAGTAGATGAGCATCAACTCTGACTGCCTGAACATCCACCGCCGCCGAACAAGCCTCAGAACCAGGTTAACGCCGAGCGTCAGGATGACCAGGAAGAAGAACACACCCACCGGGAAGTGGTTGCCGGTCAGGAAGGTGTTGCCGAATACATAGTCATTGACCGGCGTCAACAGGCAGAGACCGACGACCCCGAAGATGCCGATAATGAAGGCGCGCCAGCTCATCTGCACCCACCGCCAGCGGGGCGGCCGCACCAGTAAACGAAACTGCAGTCAGGGGCGTCAGTATAGAAGCCCCCGAGCAGGGGCGTCAAGACATCCGGGCCCTGGTGAGTATGGCAACCGGCGCGGGAGAGGCCGCGGAGGGGGATGATGACGCGGCTTCACATGATGCCGAGCTCCGCGGGTCGGTGGACTGGCGGCAAGAAGGGGCTGTTTCTGCCGCCGGGAGTCTGCCGCCGCGCTCCACGGAGCGCAGCGTCACGTCCGCCTTCCGGTGCTTCTCTGTCCCCTTGGCGGCGCACCGTCCAGGCCGCCAGCACGTCCTGGCTCCGGTTCCCTCCGCCAGCCGCCGCTGGCCGGGGCAGAGAGTCTAACTTGGACAGTGGCACCACAACGGCCAGGTACTCATGGCGGAGGAGATTCGCCGCTGGTTTCAGAGAGCGGAGGTCGGTACACTCTGCATACACACAGAAGGGGAGGGCGGGCAGAACGGCTATGTGGCGAGCTTCGATGGGAGGCGGCGAAACGACCTTTTGAACCGAGAGCCGTCTCTGAACCTGCGGGAGGCCTGCGTCTCCGAAGTCGGACACGGCCCTCCGGCTGGCGAAAGCCGAACTCCCAAGAGGACTATCTCATAACGGCATGACCGTGCCCGTGACAGCAGCCGATCGAGGCGTGGCAGCCCTGATGCAGCACTTCGTTCGAGCGCCGTTGCAGAGCATACGGCTGGCCGCCGGGCGAGCCGGGCAAGCCGGACGGCGCGAGGGAAACTGAGCCATGACGCGACCTCAGTTCATCTACATCCACGAGTCGCACCTTGACCTGTTTTGGATCGGCGACTTCCGCTACTGCCTCGAGCGCGGCCGACACGTCATCAAGCAGTACATCGACCGCTGCCTGGAATACCCGGACGAGTCGTTCCTGCTCGAGACTGCCGTCTTCCTCGAGCATTTTCTGGGACGGCACCCCGATTACGAGAAGACGGTCAGGAAGCTCTGGCAGGAGGGGCGGCTGGACGTCGGCGCAGCCTACTTGGACATCATGGAGCACCTGGTGCTGGGCGAGAGCCAGATCCGCAACATCGCTCGGGGCCACCGGGTCTGCCGCGACGGGTTCGGGATTGACACGCGACTGGCCGCACACGCCGATCTGCCCGCTCTCTGCCCGCAGGTCCCCCAGATGTACCGCCAGGCGGGGATCGACTGCTACGCCACCTCGCGGAAGATCTTCCCGAACGGCCAGATCTGGGTTCACGTAGCCCCTGACGGCACCGGCCTGAAGGTGTTCAGCCACCCGAACCACTACGACTTCCACAAGCTCCGTCGCAATGCGGCCCAACTGAACGAGGGCCGGGGATGGATGGGTTCCGTCGATCCGGACGAGGCGCTGAAGGGCTTCCCCCTGGGCAAGGTCGTGCTCTCAGCGGGCGCCGGCGACCAGGCGGACCTGGAATGCTTCGTCAAGCGCTTCGGCCGACCGGCACGCGAGTTCATCGAGGAGTACCGCGAGACCTTCCCCGAGATCGAGTTCCGCTTCGGCACCGTAAGCGAGATGGCGGCCGAGTACGAAGGGCACGAGGACCTGCTGCCGCGCCTGAGCGGCGAGATACCTTCGGTATGGGGCATGACGTCTGTGCCTTCTTCTTTCTGGCAGCGCGCCAGACGACTGGAAGGCCGGCTGCTGACAGCCGAGCTTCTGGCATCGCTCCAGCGCTGGTATGGCCTGGGGACCATCGACGCCTCGCGGGGCGAGTGGTTCGGCACGCTGTTCGAGCAGCTCTACTATCTGGGCAAGGACCCCATACCGCGCGGCAACGAGCTGGACGAGCTATGGAAGATGCACATCTTCATCTGCGACCACAACTTCTCCGGCAACTTTGCGGCTCAGACGCTGTTCGACAAGCGCACGATCCAGGAGCGCGCCCTCTCCTATGCGGACGAGATGGTCGCGCACGGCATGGCTGCCCTGGCTGGATCCGACGCCAATGAGAGCACGGTGCTCTTCCTCAATCCGCTCAATTGGACGAGAACAGAGCCCGTGGAGACCGTCCTGCCAGGCGACTGGACGGACGGCGGACTGGAACTCGCCGACGACCGCGGGAACGCGATCCCCGTCCAGGCCCTGGGGACCTCGAACGCCGAGGGCGGCACGACGAAGGTCGTGGCCCTCCCTGCTGTGCCCCCCGTGGCGTGGGCCGCAGCGACCATCCGGCCTGTGCGCAGGTCCGCAGCGCAGGTCGGGCCGCGTGTGCGCGTGGACGAGGCGAGCATCGCCCTGCTGGCGGCCGGCGCCGCTGTGGCGGTCGACAGGCAGACGGGCGCCTTGACCACGTTGCGCGACGTCCGCACGGGCGCCGACTGGGGCTCGGACAGGGTCGCCCGGCTCTACGCCGTCTACGAAGAAGCGTTCGACGTGCCGCT
>Ga0114922_10004829_pt1 | contig 12489 bp, 9 predicted proteins | sample AartaG_FD_100975 | JGI IMG/M metagenome (GOLD analysis project Ga0114922, IMG submission 100975) | Deep subsurface microbial communities from Aarhus Bay to uncover new lineages of life (NeLLi) - Aarhus_00045 metaG | ecosystem: Environmental > Aquatic > Marine > Oceanic > Sediment | place: Aarhus... | reverse complement strand
GACAGGCCTTATCGGCGATATTTCGATCTGCGCGCTCAACGGCGCGCCGCTGAAAAAAATTGCCGAAAACGAGAGCCTGAAAAAGGCCTTCCCCGGCTGCACTTTCACGCCCTATCCGGATTTTGGCAAGGTCGATCTCGACGAGACCTTCCCTGATTTGTACAAGGAGGCTTTCGGCCAAACACCGAAACGCAGTATCGCTGTGGTGGCCGTACCGGACCAGCTTCACTACCAGGTGGTGAAAGAGGCCCTCGAATGTGACCTTCACGTGTTGACTGTCAAGCCACTGGTGCTGATATACGAGGAGGCGATAGAGCTGGAGAAACTGGCACAGGCAAAGGGACTGTTTATCGGGGTCGAGTACCACAAGCGTTTCGATGACCGCAACCTGATCGCCCGCCTGCGTTACCGCGCCGGCGAACTGGGAGATTTCCGCCTCGGGTACGCAAGCCTGATCGAGCCCTGGTACTACCGCAACTCCAATTTCCAGAACTGGTGCACAGTGGAAAATTCGGACATGTTCACCTATATCGGCTGCCATTATGTGGATCTGGTGGCTTTCATCACCGGGCTGCTGCCTGTGGAGGTCTCGGTTTACGGTATAGTTGAGGAGTATCCCAACGGTAACAAGGGCTATCTCTGGACGGACGGACGGGTGGTCTGGAGCAACGGGGCCTTCCTGGCAGTGCTCAACGGCATGGGCTATCCCAACGTGGCTCCTGGAGGCAACAGCCAGAGCATGACACTGTTCTGCCGCGGCGAGAAAGACGGCGCTCTGGTGATGCACGACGACCAGTTCCGCGGGGTGAAACACAGCTATACTGCCAGGGGCAGCGATGAGGGCGACACTTACTACAACGAGGTCAGCCCGGACTATTTCAAGCTGGTCGACCTGGGCGGCGGCGCGCTCACTCCTGTGGGCTACGGCCATCGCTCGATAGAGGGGATTATCAAGGCGATCCACAGAGTGGAGGCTGCAGGCGGAGACGACCTGAAAGCGCGCCAGGCGGAGATGGAGGCTATTGACCGGGAGGGGATTATCGCCACTCCGGCCAACAGCTCATACAATGAACTGGTGATCGAGGCGGGCCGGATGTCGATCACCAGCCAGGGCCGGCCGGTGGTGATCACCTACGGCGACAACCCGCACGTGCGATTCAAGGATTAAAGAGCAAAGGGGCAAAGGGACAGAAGCAACTCGCGCCTTATACATAAAAAAGGACCCGGCGAGAAAATCGCGCGGGGCCTTTTTTTTTGCTGAAAGATTCTAGTGTACTGTCCCGGAAATTAGTTGATTTAAATTTATGCCCCAAAACATTGGATAACTATTTTGGTATTGATCCTGAAACGCCCGTCCAGTCAGGATCGTAGGGGCAGACCCATGTGTCTGCCCGCGGGCGCACACACGGGTGCGCCCCCTACGGAATATGTAACCTTATTTCCGGGACACGACACTAGCTTACTATCATAAAGTGTTCCCTCGATCCCATACGGTCACCTCTTGAGATTGTGATAATCTTCACATCAGGGAACTCGCACTGTAATTTAATGATAGCGTCTATGCCCTGTTTCTCAAGCCTGATAAGGTCTGTGATGACCAGGTCTGCCGGTTCTTTACGATAGAGTCTTATCCCCTCTTTACCATTTGGCGCGTACACTATCTCATATCGTGAATTTCCTAAAAATTGCCGAAGCGTTTCCCGCATCGCACCCTCATCGTCTATTACAAGAATCCTTGCCATTACTTATGCTCCCTTTTGCTGTTTTTAATCAGTCAAGATATTAGAATCATCATCTACTATGAGAATCTTTTCACCCACTGGTCGATTATCTCCCGGCAAGCTTTTGTCCCAAATAGAATCCTTTTCCAGAAAGGAACTGCTTCCGGTTGTCGGTCGATTGTTTTTGCCAAGGCGAAATCATTATCTCAAGAATCCTCCCATTCTTCCGGCGACACCATCCGCACTCGGAAAGGTTCCACTACACCGACTCCCTGTGAATAATTGCGCAAGCGTACAATTACTGGTAAATTCACTTTTTGGCCCTTGGATACTAATAGCAATCCTTTCCTGTCCCGTACATCCTCTTCTAAAATCATCAGAGTGTCCAGCTCTTCAACCTTAACCATTTTAACCACTTCTTCGGTTCTCTTAATCCGAAAGGTTTCAAGGGCCTGCACCACCCGGGAGTTATACTCCTCGGTTTGTTTGCGCAGTGTAGATAAGGCTCCTTCATGGGAAATACGCTTGTGGATCAGTTGGTCGAAATCAAGAGTTACCTTGAGTATTTGCGCTCCTATAGCTATGGCTGCTTCCTCTTCCGATAGATTTTCTATAGGGCCGAACTCCTTGAAAGGTTTTTGCTGGTCTTCAATCATTCGAGCAACTGGTTCAAGACGCGGAATGTTGGCTAATAGTTTGCTCCCGAAAGATGGATAAGAATCCCACATTTTTTGTTCTTCTTCGGACAACTGTTGTCGATCATAAGTTTTATAGAGAATTTCAGGAGGCAAAGTGACGGAACCGATTTGTGATAGCATTGCAGCCAATTCAAACTGCCATAAGTCATGTAATTTCAAATCTTTGACAATATGTTTCACATAGGGTACTATGCTGGATGACCTGCTGAAAGCCGCCGGATTTACCAGACTCAGAATTTCCGTTAAAACCTTTATACTTTCTCGAAGTGTCTTCTCGAGCAACTCACGTTCGGCGGTGATAAGTCTATATTGTCTGATTCCTGCTCTCAGCATGATAGCAAGTACCGGCGGCTGACAGGGTTTGATAAGAAAACGAAATATGTTTCCTTTATTTATTGCATTCATGGCGGTCCGAACCTCTGCGTTACCGGTCAGCATCATACGCACGCTGTCAGGGGCGAGCTCTTTCACTTTGGCAAGAAACTTAATTCCATCCATTCCAGGCATCTTCATGTCGGCTACGATAACAGCGAATGGACCTTTCTTCTCTACAACCTCAAGTCCTTCTTCCCCTCCACCGGCAACCTCAATGCGAAATTGTTTTCGCAGATTGCGTTTATAAGCTGCCAGGATGTTCGGGTCGTCATCTACAAGTAGAATCTTTTGGGCCATTAGACGATTATCCTTTTGGATTACCTTAAGGTTCTAAGTGACCAGAAAATAACCTGACACGATTTCCTGCCTTATTCAGCTTGGCAACTTCTCCCCATTTTTCGATGGCTGCCCTTTCCCCTGGATATCTGTCTGTTCAATAGCCGCTTCTTTAATCTCTCCATAGTGTTCATCATAAAATGCCAATAATTTAGGTGTTAGCAGCGAACAACGATGGTATTCTCCTGGTTGTAATTCTCCAAACTGTCTGACCAGATAGACGGCTTTTATATTCTGTTCAAGTTCTATGCATTCCAATACTGTATTAATACAAATAAATATAGATGGGCTTCTGTAACCGATTAAAGGATATGGATATGCTGATTCATATGGACATACTTTGATAAGACTATCTAACTCTCGATAAAAGTCAAAAATGTCTTGCTGATTCAGTGCCAGAGTTAACGCCGCAACTGGTTTGTCATTCAGGTCTTTTTCGAAAGCACGGACATTGAGTCCATCTACTGTTTGTTTCACGGGGGTAAGGTCTCCAAATAGCCCGTTTACCTTTTGCAGAAAAGCCTCGGCCACCAGGATAATATTAGCCACGGTGTCCGGCCATTCGTTCTTTTGGATAAAGTCTTTTCTTCCATGATAATATTCACAAACCAGACGGATTGCATCCAGAATATTAAAATCGAGTTGAAGATTCCCCAGATAGGAACATCCTTTTCTATTGGCATTCCAGAATACTTTGAATCGTATATCAGCAGGGTTCTCCAGTATGTTGTCTATATGGGTTAAGGCGCCATAGTTAAGAAACAGAGATGCTTTGATTATTTCGAGCGATTTCGCACGGTCCATTCCAACTGAGTTTGTATATTGTTTGGATAAAGCTATGGCCAGGGAAAAAAGCACCGTATTAATAGAATGGTTAATAAAACTTAGCGAACTTCTTTTTGAGGATTCACACACGGACCACATGTGGTAAATAGCCAGGGTAATATTGTCATCTGTCAGGATTTCATTCATATATGTGTTGAAATTATCACTTATACCGGACAGTATTTTTCGAAAAACTTTGGTCCGCTGATTTTTCTTGAGCAATTTAGCCATCCGGTCCGCAATGATTTTTCGTAACTCTTTGATAAGTTGAGAGCTCCGTTTGATTTTAAAAGATAACTCAAGTTCATGTAATTCACAGATGTTTTTCAGACGGGCTACGCGATCATGCGAAATCAGAGATTTTTTTTTGAAAAGGATTGTGCCCGTTTTGGTTTGCAGGTCTTCGGCTAATTCAAGGGGACCCAAAAGTATTTTCGAGTTTTTGGGATTAAACCGGGCAAACTTCATCAAATTATCTATTCCATCTATAGCGATGGTATATTTGTCTATGGAGAAAAGATCTGCCTGAGCCATGGTTGAACCGTTTCCTTTTAAATAAATGTTCAGATTTGAAAGTGAACAGGTCATCAAGTTACTTGTCTATGACCTTGAGTGGCATTAGTCTTGCGACTAGTGCATCAAAGCATCCTTGATGTTGTGATGCTAATTGTTAAAATGCTCCTTGTCTATTTAGCATTTTTTTCCTGGAGAATATTTTGGCAGACCTTTTCCCATACAGGAAGCCGATCGGCCAAACCAAGTTCAGTCAAATAATCGTGGTCGATTTCAGATACAGCAGCCTTTGTCCCCAAAGGGGATAATTTGTGATCCAAAACATTAGCTACGTGCACTGCTGTTACTGGATTGAACTCTTTGAACTGGTGCTTCCTCGGATAATGATGAAAAGATAAGGATTCAACTATGGGGTCACTAAGCCCCCAGAGTCCCAACAGGTAACCACCCACTTCAGCATGGGTGGCCCCAAGCATTTCGGATTCTAATTTGAAAAGCTCCAATCTTTCTTCCTTCGCCAATTCAATTACCGAAACATATTTTTTTGATAACTTTGTGGATAGCACCAGTTTGCCTAAATCGTGAAGCAGTCCCCCCATGCAGGCATGATCGATGTTTTTTTGCTCTGCGTTCTCGGTTTCTGCGATTTTCCTGGCAAAAGAACCCACGGTTATACTGTGCTCCCAAAGAGTATTAAGTAAGCTGCTTTCCAGCTCGTCTTTTTCAAATTGAGAAAACACTTGTACTGTGAGAACCAGCATCTTGATCATGTCCAGTCCAAGGTATGCTACTGTCTAGTCAAGATTGGATATATGCTGGCGAACTCCAAAAAAGGCCGAGTTAACAAGCTGGAGGATCTTGGCGCTCATAGCTATATCTTTCGAGATTAATTTGCCTAATATTTTTGTGGAGGCCTCGGGCTTTTGGAGTTCTTCCACCATTTCAATATAAAGTGACGGGAGGCTGGGTAGCCAATCTATCCGGGATACCAGGTTGTGAAGCTTCTCGTTTGACAGAATGCTGCGAAGCTGGCAAGAGCGGGTTAATGTAGATTTCAAAATTCCCGAGTCGCATGGTTTTGATAAGTACTGATGCATTGGACCGATGGAGCGGAGCATGGTTTCTTGGCTCGCCTGGCCAGATAGAACAAATCGAACCATGTGAGGATAACGCTTCCTTACCTCATGTAAGAGTTCTGCGCCGTTCATAGCCGGCATGCGCATATCTGTCACTATCACATCAAAGGGCTGCTGAGCTAATATATCCAGCGCTTCCTGCCCGCTGTTGACGAATGACATTTCCCATTCGTTGCGCAAAGGACGCAACATGCGGCGGAGACCTTCAAGAATTTTTGGCTCATCATCGACGAACAGTACTCGTTTCTTTTCTGACATTGAGAAGCTCCGGTCTGTTTGCCAGGCTCAGGCGGTTTGTTTTAATTATCTGGTTCAGGATTTAAGGGTAAGCGAATTATAAATGTGGTGCCTTTTCCCGTTTCGGTCTCGAAATCGATTGTTCCCCCATGTTTATCCACAACCACGTTATAAGCGATAGCAAGCCCCTGCCCGGTCCCTTTCCCGACTTCCTTGGTGGTGAAAAACGGCTCGAATATCCGCTCTCTTGCCTTCTCCGGTATGCCTGTGCCCGTGTCGGTGAGCCGAATCTCCGCCCAATCACCTTTTTCTCGAGTAGTGATGGTAATGGTCCCCTTCTTCTCAGACCCATCGCCCACAACATCGACAATCGCCTGGGCGGCATTGATGATTATGTTCAAGATTGCCTGGTTAAATTCACCAAGCAGGCAGGGAATTGATGTTAGCTTGGGGTCCAAGTCTGTTTTCATATCGGCCACGTATTTCCACTCGTTGCGGGCAACAGTGATAGTGTTCTCAATAGCACTGTTGAGGTCGCAAGCCTTTTTTTCCTCTGTTCCCGGGTGGGAGAACTCTTTCATGGCATGAACGATCTTCGAAACGCGTTCAATCCCCTCAAGCGATTGCTCGATAGCCTGGGGAATTTCTTCCATTAAGTACTCGAGATCGGCTTGCTCAACGGCTGTTTCTATCTCGGCTAAAAGGTCGCTATTCGGCTTATTTTCTTTCGCAGAACTCAACAGCAGACCGTACTTTTCCAGCAGTTGGACAATGTTCTCGAAGCTTTCCTGGAGAAAGCGAGTGTTGTCTCCCACATATTGAGTTGGCGTGTTGATCTCGCATGCGATACCGGCGGCAAGTTGCCCGATCCCTTCCAATTTCTGCGCCTGGCGCAGTTGGGTTTCAAGATCGATTTGATGGGTAACATCGCGCTTAAGGGCAACATAATTAATGATTTTGCCCTTTTCGCCAATAACCGGCGATATTGTTGCATCTTCATGGAATATTGATCCATCTTTTTTCTTATTGGTAAAGTGCCCGGTCCATACCTCACCACGACTGATAGTATCCCACAACTCCTCGTAAAACGCGTCATCATGGTGCCCGCTCTTTAAAATACCCGGTTTTTTCCCAATGACTTCTCTGCTTGCATAACCTGTGATATGTTCGAAGGCTGGATTAACGAATTGGATCGTGCCCTCCGGATCGGCGATCATAATCGTTTCGGCAGCCTGGCTTAGGGCTGCAGCAAGTAAAGCTTGAACCTCCTCCGCCTTCTTTCGCCCGGTGATGTCCCAGAAAACGCCTAGTATAGTTATGATATCGCCCCTCTCATCCTTGATTGGTATTTTGACAGTATGCACCCAACCTTCTTGCCCATTCTGGATATATCTCTCTTCAATATCTTCCGTCTTTCTCGATTCCGTAATTTTTTTATCATCTGCTCTGTATTTTTCAGCCAATTTCTTGGGGAAGAAGTCATAATCTGTTTTTCCAGCAATTTCCCCCGGTTTAATCTTTAAGTCTCTGGCGTAATTTTCATTACAGGAGAGGTAAACCGAGTTCCGGTCTTTGAGAAATATTTTTTGAGGAAGATTCTCAAGAAGCGTTCTATACTTATTCTCACTTTGCTGCAGTGCCTCCGCTGCCTGCTTGCGCTCGGTGATATGTCCTAATCGTTCAGCAAGTGCATCTATTAAGTTCCTCTCTTCTTTTGAGAATGGACCTTCATCAAATTCCGGCCTTTCCTCAAGGTAGCAGACTTCAATAATCCCAGCTTTCTTTCCAGATACTGTAATATCAGCTGACTGCTTCCATTTGGTATCTTTGAAATTATCTGTTTTGAACTCCTTATCCTCAAAAACCAGTCTCGAACAGGTGATATCAGGATATTGCCAGCTATGTGCGATCATTTGGATAGTCCCCTGGAATATTTCTTCCAATGATAAATCAGGCTGCTCGATAAGTTTGGAAATACCGTAGAGGCAGCCGAGCTCTTTAACTCTCTCGCCAAGATCATGGGGCCGCTTCCGCTTTGTTGCTCAGAGCGGAAGAAACCTTGGGTACTTGCCGGATATCTTCGACAGGGCCGCCATTGGTTCCCGTTAAACTTCAACTGCCTCCCACACCGTGCTCTGATACGCTTTCATCCCTTTTGCAGTAGTTTCGATTATGACTGGGTTTGGAAAAGATGTGGCTTTACTCTCTAATATTTGGATTTTAATTTTTTCATAGATCCTGGTATGCAAGACAAAGCCGAATAATATCAAATCCCTTGTCTGGCTCGGATATCAATTTTCTTTCAATCCAGGAAATTGTTTCCAAAAAAAAGGGTATATCAATCGGCTTGTTAAAATAGGCGTAAGCGCCTTTGTTCGCGGCCTCCATAATGCTATTGGGTTCGGAAAAGCCGGTAATAATAATGACATTAATGCTGGGGTCTTGCGCCCGGACAGCATTAAGTGCCTCGATCCCACCCATCTTCGGCATCTTCAAGTCCGTAACCACAACATCGAAATTATCACTTTTGAACCTTTCAATGGCTTTTATAGGATTGGTGAATATCCTGGAAGAATAACCTTTTAAACACAAAGCTCCTTTCAAACCGCTGAGGATATCTGGTTCGTCATCGATGAGAAGGGTTTTCATTTTTCATCCCAGCACTTTTAGCCTTTATCGACTTTTCAGAAAGATTAAGCATGATTGAAATAATTATTTTCTTAATATCCGAAGCTTGAAATAATCGGCTATAAGAAGATTGTCGGGTTTTTATAAAGACAAAAAGAGGGCCAAAATCTTGGAGATGATTTAAGAATGGATAGATTATGAAGTTAGAAGAATATCAGGCTATGTGGGTAAGGGAGGGTATGACCGCTTTGGGTCATTTTAAGGATATAAATTGATCCACTTTGGGCAATTTTCGGAAAAACACCGCAGAAACAAAGCTAGAGATATTTTTTAGCTTTTCTGGTAAGGGAACTTCTGGAAATACCGAGATATTCAGAGGTCTTACTTTTATTAAATTTAAACTTTAAAAGAGCCTTGCGGATAATTGCAGCCTCGACATCATGCAAATTGAGGCGGGCTGAGGGAAGAACAAAAGCTTCTGGATTTAAAGGTGATTCCTGGGTCTCGGACGTATCCTCCATTTCCGAGTCCAGAAAGTACAAATGTTTCGGTTTTACTTCAATGTCGTCGAACAACAACACTACCCGCTCAATAGCATTTAGCAATTCCCTGATATTTCCAGGCCATGGGTGATTTTCAAGGATTCTGAACGCTTCCTTATGGAACGTCTTAAACCGGCTTTTTTTCTGATCTGCAAATCTTTTCAAAAACATCTTTGCCAAGGGTGCGATGGCTTCCGGTCTCTTGCAGAGTGAGGGAATAGAAATTCTTCCTATATTAAGGCGATAAAACAGATCTTTCCGGAAAACTCCTTTATATACCAGTTTGGAGAGGCTTTGGTTTGAAGAGCAGACAATCCGAACATCGGCTGTGATCCTCTTTATTCCACCCACCCGGTAAAACTCCTGTTCTTCCAGAACTCGTAAGAGCTTAGGTTGCATTTCCAGCGGCATTTCACCTATTTCATCCAGAAAAAGAGTCCCGCCCTGGGCTAACTCCAGCTTTCCTATCTGCCCTTTCTGTTTAGCACCGGAAAAAGCGCCGCCTTCGTAGCCGAAAAACTCACTTTCAAAAAGGTTGGGCGAGATGGCCGTACAATTAATCGGAACGAATGGAGTGGTTGCATCTCCTTTGCCATAGTGCACCAGACGGGCAATAATCTCTTTTCCGGTGCCGGTCTCTCCTTCGATCAGAACAGGGACGGAGCGGTCATTGTGAAAGCGGTGGGCAAGAGCGACTACTTCATGCATCCCCCCGGAAAAAACACCAATTTCACCCAGGCCCAAGATTTCCAGGTAAACCTTTTGAAGGTTATTTAGTTTTGACTTGGTCTCTGAAATCGCCTCCTCAACCTTTTCTTCAAAGTGGTATGTTAATTCACGATTCTCTTTTAATAATGATTGGTGTTCGGCGATTCGGGTAACAACCGCGTTAAGTTCGACCAAATCGATCGGTTTCAGCAGATAGTCGTAGGCACCCGCCCTGAGAGCAGCAATAGCTGAATCCATATTTCCATATCCGGTTATTAAAACAACGTCCGGGGATATGGGTTGGGGGAATTCTTTCATTGCTCTCAGCAGTTCTATACCATCCATACCGGCCATGCGAATATCACTTAAAACCATAGGAAATGGATTTCGTTTGAATAGCTGGAGGGCTTTCTGAGCGTCAGCGCAACTGGTCACTTGATGGCTGAGTTGATATTTCAGATAATCTGAAACTATATCTCTATGATCCTTGTCATCTTCTACAACAAGTATTCTCATGCTCTTATACCTTAGCTTATTTTATGTAAAGGAAATCGCATAGTAAAAGTGGCACCGCCTGTTTTGTTATTCCTGGCCTGGATGGCTCCACCCATACCTTCTACAAATTGTTTTGCAATCGCTAATCCTAATCCCATACCTTCACTGGAATCTTTGGTAGTGAACAAGGGATCAAAAATGTTGTCTTTGTTCCTGGCGGGAATGCCCGGCCCATTGTCCCGCACCTCAACAACAGCCATCTCTTTTCTTTTTCTGGAATTAATTATTACTTTTTTCCCTCTTCCTTTATCTTTATAAAGATCCAGTGCCTGCATGGAATTAACTGCCAGGTTTATTAGAACCTGGTTTAAATGAATGCGATTTCCCCTTAATGTCAATGTTTGTTTACAGAGGTTTGTATCTAAATCTATTCCATGGGAGAATAGTTGTTGGCTTATAAGTGATAAAGCTTCTTCAATCACTTCGTTCAAGTCCAGAGTTTCGGCCATTGTTTGATTGGGAGTGTAAACGAATGTCCTCATTTGCCTGACAATTTTATCAATTCTATTAATGTTACCGGAGACTTTTTTCAAATTTTTACTGAGGTAGTCCGGCAGGATACCCATATTTTCCTTGTTCCATAGAATTATGCTATCCGCCGCAGCCTTGATTATACTTAAAGGCTGGTTAATTTCATGGGTAATTCCGCCCGCCATAATACTAAGAGAAGCCAGGCGGAAGGCTTTTTCGGCTACCTGTATCGCCTCGGCACGTTTCTTTTCCGCCTCCAGACGAGCCTTTAATTGGGAGTCTCGCTCCCAGGCATTGACTATCATATCGCTGACAGTCTTAAAAAAATTAATCTCTTCCGGCTTCCAGATGTATTTATCTGAACGACAGCAACCGATAAATCCTCTCAATTGACCAGCTATACAGAGAGGGCTTTGTAATATTGTATGTATATTTCGGTTGGTGAAGAATTTTTTTGTCTCCTGTTCTAATTCAGAGGAGTTCGCTACAATAATACTCTTGTTCTCCTTTAGTATTCTAAAAAAATCTGGTGCTTTGGAAACAGAGAAGGTCCTTGGACATTTGATCTTTTGCGCTCCGGCATTTGATCTCCAGTGGCTTAGCTTGACAGCCGCCTCGCAATTATCATAAAGTTTATAAAAACATACACGATCGCTCCCATAAGTCTCACCAATCTTTCCTAGCACCTTATCCATAGCCTCATGGAACGAATCGGCAAGGCTAAAGTTCGATGCTATATCTGCCATTAGCGTTTCTTGCTCCAGCTTTAACTCCAACTTGGAGTGTTCCTCTCTCAGCGCCTGCTCCGCCTGTTTCCGCTCTGTAATGTCATTTGAAATCACTGTTATCTCGGTCACTTCTCCGGTAAGTGGGTCTGCTACCGGACTTAATGTTCGCAGAAAAACCTTCCCGTCTTTTTCGCTTTCATGTTCATAAGCAACCGAACTGTTTGATTCAATTACCTGTTTTACTTTTTCTGAAAATTCTTTCGTTCTAACAGCGGTATGACACTTTTTGTATTCCAACCCTGTAATTTCTTCAATCGATAATCCATGTCTTGACAGGCATGTTCTATTTGCATAAAGAAAACGCATGTTTCTATCAATCAAGTATATTGAAGTGTCTGTTGATTCAAATAATGACCTATACTTCTCCTCGCTCTGGCGCAGTTTCATTTCCATTTCAGCTTTGAAGAGAGCTATTTCGATAGCGGATTTTATTTCTTCTTCTTTGTATGGTTTTATTAAATATCCAAAAGGTTCTGTCAGCTTGGCCCGTTCCAGCTTTTTTTTATCTGAATAAGCGGTCAGATACACAACCGGGATACCAAAGCGGGAGCGAATTTGTTCGGCTGCTTCAATACCGTCCATTTCACCCTTGAGAACAATATCAACCAAAACCAAATCCGGTTTTACCTCTTCCACCTTCTCGATAGCGGCTTCCGCTGATAAGGCGATAGCCGGAACCTCGTATCCCAGGTTTTCCAATGTTATTCGAATATCGTCAGCAATTAAATATTCATCTTCTACAACCATAATTTTCGGTTTTGACATTGTATTTTCTCCTTAACATGACTAAGGACCTTTGAAAAAATCACAGAAGAAGGGATGAATTTATCAACAATCTGGTGGATGACACACCCCGCCTGCTTCGCAGGCACCCCTCTCAAGAGGGGAATTTCTCCTTGCGCCCACCCCTGTCTGGTGCAAATCCAGGGGTGGTGGTGCCGGGAACAGTCCCCTCT
>Ga0114922_10004828_pt1 | contig 12490 bp, 11 predicted proteins | sample AartaG_FD_100975 | JGI IMG/M metagenome (GOLD analysis project Ga0114922, IMG submission 100975) | Deep subsurface microbial communities from Aarhus Bay to uncover new lineages of life (NeLLi) - Aarhus_00045 metaG | ecosystem: Environmental > Aquatic > Marine > Oceanic > Sediment | place... | reverse complement strand
CCAATTTGCACGTTCCCAGCGTGCTTGCTGAACATCTCATATTTTATTTCCGAGAGATCGAAATACTCTTTTGGTGGCTTGCTGATCCAAAATGGTTCTCCCACAACGACGAGTCCGTTGCGCTTTGTTTGGCTCATCAAATACTTAAGTGTATCCTCATGTCCGTTATAAATCCAACTGGCACCTAAACAACATGTGAGGTCAAAGCTCTCTGGTGTATCGGGCTTATAATTGGCACCGTCCATTTCAATTAGTGTTAAATCGGCATTCGGGACACGCTCTTTCGCTTTTCTTTTAGCATCACCGAGATGGTAGGGCGAGATATCAACGCCTATTGCGGATACATTATACTTTTCGACGAGCCGAATCAGAAACTCTCCTTTACCGGTGGCGATTTCTAACACTTTTGAACCTGATTTTAACGCCAAGAGGGTGATAAGCTCGTTTAATTTTTCGATGCTCATAGGATTGCACACGAGATGCTCCTTGTGCGTAACATCGTAATATTTCCAAAAATCCATAGTTTAAGTTTGTAATGTTTAGAACCTCTTTAAGTTTTTGAATTTCTTCATCGAGAATTATGATGAAACGTTCTAAGAATTATCTTTTATGGGTATTAGTATTTTCAGTCATTCTTTTTCGAAAAATATCTTCTCAAAATATAATCAAAATTAATATGGAGGGCTCTTGAAAGGTAAATAACTAAATTTTTACTTTTTTTTAATATAAAAAAAATTAGGTAATAGATTTAAGATACTCTAATTTATAGCTTATTTCCATTTTTTCGGATGCAGAAATGAGAGTCTCATTATTAAAACCTTTTATAATCAGCCATACTGGTAGAATTACTTCAAATATTCCCCCTGGAATATAAAATATCATTCCTGGAAAATTTAAAGCATTAAAACTACTGTAACCCAACAATTCAAGGAGAGTTGCGATTAAAAACAAGCCATACCCAATTAAACCAATAATCGAAATGAATCGTGGAACAAGTTTTGATTGGTATAATAAGTAAGAAACCATCAAACCACCAGTGGCAGTAAAGATACATATCATTAGAAAAAAATTCGGGATTAACATTAATGTAACTATCATATAAATTCCTATATTCCAAGACATTCCAAAAAGTATTTGTCATTCCAAAATATTCTTAAATTCATTCCAAGACTTATTTAAAAAACTCATCAACATTTTTTCCTTAAAATTGTTAGTTGCACTTAAAAATTGTTAGTTGCACTAGAAAGTTGTTTTAGTGTCAGTCAAATGTTGTTTTATCATTAAAGGAATAATTATTAAACCTGATTCGTTTAACAAATCTTTCTTAACTTCATTTTCCATATTATAACCTTCTATATACACAATTTTTTTAATCCCAGCATTGATAACTAATTTTAAGCAAGTCATACAAGGAAAAATCGTAGTATAAAGAGTTGTATTACCCTTAATTGAAGTACCATGTATAGCAGCTTGTATTATACAATTAGCTTCGGCATGTACTCCTCGGCATAGTTCGGGTCTTTCACCGCTTTTTAGATTTTTTCGAACGCATGTTTCTGTAGTACAATGTTTAAATCCAGACGGAGCGCCATTATATCCTGTCGACAATATATGAGAATCCTTTACTAACACCGCGCCAACTTTACGCTTTATGCACGTACTTCTTTCTGAGACGACTTTCGCTATTTTCATGAAATACTCGTCTTTAGAAATTCTATCTTTATTTTTTTGGTTCATTTTCTTGTTTTTATTTTTTAATTTTCATTGTATAAAAAATTAAAGAATCACTTGGATTTTTAGTGTTATTATTGATGTTTTATTAAGAATAAAAGCGATTATTATTATTAAGTAATTCTTTCAAATGTAGTGAATATGAATGGTTAAACAATATAAAGTTCCGTGGGCAGCTTGGAGGGACCCACGTTATTTAGAGTTAGAATTCCCCGATTCTTGGGAGGCTTCCATCTGTAGAATGAAAGATGCTGACGCTCCAGAATTATCAAGTGAAGATATTAGAAAAGGGATACTAAACCCAATAGGAACTCCTAACTTATCTGTTATTGCCCAAGGGAGAAAAAGGGTGGTAATCGTTGTAGACGATATGACAAGAACGACGCCATCATCGAAAATTCTTCCGTTTGTTTTTGAAGAACTAGAAAAAGCTGATATCTCAGAAGAGCAAATCACAATTTTATTTGCACTTGGTGCTCATAGACCAATGAATAAAAACGATTGCTTATTAAAACTAGGAAAAGAAATTGTAAGTAGGTTTAAAATCGAAAATCACCATCCTTACGAGAACCTTGTACATCTAGGAGATTCTAAGATAGGGACGCCTATTGATGTAAATAGAACTTATTACAACGCAGATTTAAAAATTGCTGTAGGTGGTGTTATTCCCCACCCTTTAGCTGGCTTTGGGGGCGGTGCCAAAATAGTGTTGCCAGGAGTATGTGGTATTCGCACGCTCGAGGCAAATCATTCTGCAGGAATGCGAGGAATTGGAGCAGGAATCGGAAGAATGACTGAAATAAGGGAAGATATTGAGGATATTGCTGATAATGTTGGCTTAGATTTTTCAGTCAATGTAGTAATGAATGAAATTGGCAAAATAACTGATATCTATTCAGGTCATTATCGAGACGCACATAGAAAAGCTATGGAAGCCGCAAAGGAATCTTATTCGACAGAAATAACCCTAGAAAATCAAATTTGTTTCTTAAATTCTTACCCAGAAGATTCTGAATTGAACCAATCGATAAAAGCGTTTAACATTTTAATGACGGCTTCAAATAGATTTCTTGATAGAAAAGGCACGATTGTTATAATGTCATCTTCGTACGAAGGCAAGGGTTTTCATAGTTTAATTGCTGAGACGGGTGCTAAATTATATAACAATTTCGGGAATGGAATTCTATGGAAAGCGTTTGTAAAGAGAAGAAATGTATATTTCTTTTCTCCAAATATTAGTAAACCAGATTTATATCATTTCTATCCAAAATCCGTCCAATTGTTTAATGAATGGAAAAACTTAATCGAAGATTTAGAAAAACTTCATGGAAATACTCCAAAGGCGGCTATAATCCCTACTAGTATTCAATTATCAGAATGAATTTAGGTTTTAAATTATAATTTAAAATTTGGCAAAACTAAGGTATTCTTTAGATCAAATTATTCTATGATTATGGGTTTTAGATTAGACTCTAAAAAAAATTAGAAATAAGTTGGGTCTAATATGAACATAATTAATATTATAGCCAAAAAGACGCAAATTATTGAAACGATAAAAACGAGTAAATTATTATCAATTTTTATCTTGAGTTTAGTAAATCGTAAATTTAGATTTAAGTCAAAGAATTCTTTAGGTTTTAATATTCCAAAAAAGATGAATGGTTGAAAGTATCTTATGTAAGGATTACTGAAAAATATAAAAGATGCCATAATGAATATTGAGATAAAGACGATTTCAAATGAATCTGCTTTTCTAAACCTAATTATCAAATACGATACGGTTAAAACAGCTGCAGGGATAATTCTAATATAGAGTGGTAAATAACCCTCGCCCCTCTGATTCCAAAATGCGTAGAATTCCAAATAACCTTCCAAGTAAAAAACGGGTGATATTAAAAAGATAAACATAATTATAACTGTTGTTATAAGAAATATCTTTAATTCATCCCAATTCTTATCATACAACAATTTTAGAAAGAGAAGTCCAATTACTGGTAGAGTATATAACTTTGCGCATATTGAGAGTGCTAAGAAGGAATAGAATAAATATCTGTGAATTTTTTTAGTTTTAGGAAAATAATACAATGCCATAAAGAAAAGTAAGAAAAAAAACGAGTCCGTTATATGATAACCGCAATTAGATAAACTAAAAACATTATTTAAAAAGAGAAATGGATTAATAAAAAATAAACCATAAGCATATAGCTTTTTAGGAATATCGAAGCTTTTTAAGACATAATAAAATACAATCATGATTAGCATGTCAAAGAAAAATGCCCAGAATGCGAAAATTTCGAGTATCCCAAATGACAAGAATTTGAAGACAAATAGAAATATTTGTGAGAGAGGAGGATATGTCTCAAAAATGTAGTAATTGATTTCTACATCACCCCAACTCCTCCCAGGTTCTATAATTTGAATGACATAATAAAAAATTAACATTACAACCCTAATAAGAATTCCAGCTAAAATAAAAATAAGAGCTTTATGAGATAGGATACGATTAATTAAGCTTAATTCTGACTGTTCTGAATTTTCTCGCATGATTATCTTGTAAAACAGTAATTCTAAAATTTAATTAAATTATAAAATTTATTAATCTATATAAACCTTGAATTTCTGCTTACATCGGAATTACTCTATTATGATTAAAATTTTCATTCCTGTTTACAACGAAGAGGAATTTGTAGAACAAAACCTTCGTTACATGGCTCCCAAGTTTTCCAAGCTATTAACAAATGATTATAAGATTTATGTTGTTAATGATGGAAGCACTGATCGAACTGGTGATATACTAGATTCTATTAACATCGATAATGTTATACATTTAAAATGCAATGGCCCTTCAGTTAGAGAAAATCTTGCTAAAATGTTTGTAAAACAGGGTAAAAAAGGGGACTTAATATTTTTTATGGATGCTGATCTTTCAACAGATATGAGTTCGCTCCCCCAATTGATTGCTGAAATGAAAAAAGGATTTGATATTGTAATAGGAAGTCGATATCAAAAAGGAGCAAAACTAAATAGGACTCCATATAGGTTTATTGTATCAAAAATTTTTAATACATTTTTAAATCTATATTTTGGTTCTCGTGTTAGAGACCACGAATGTGGTTTTAAATTATTTAAATATGAAGTTATTCGTGATTTGGTAAAGGATATGGGATGGAATTTACAAAGAAGAGCATTTTGGGACTCTGAAATGTTAATTAGAGCCCAACAGAAGGGTTACCGAATAAAAGAGGTTCCGGTTATTTGGGTGGAAGGCCCTAAATCCTATATTTCAATTAAAAAAGAAAAATCTATGGTAAGATATATACTAACACTGAAATTTAGACTAATTATGGAAAGAAAGATTAATAGAAAAAAACAAAAGTCACTTTCTATAAACTCCGACTAAGGAAAGACCAAATGGGAGTCGATAATCTTTCAAAATTAATTTATTTTCAATTCTTAAGAAATTTAAAAAGATTTTCTCTAGTAAGGAGGGAAGGTTAAAATAATCTGTTTTTGGTTTTGCTCTTTTTTTTAATATTCTTAAGATAGAAAGAGGGATAAATAAAATTAAATTCCAATAGCTAAGATATTCACATTTGAAAATTCTCAATAATTCATATAATTTCTTTTTGCTATATCTTCGATAATGTAGTAACGCTTTATCGTGTGCACTAAATAAAAAATTAAAGGCAGGAACCATGAGTAAAAGGTGTCCCTTTTTTTTTAATACTCTATGAGCTTCTAAAACCGCTTTTTTATCATTCTTTATATGTTCAAAAACATCAAATGAACACACGATATCAAAAAAATCATTTGGATAAGGTAAAGCTATCGCATCGCATACTTTTTTTTCAGCATATAACTTTGATGGGATTAAATCTAAAGCTTTTTTATTAACATCAATAATAAATATATTGCCAAATCGATTCATTATTTCAAGATCGACGCCAGTTCCGGCTCCAATATTTAAGATTTTTAGGTTTTTACGACCAATTTTATTCATTAGTATATTAATTAAATCTTTTTTACCCCTAAACCAAAATTGCTCTCCAGTTTGCCCGTCTATATAATCTCTGTAATCCATATTTACTTAACTAATTTTAATTTCTAAATTTTTATGGAAATCATATTAATTATTAATTGGCTCAATCTTTTTTAAGCTAAAGTTATAATGAAAAATAGAGTACCCTCCAAAAAATAAGAGATAGGCGCTTCTGAATAAGTGATCTATTATAAATATTGATAAAATCTCAGGGAATGTAATTGTGAGAGAATAAAAGAAGTAAATAAATGCAGCTCCTACGTTTTCTGAAATTCCCCAACCCCCCGGAGTAATAGGAAAAGTTTTACTAAAAAAAGTAAGTATAATGGCAAATATCAATAATAACATGTTTAATTGAAACCCTAGTATGTAAAAAAATATAATAACAATAGATGCATCTATTATCCAGGTTGGAAAACCCAGCAAGATTATGTAAATTAATTCTCGTTTATGATCTTTGAATTTCTTCATACCCTCTTTAAAATTTATCACAAATCGTCCCAAATAATGAGCTAGTTTTGGTGATATTTTCTTTAAAATATTAATTATGAACTCAGTTTTATATAGGAGTAAAATTAAGATCACTAGTATTCCAATAATAATTATCGCCCCAATAGCTAAATAAAATTGAATATTTTGACCTAAAATTTGCCCAGAGGTCGATCCACTGAAATTACTAATATAAAGATATATTAACGCAAAACAACTGATAATAAAAAGTAGGATTAAATCTAGTATTCTTTCAATCGCAATCGCTGCTACAGATTCGCTAAGATTGATATTTTCTTCATCTTTTATTATAAATATTTTAGCTAAATCTCCTAATTTACCGGGAGTTAGATCATTAATAACAAATGAAGCTCCAGTTGAGAAGTACGCGGTTGAATATTTAATATTTAGATTAAGACCTTTAAAAATTAATTTTAATTTATATGCTCTTAATATAAACGCAATAGTGTATGTTATTACAAAAATTATTAACCCGAAAAAACCTACAGCGATTAATTTTTGAATAAATTGCAAAAAATCTATGAAAAATGTCATAAAAATTAATAGTAAAATGGTACCTAATCCAATGATTAGACGTTTTCTTCTTTTTATCCAAACGATGAATTGACTATTTTTTTCTTCACTCATAAATTAAAATTCAAAATTGTCTTTTTATCTTAAATTTTTTCAATTTCTAGGAGAACTATTTTAAAAAAGAGAATTTTCACATTTTCAATATTGTATTTAGGTTTTAAGTAGATATATTTTTTTGAAAAGAAATTAAAACATTATATATGGAAAAGGTTGAATTATTGGCACCTGCTAAAAACTTTAAGGCAATAAAAGCTGCCTCAAAATATGCTGATTCCATATATTTTGGAATTGAAAAGTTTAATATGAGGATGCGTTCGGAGAATTTTGCTTTAGAAGACTTAGATAAAATTGTTAATTTTTGTCATAATAATAATTTAAAATCATATTTAGCAACCAATATTTTGGTTTATGATAATGAAATAAAAATTCTGAGAAATATAATAAGAGAGAGTAAAAATGCAGGGATAGACGCTGTAATCGTACATGATATAGCAGCGGCTCAAGTAGCTAAAGAAACTGGAATCCCTTTTCATATATCCACGCAATGTAATGTTTCAAATTCACTTTCTGCTCAATTTTATGAAAAATTAGGAGCAGAAAGGATCATCTTAGCACGGGAGTTATCTTTAGAGAAGATTAAAGAAATTAAGAGGAATCTGTCAAAAACTGAAATTGAAATTTTCATTCATGGAGCGATGTGCACTTCCATAAGTGGCAGATGTTATTTTTCTCAAGATATTTGTGGAACCGAAGAGAAATCAGCAAACCGAGGTAATTGTATACAACCTTGTAGAAGACGCTGGTGGGTAAGGGAGGAGTCTGGAGCAGAATACATCTACGATGGTGTTAGGTTCATGAATTCAAGAGACCTTTGTACAATTGCCCACATACCTAAATTCATTGAAGCCAAGGTTGATGCTTTTAAAATTGAAGGTAGGATGCGTCACCCTCACTATGTCGAGGTGGTTGCAAAAATCTACCGAGAAGCTATTGAGGCATATTATAACGGTACTTTTTCAAAAAAAAAAGTAGGTCTATGGGTTACCGACTTGAAGAAAGTTTATAATCGAGGATTTACTCCCGGATTTTACTTTAAGAGAATGACTGAAGAAGACCATCAACATAAATCCCCTTCAAATTTATCACATTTCAGATATATCAAAGTTGGTCAAATTGAGGATTATACGAAAGATTATACTAAAATTTCGTTGGATAACGGATATTTAACTAAAAATGACGATTTAATTATTATGGGTAATAATACAGACACATACATTCATCAAAAAGCAGAAGTTATTAAATTCAAAGAAAAACAAGTTAGTAAAACTCCAAGAGGAACTAAAGAAAAGCCTATATTCGCAAAATTACGAATTAATGGAAAAGCAATTGGTAATGGCGAAGATAAAATCTACATCTTTACTGATAAAACCTATGGAAGAGATTATGCTTTACCATAAACAAATATGGCAGAATCTAAAGCTAATTTAATTCAATCTATAAAAATTTAAAATTACTTTTAAGTAAATAAATTTATATTATTAAAAATTAGAATTAATGTTGTTTTAAGGAGATAATTATGGCATTTAAAAATAAAAAAATAGTTGAGTCGGTACCTAATTATAGCGAAGGTACAGATGGAGATAAAGTCGAACGAATTGTAGCAGAAATTAAAAACACTCCCGAAACTAACATCGTAGACATTCAATACGACTCTGACTACAACCGAGCTGTAATTACTTTTGTTGGTACTCCAGAAGCCGTGTTGAAAGCAAATATTGCCGCAGCTAAAAAAGCGATAGAACTAATTGACATGAATAAACACAAAGGTCAGCATCCTCGAATAGGAGCAATTGACGTAGTTCCGTTTATACCCGCTCAAAATATAACAATTGAAGAATGCATAGAATTGTCAAAACAATTTGCTGAAGAAATGGCAAAAGAAGGCGTTCCAGTATATTTATACGAAGATTCAGCAAGGAACCTTGAAAGGAAAAATATTGATAACATAAGAGTCGGAGAATATGAAGGATTAAAAGAAACCATTAAGACTAACCCTGAAAGGAAACCGGATTATGGTCCTTCAGAATTTCATCCAACGGCAGGTGCAATAATAACGGGAGCAAGATATCCCTTAATTAGTTTTAATATCAACCTTGGGACTAAAGACGTTAAAGTTGCGAAAAAAGTAGCAAAAGCAATTCATTTACGCTCGGGAGGACTTGTAAACGTTAAAGCAATGGGGACAGATTTAAAAACGAGAGATTGCGTCCAAGTAGGGATTAGTAATATTAATTATAAAAAAACCCCTCTATATCGTCAGATGGAACTCGTACGAATTGAAGCCGCTAGATATGGTGTACCCATTGTTGGTACAGAATTAATCGGCGTGTTACCCTTAGGTGCTGTGCTTAATTCTTTAGATTATTATTTACAACTTGAAAATCCTAAAAAACTTGAGCCAAAACATCTGTTAGAGAATTATTTTGATTTCTAAATTTTAAGAACAAATTAATCAAAATCTACTTCAACTTTACCATTTTTTATAACTTTTGAAACTAGATTTACACCAAATTGGTAAGGAAGAAAATTATGGTTCGGTACATCAAAAATTATTAAGTCTGCCTTCTTACCTACTTCTATACTTCCAATTTGATCTTGTTTTTGAAGTGCACAAGCTGCGTTAATCGTAGCTGCTGTTAGAGCTTCAGCTGGTGAAAGTTTCATGTGATAGCATGCTAAAGCAATTATGATTTGCATCGATTCTGTCCAACAATTTGGATTAAGGTCGGTAGCAAGGGCTATTGGAATACCGTATTCGATCATCTTTCTTGCAGGAGCATAGTCCCTCATCATTAAACAAAAAGGCGTCCCGGGTAATAGTGTAGCAATTGTTTGTGCTTTTCTCATTGCTCTTAAACCTTCGTCGTTAGATTTTAACATATGTCCCGTCTGCACAGCGTTTAACTCTGCTGCCAATAATGCCCCATTCGTGTCGATAATTTCATCGATATGAATCTGCGGTTTTAGACCGTATTTCATAGCCGCATTTAATATTTTTTTTGTTTGAACAACTGAAAAAATCCCCTCTTCACAAAATACATCGCAAAATTCTGCTAATTTTTCTTGTGCGACTTTTGGAATCATTTCTGAAATAATTAATTCTACATAACCGTCTGTTTCACCCTCGTATTCTGGCGGTACTGCATGAGCGCCTAAAAACGTTGATATTACATCCATGGGATGCACGAGGTTTAACTCTTTTGCTGCTAATAACGACTTAATTTCGTTCTCGACATCGAGTCCATATCCAGATTTCGTTTCCATTGTAGTCGTTCCATATTCCATCATCCTATTAAGAATCTTTTTCCCATTTTGAATTAAGATTTCTAACGAAGCCTTTCTCGTCGCTTCAACAGTTTTTAATATCCCGCCCCCAGCCTCTAAGATTTCAAGGTAGGTCTTACCAGCAAGTTTCATTTCAAGTTCATTTTCTCTAAAACCATCGAAGATAATATGAGTATGCGGATCAACAAATCCAGGAGTTACTAAACGATTTGTAGCATCAATTATTACTGTTTCTCCTTTAGGAAAAAAGCTAGAAAATAATTCATTTGTCGTTCCTACGAAAACTATAGAATTACCAGATATTGCTATTGCGCCATCGTGAATGGGTGCCAACTCTGCCATGTTCTTGCCTCTTCTTGGAACCCCATATTTAGAATCCATGGTTACTAATTCGTTGATGTGAATTATAATCAAATCTAATTTGAGTGTTCGAACCTTGTTATCAACATCTTTTCTTTTTATTCTTTGTGGCGATGGAGTAGATCTTACTGTCATTTTACTTCGTTTGCAATTTTAATTAATTCTTCACTTTTTATAATTTCCAAAGCAATTTCGATGTATTCCGAAAGAACTACATCTTCGTTAATATGGGGGATTTTTTTACGAATATAGGTATGGCATGCTTCTAAAGTTGCGCTAGATTTTAACGGTCTTCTAAAATCAAACGCTTGAGCGGCACACAAGAGTTCTATTGCTAGTATTTTTTCAAGATTAAAAATAATTCGAAGCGCTTTTCTAGCGCTAATCGATCCCATACTGACATGATCTTCTTGTCCCATTGATGTTGGGATACTATCCGCGCTTGCTGGGAAGCACATTGTTTTGTTTTCGCTAGCTAATGCTGCTGAACAATATTGGGTAATCATAAAACCGGAATTTAAACCAGATTCTTGAATTAAATATGGGGGAAGGCCCCACTTTCCTTCTAAAAGAAGATATGTTCGCCGGTCTGAGATATTTCCTAGCTCAGAAGCGGCTAAGCTAATATAATCCAGAGGTAAGGCAAGAGGTTGTCCATGAAAGTTTCCACCGCTGATAGCAGTATCTTCATCAAAAACTATAGGATTGTCCGTAACTGAATTTAATTCACATTCCAACTTCTCGCTTAAATGTGAAAAAGCATCTCTTGAGGCTCCATGGACTTGGGGGATACATCGAATAGAATAAGGATCTTGAACTCGATCACAATCTGCATGCGATTCTACAAATTGAGAATTCTTCAAAAACTTCCTGATTCTTTTAGCAACAGTTTTAGCACCATCATGAGGACGTAAAGCAATTAATCTCTCATTGAAAGGTTGAGGCGATGCTAAATACCCTTCAAGCATCATTGCTCCGATTAGATCGGCTTGCTCTAAACAACTAAAAAACTTTTCAGCGACAATAACCCCATGAGCTGTAATGAATTGTGTTCCATTAATTAACGCCAAACCTTCTTTTGCATGAAGTTCAAGAGGTTTTAATCCATTTTGGTTTAAAACTTCTATTGCTGGTTTATAATTTTTACCATCTTTTGACAGAAAACCTAAACCAATTAAAGGTAAAAATAAATGAGCTAACGGAGCAAGGTCTCCGGATGCGCCTACTGAGCCTTGTTCTGGAACCAACGGAATAAAATCGTTGTTGATGTGCCAGAGAATTCTTTCAATCAAATTTAAAGAAATCCCAGAATATCCCATGCTTAACGCGTGGACTTTAAGAATCAACATCAATTTTGCAATTTCCTTGCCAATGGGTGAACCAACGCCTACGCTATGGCTCTTAAGCAAATTTGATTGTAATTTACCAACTTCTTCTTTGGATATTCTAGTTGTACACAAAGACCCAAATCCCGTATTAATGCTGTATACTAAGACTTCACCATTTGCAATATCTTGAACAACATTATAGTTTTTTTCTATTTTTATTTTGGTTTCTTCCGTTAGGACACCATTAATCTGACCTCTAACAATCTTCAGAGCCAAATTAACAGTCAAGTGATCTTGACCGTATTTAAAATCATTTTCCATGTTAACAAAACCCAATAGGACTCTTACTTTATTTATACTTTTTTAAATACACATTAATAACATCATTTAATAAATCATCTTTTACCAAAAAAGGTAAAGTGATGTGCCCTCTATCTTGATTTTTAAGATTCCAAGCATAAGCTGTTGCTAACGCGTTTTCATTTCTAGCCCAAGCTCTCCTAGCGACACCACAGTTTACATCCCACTCAATTGCAGAGCGAATTATGTTATTTACTCGTTCTGAACCATCTAACACTAGACCAAAACCGCCGTTGATTGCTTT
>Ga0114922_10004827_pt1 | contig 12490 bp, 10 predicted proteins | sample AartaG_FD_100975 | JGI IMG/M metagenome (GOLD analysis project Ga0114922, IMG submission 100975) | Deep subsurface microbial communities from Aarhus Bay to uncover new lineages of life (NeLLi) - Aarhus_00045 metaG | ecosystem: Environmental > Aquatic > Marine > Oceanic > Sediment | place... | reverse complement strand
AAGCAACCTCAGGATGGATGGTCAAATTATCCAGGTCATTTTCAGTTTTTAACGGTTTGTCACATAAAATAGTATTCTCCTCGCTTATCATCATCTTGTACTCGTCCGGGAACCGGCTCATTACATAATCAAAGTTATTATCATCAACACCGTTGGTAGCGATATCCCATAAAAACGCACTGAAACCCGGATTCTTTTGCAAAATCGAATCCGTCTCCAGATACGACTTGTAAAAATGCATCCAGATGTCCTCCGGAAAAATCCCATCTGAATCTATGCCGGCAATCTGAAATTCTCTTTTTCTGAGCCTTTCCCTCAGTCTTTCCCTGTACATCATAAAGTTTATTGTTGCTCGTTTCCTTTCCAGAAATAATCCCACCGGCGACCTCGTATGAAATTCACGATCGTCTACCGCGTGGTAATGGCCCTCACCAATCATTCGCGACCGCCAAAATCCAACTGTGAACCGTATCGGAGGGATTACGTGGTAACAGGAAACATCCTCGGAATAATAAACCTTGTAGCCTATCTTCCTTATTTTCTCTGACAGGCCGGTATCACCCGAACCTACATAGATTTTTTTGAACGCTTTTTTTCCTCTATTGGTCTCCACCCCTATCGTGTCCGGCGGAAACCCACCAACTTTCCAGTATAACTCCGCCCTGACTGCCATCATTGGTCCCGCCGCCCATGTTACCTCCTGAAAGTCGTCCGAATCCGCCGGCGCCCCGATGCCCTTCATGAAAAGTGACAGGCCGTTGAAACTTTTTTGGCAATCCACGACCCATTGAGGCGGGTCTTTTTCATATCCCGGCATAATCTTGCCCGCTATAATACCCGCATCAGGATATGTAGAAAATATTTTCGCTATATTGACAAGTGAGCCAGGCTGCAAAATAACGTCATCGTCAATATAAAGAAAAATATCACCTGATGCGTTTTCCGCACCGGTACTTCTGGCTCTGGTAAACGCCGTACGCTTTTCAAAAACGTATCGAAACATCCCCGGAAAACGTGCAGAATAATCCTCAGCGACGCCTCTGGTATGGTCCGTGGAATTATTGTCTACCAGTACAACCTCAAACGGCGCCTCTTCCTTGATGTCCACCAGGCTTTTAATTGTTCGTGTCAAGAACTCAGCCCGATTGTGTGTTGGGATAATGACCGAAATCTTCATGCTCTTTTTCTCCGGTTTTCAGATTTTCCAGCGTTTATTATTCAAAAAGCTTTCCGATAGCATCCTTATTCTTTATAGTCAATTCAATAAGCATTTTGACCCCATCTGGAGGAGCGACTATCGGTTTCCAATCGACGGCGGAGCAAATCTTTGAGGTGTTGGACACAAAGACCTTCTGGTCGCCGGGCCGCCAATCACTATATTGCGGCTCAGACAACAATACTCTCTCGTCTTTCAGGATTTTTACAAGTTCCAGCAGCGACAGTGTATTTTCCGCCCCACCGCCGACGTTATATACCTGTCCCGCAGCAGCATCGGCATGACGATACAACCCAACGCAGGCCTCGACCAAATCATCAATCCATAACAAATCCCGAATCTGTTTGCCATCGCCATAAATAGTCAATGGTTTCCCAAGAATCGAGGCGATAACAAACCACGCCACCCAGCCCTGGTCCTCGAGACCAAACTGATGCGTTCCATAAATGCACGACTGCCGAAGAACAACGGTTCGTAATCCATAGATACGACTGTAATCACGAACATACTGGTCTGCCGTGCCCTTGGAGCATCCGTAAGGTGAGTGAAAATCCAGACTGTACTGTTCACTGATGCCGTCTCTTACGGCCTCATATTCGTATCGGCCGCAACGCTCAACAATCTTGACATCGCCCATTCCGCCATAGACCTTGTTCGTGGAGGCAAACTCAAAAAACGCTTCAGGACTCCATAGCCGGGTAGCTTCCAACACATTAAACGTGCCAAGAGCGTTAATTTCAAAATCCTCACGCGGATTGGATACGCTGGTCGTAACCGCAACTTGCGCGGCTTCATGTATAACAATATCAAACGGACCTTCAGTTTTAAAGAGATTACCCAGGGTGTCAAAATCACGGATATCAATTTGATGAAACGATAGTCCCGTTGAGAACTGAGACTTAAGCCATTGCAAATTCAGAACAGAGCCTTTTCGGCTCAGATTATCCAGGCCGGTTACAGTTGCTCCATCGCTCAGGAATCGGTTTACCAGATGCGAACCGATAAATCCGGCACAGCCGGTTATTAAAACCTTCAACACAGTTTGTCCTTCCCGCTAATCAAAACAACCTTTGCCTGGCAACTCAGGAACATGCCATGACTCGGCACGGTTCCTTTGTAACTTCGGACATCTTAAACTTTTTATGACCGTTACTATCTTTATCATGTCGTTTCCGACAAACCAATATCATCCTTGTATCTTTTGTTGACCATTTCACTTCCACATCTGAATAGAATTTCTTGAGAGTTCTCAACAAATTATCTAAATTGTAAAAACCGAAACCGTTAGGATTTCTGTAGTAAGCCGGGAAAAATTCAGGCTCTGCTTGTATTAAAGAATCATCTATACTCACATACTCTAAAATAAGCTGCTTGCTACTTAGCAGATCAATTTTGGAAAAAATTTCATCAAATCCCATCCCCAAACCCAAAACCAAATGGTGCAGCAGCCCCAATACCATAACGGAATCGGAGCGAAACCTGTAGTATCCATCCAAAAGTACTGGTTTATTATCATACAATGAAGGACACTCAGACGAGAGCTTGGCAAAGTCCGCTATAATTGGCTGAATATTGATACCGCTTTCCTTGACCTTTTCATATAGCAACTCAATACAAGCTGCATCAGTATCAAGAGACAAAACCCGTTTTCCCATGTGTTCGGCCATTAGGGAATACCAACCGGTGTTAGCTCCAATATCCAACACACTCTCTATCGACTCCTGATTCAGCGCTTCGAAAACCGCCTCTTGCTTTTCATTAAAGTCTTCCATTTGAGTGTAGTCTTGATTTTCACCCTTCTTTTCGTAATAATTGGTATACCCACTTTTCCTTGAGGCAATGGGAAGTTCCTGGATAAGCCTATAGAGCGAATCAAATAGCCTATTGGCGTCCAAGTCACTAACGAAGTTTTTAAAGATTTTCTCCACCTGTCTTAAATTATCAGCAACTTGTGGGCTGTTTAATTCATACTCATTGATAGCCGACGTTAACGCAGTTGCTCTTTTCGAGGTATTCAAAGTAGTCTCATGTATTATTGTTCCTACACTTTTCTTATTGCCAAAAGCATAGGCACAAAGTGGGATATAGAAATACGGAAGAAACATTCGTTTATAAATTTCAAGAATTAGAACACTAATCCGAATGTTCTCAGGTTCGTTATTATATTTGGAATTCCCCTTTAAATAACGTTCGTTAAAAAGAGCCTCTTTGGTAACTATAGAAGCAAAATCAACTAGAACAGGTTTTCCACTTTCAAATAATATGTTCAGAGGATGTGCATCTTTTAAGTGTAGACCTTTTGGCAATAATGCCGCTGAAAGTTTTAAGTGGTATAACGCCGCATCATACAGCATTGATGGAGACCATTCGTGAGGATAAGTAATATTATTTATGCGCCTATGTTCCAAAACTAACCGACCTTCTGAAACATTGAGTTGTTTCATGATGGTCTTATCTGAGACGATTTTTGTGTCAACTATTTGTAAGCTTTCAAAATCTTCACCAATTATATCTAATATTTTTTTAATATTTGCTTCTTCATTTTTGTGAATTATCCTGAAAACGCTGTTGGCCCCTACAATAACTTTCCCTTGTTGATCACCACTATACACTTCTTTTAAGTCGGAAATGCCTTCTGTCCCACCACAAGTTATCTCTTCGTCGAGAATAACATCTTTACCATGTATTATACCTTCACAAATCTTATCCAATATAGGATCATTGCCGGGCAATAGTTCCTCAAGCCTGGTCGGATCAATATCGCCCCAATGCCCACGAGATTTATCCATGATATTCAACGGTATTTGCCTCTGTATGAAGTAATAATAAGCATATCGTCTCGCTATTCTTACCTGCTCTTCGGTCAAAGGCTTTATTTTTCTAATATTTTCAAGGAGGGAAAAATATTCGGTTTTGCTTTTGGAGTCGATTGAAAACCCCTTACCGGAATAATGAGCTTCGCCGGTTGTTATTATCGGTTTACCCGACAGAGGCAACTCCGCGCCTGCCGTGCCAAGGACTGTGATTCCCGCGTCAACCAGTTGATATAATCCATACGTGTTAATTTCCGTGTCATTTCTTATTATTTTTATGTGGTCCGGAATACTGTCAAATTCTTTCTGAATCACGTCATAAGTTGTAAACAGGGTTCCATTACTAACTTCTCCCGGATGCATCTTAATTATCCAGTTTACATCTTTTATCTGCGACATTTTTTTAATGGATTCCACCACCCATTGATTTGCGTTATCAAACAGCATTGCTCTGCTGCCAAGGACGGCATCCCAGTTTACATGGGCGAAAAGAGCAACAGTGGGATTATCATTATCTATATGCAATTTTCGTTTCAAGGCTTCAGGACTTTCAGGTGAGGATTTGAGTATCAAATCACTTGACAGGCCTTCTAAGTAGCGGTTGTACATATAATCATCTAATCTTCTGTTTTCACTGTCTGTTAACAGTGTTCTTTTAATGTTTTCCCATTGTTTTCTGCTTATACCTCTAAGGCCGGATTCGTTGGTACTCTCAGAAGCTGAAAAATAGTGTAAAAAATCAGCATAACCTGAGCACCAGGCTGTATAACTCAATCCCATTAAACCAGCTTCAGATATCGGCGGAGCATAGTCGACATAATTGCCGTGTGAAGTCAACACGCTAACGGGTTTAAGTTTTCCAATTGTCGCATTTGCCAAATAAGTATGCACAAGACTCGCGTAAAAATATCTCCTGTATATTCTTTCCTCTTCTTGGTCCCTACGGTCTTTCAGCTCTACCAAATGCCCCTTCATATATCTGTTCATCGAATTCCATGCAAATACGCCGACGTTGTTTTCTAAATACTTATAATCCTTGATGGCCTTGATCTCTATCTGCTGTGACAATTCCTGGAATTTCCGTTTTTGTTCGATACTGATATAATCACTGACAAAAGAGCATTTCACATTATACTCATCCGCTACACGTCTCATACCAGCCACACATTCGACGCACTTCTTTGGCCAGTTTTCTATTCTTTCATCCTGCTCAAGACCTCTTTGAATACAGGCCTCGGCGGTTCCATCACAAACCAGAAAATGACTGTTGTAGCCTCTTGTCTTTAAAGCCGCCGCATAAATCGCATTTTTAACCAGGATACGCGAAAAACCACCCAATTCCCAAATCAGCACTAAAGGCGACTGGTCGTTACATCTCGAATGCTTCGTTAAAAAATTCCGAAGAGTGCTTTTAATCTCCATAACTATTCCTTAAAATTTCTTTGCTGAATTTCTATGTAAGCTTTGCAAAATTAACATCCATTTTACCGGTATGCAGAAGAAATTCCGCGAATTCAAAATCAAGCAGATTGTCAATATCTATCGAGCTCAGGCCGGGTGTCTCGTAAATAACAATTTCAGGAAAATTATAACTGCCCTGTTCGATAAAGGCCCTTGTATCAAGAATCGTTACCATGCCATCAGGCCGATAGGTCTTTTCAAGCTCATGTCGCCGTTTGTTGGCATGCTCCGGAAAAAGCCTGTGATAAAAGTCATCCTGATTATGTATCAGTGCCCAGAAAGGCGGATATTCCATCTCCTTTACGCTCATCAAAACCCTGGCACCCGGAACACTGCAGAATTTATCATAGGCCTCTCTTATATCCTGCAGCCGCCGAAATGGTGAAGTCGGAAGAAAGATAAAAGTATGACGATATTCTCTGCCATGGCTTTGCTGAAGATACTTAAGCAAATCTATACAAACATCAGCTATGCCGCTTTGATTGGACACAAGATGTTTTGGCCGGACGTATGGAACCTCGGCACCGTAATCGCAAGCTATCTTCGCCACTTCAGGACTTTCTGTTGAAACAACAATGTCATCAAACAAACGGCAATCGTGAGCACACTCAATGGTATAGGCCAATAACGGCTTACCACAAAGTAGCTTTATGTTCTTAGCCGGCACCCTTTCCGAATACGTCTTAGCTGGGATTATGCAAATTTTATCACACATAAATACTCGTCATTATAACTTTGTATGTAAGCCACACTCTTCTTTTTTATAGCCACGCCATCTACCCGCCCGTATATCCTCTCCTGACAAAACAACGCTCGTGCAGGGCTGACACCCTATACTCTTGTAACCCTGGTCATGCAATTTATTGTAAACAAGATGATTTTTGCTAATGTAATACCAGATATCGTCTGTAGTCCATGCAAACAAAGGATTGGCTTTTAATACACCTCCTCTGATAAACTGAAGGATAGAGATATTTCGCCGGCTTTCCGATTGGTCACGACTTAAAGCCGTAATCCACAAAAAACCCTCCCGCTCTTTCAAAAGTTCCTGCATCGGCTCAATCCTGTTAACCTGGCAGCATATATCGTGACCCAATGTTTCCAATTTGGACTCTTTATCATTTACATGAGATGATATATCTATAACATTGTGTCCGAGTTGCCGGTAATATTCTTTCAGTTCGAGCGTTTCCTTAAAGTGATAACCTGTGTCAATAAAATATATCGGCACATCCGGTATTATATCCTGCACGATATTCAGCAAAACAACGCCGTTAGCACCAAAGGCGCTGGTCATAAATATCTTTTCTCCAAAATTCTCCTGTGACCAAAAAAGAACTTCCCTCGTCTGGGATACGAGAAAATCAACATTCTGTTGTTGAATATCACATGGATGCATAGCTAATCTATATCTTCATCAAATCGAGAAATTCCGCTTCTGCGGCAATGGTTTTTTTAATGATCTTTATATGCTGGATAAAAGCGTCGTTCCAGACACTATTGTTATTGAAAAAGTATGAGCGCAAAATGTAATTGATTCGCCGCAAAGCTTCCCATTTTATTAAAGCGGGAATCTGTTTTATCTGCTCAATCCGCAAAGTAGGGTCTGTTTGTCTGTATGCCCGGATAAACTCGGCCATTTCACGAGCATTACTGGAGAATCTATCAGCGGCAAATGCTACCGATTGGTTGGTCGGGACTGAGCAGATACTGTCAAAGTCAACAATTGCGGCGACTCGGCCGTTGTTAATTAATACATTGTCCGGATGATAATCAATATGTTCCAATCGCTGGAAACTGTTTTCCGCAGCAAATTTCACAGAGAGTTCTTTGGAAAGCTTACTGGCCCATTCGAGATTTTCCGAAACCATGTTTCTGAATTCATCGGCGCCTTCACATTTTTGCTTTATTAAACTAATTTCCTGTTCTGTCAGAGAATCATATAAACTGCTTCTTGGGATAGTTATATCAAATTCGGAAAGTACGGTATTTAACTTTCCCAGTTCCTGTGCGGCAGCTATCCTTTCATTTGAGTTGCCGGTGTATGGCTGACCGTCATAATAATGGAAACAGACCGCGACAAAATCCCGTCCCTCAACAAAATACTCCCCATTCTTTGTTTTAACAAGCCGGGCGGTTTTAACACTGGCCCGCCGGCATCTGTCAAATATGCTCAGCTTGTCAAAAAGATTGTTATCCCATTGATGAAGGATTTTTAAATGCAGAGGCCGATAGTCCATTCCTGGAAAATCCAGCTTGTAATTAGCTGAATTAATTCCGTAGCCGCCTAACTGATGCACTGTAAAATCAGCGGCACTGTTATCCAGGTATTCTTTCCTTATAAGCTCGTCGTAGAGGGATAAAGCGGTCTTAATCAAAATCCCCTCTTTCAAGAAACACGCCGGCCTCTAAATCGCGCGTAGCCTTGCTACCTACAACTTCTTCATAATGCTCGACGGAAAGATGCATACCAGGCCGCTTGAATGATAGTGACTCAACGCTGAAAACTTCACCTTTCTTAATCGGCTTGGCGGCCATAATACTTCTTCTGTGCAGAGTGTTGACCCTGGAGTTAAAGATTACACGCGGATTGCCGAATGCCTGTTCTATGCTTCGGATATTCTCAACAAAACCTCTGACCTCCTGTGGTTCAAGCGACATGTAATGTTCCACAGCGTCCACTGTCTTATCGAGAGTAATGGTCTTTTCAATAAAGTTAACGCCAAGTCCCAAGGCGGCATAATTCATGCTGTCGCCCATTGAATGGTCGGAATACGCAACCGGATAACCGAATATATTTTTAATATGCGGGATTGCCTTTAAATGAATCCCCGCATATTCTGCGGGATAGCCGGATGGACAATGCATTATCACAATATCGTTGATGCCGGCCTGTTCGCAAATACTAATGCCAACCTCAACATCTTCAAATTTTTCCCTGGCGTCCATAATCACAGGCAGGCCCTTTTCGGCTATCAGCTTTATAAGGTATCTGTTATTCACATCAGACTTTGCGACTTTTATAGCGGCGACATTCATTTCCGCAAGCAAATCAACTGTTCCCGGACCGCTTGGTGTTGAAATGAAAAGTATTCCTAAATCATCGCAGTAAGCCTTAAGCTGGCGCCATTCGTCAGCGGTCAGCTCTCTTCGTTTTAAGGCGTCATAGACACTTTCAGCCTTTTTGCCGCTGACAGTGCTATACTTAATCATAATTTCTTCCGAACTCATCACTTCGTCGGTATCAATGGTCTGAAATTTAACCGCGTCCGCACCGCCTTCGGCTGCGGTCCTGGCAAGGGCCTTGGCGCTTTCGAGGCCGGTATGTGTCGCACCAGGCTCCAGCGAAATAAAACACGGATAACCATCACCTACAATCTTATTACCTATTCTTGCATGTTTCATAAATCAGCTCCCAACTAAACGGCGTCCCTTTGTCGATATCACAACCGGCCGTTTTACCGATTACTTCATCAATAAACTTTGGCGCCAGTCCATAGCCCGGGCGAATTGACCTGACATTATCCTCTGAAAACTCTTGCCCGGCCTTGATGTCCTCAACCACAAACAAAGACCGCCTGAAAATCCTGTTTCTCTCTTCTTCGGCCGTGATTCCATAGTGAACGTTACCAACAGCTTTTTCAGCCACTCTGATATTTTCCACCAGGCTTTTCAACTCCGCCGGCTCTATCGAAAAGAAGCTGTCCGGCGTGTTGTCTTGTCGCGATAAAGTGAAGTGCTTTTCAATCACATCGGCTCCCAGAGCCACCGCACAAACCGACGCTCCAATTCCCAGACTATGGTCAGAAAGCCCCACAGGACAATTGAATTGCTCCTTCATGTCCTGAATCGTTCGCAAATTCATCTCTTCGGCCTTTGCCGGATAGCTTGATACGCATTTTAATAAGATAATATCCTCCGCGCCTGCCCGGCGTGCTGTGTCAACAGCATCCCGAATCTCACTGATATCGCCCATGCCCGTAGATATTATCAAGCCCTTCCCGGTCTTTGCGGCATAGGCTATCAGAGGCAAATCAACCAGCTCAAACGAAGATATCTTATGAGCACAAATATCAAGCCCTTCGAGCATGTCAACGGCGGTTTTATCAAAGGCTGTGCAAAGAAATATTATCCCCAAATCATCAGCTGTCCTTTTCAACTCCCCAAACCATTCCCACGGTGTATAAGCCTTTTTATAAAGTTCATACAAGCTCTGACCACCCCAGTGGGGATGCTCAATCTGAAAATATTCATTGTCGGCGTCTATCGTCGAAGTATCCGGCGTATACGCCTGAAGCTTAACAGCATCGGCGCCGCATTCCTTGGCCGCCTTTATCAAGGCAATTGCTTTTTCAAGACACTGACCGTGGTTCGCCGAAATCTCAGCGATTATGAATACAGAGCCATTTTCTACAACCACTTTATCGCCGAATGCTACCTGCATTTTTCCTCTTTAGATATCTTCAGAATATACTTGAAACCTTTATGATAGAAAAAGGCTGGAAATTCTTCATTACTCACTATTCTTAAAAGATTAAATTGTTCACTTATGCTTTTATTCACATCCAGTTCACTGTCTTTCGGCCTTCTCCTGGCGTAAAACGTTTCTTTTCCCGTTTGTCTGACAGGCCTCAAATTCTTGTAGTTGTCCAAAAACTCCAGACACAACTCGACAGACTTCTGCGCCTGCAATTCCCTGATTTCGTCATGAAGCTCGTGGCCCTGCAAAACTATATAATCACTTATGTATATGTCACCGGCATCAACGTCTTCTGACGCTTCAAACAAAACAATTGGAATCCTGTTTTCACCTTCCAATATCTGCCAAAACAACGGAGCCCATCCCTTACCCTGAGGCAACCGGCTTTCATGGACAACCAAGTTATGTTTATGCTTTTTTAAAGATTGCTTTTTTATTAGGTTGAAATAGCTGAGTATGAAGATCACCTGAAATGCTTCTTTGATATCTTGATGGTCATGAAACAGTTCTGACTGATAACCTTCTTCTCTAAGGATTTCGACTAATTTTTGAGCATAGGAGACAAACCAGCTTTCTTCAGATGTTAAAACAGCTACATTTTGAAATCTCATCTTATCCATCGTACGCATTCAAACGCTTCGGCATATTTTAATCCCGCTTTCATGCCCCATACTTTAGCATTCGATTTCGCTCCCTCCAGCGACCGTGGGTGCGGAAATTCTCTAAGCTCTGACTTGTATTGGCTCATAGCTTTCGTTTTTGCCTCTATCACTCCGCTTATGTCAAAAAATATATTCGGCGAGAAACTCAGCGGATAATTCCATTCCGTCGACGATAAAACCTCGAAAGAATATATCTCTCTGACTGTTTCGGCCGGCAAAGGTCTTGTCGCTGTTAGTACAGCCTTGTATGTGATTTGATGGTCGATATTCAAATCGCAGGCACAGTGAGTAAAAACAATATCCGGCCTGATATGCTCCTTTACATGCTCTATTACCTTTACTACATCAAGCAAGGCGACCGTATCAAACCTGTTGTCCGGAAAATCATGGAAGAAAACCTCTTTTACGCCTATAATCTCGTTGGCTGTATGTGCCTGTTTTTTCAATTCTTCAATCTCACCTTTAATCTTCTCGGCGTCGCCGTTTTCATATCTGCCGGCTATTCCCCGGCACAAAATCAGCGTATATACTTCACAACCGTCATTTGCCAGCCGGGCTACTGTTCCGCCACAACCAAGGACTTCATCGTCAGGATGGGCCGCAACCACTAAAACCTTATCCTTCATCTTTTATCTTTATCTTAGCCTGTGCTAAAATATACTCACTCTCTTGCCTTGCATTACAAAATTCAATACTAAGTGCTCCTGTATCCACAAAAGCGGGAGGATAGCCCTCCGCATCAAGCATTCGTATATAATCATAAATCTTTGTGCTGCTTGCCAAATCCGCTATATTACTCTGCTCGCTTTTACGCCTCGTAAATGTTACCACCGTTCCCTCCTGTTCAATCGGCACCGGCTTATCGCGTATGATGGCAGCTATCATATCCTCAAAAACAATCTCCGCGGCACGTGTGAATATTTCAGATGCCTTGCCGGCCAAATCCAAATCGCGTTTCATGTAAACAGGACCGGCATCGACCTGGCCGACAACCCTCAAGGCCGATATCTTCGTCTTGTATATGCCTCGCTCAATTAAATTCTGCAGTGGGCTTCCGCCTCTGCCAAAGGGCAAATCAGTCATGTGAAAAACCACACATTCAAAATTATCGTAAATTTCCTGAGGAATAATCCATGACCAATGCGGGAAAAATATGTATTCAGGGTCGAATGCCTTGACCCTGTCAAAGCTAAGAGATTTTTTATCGGTTATTAATTCGATTTCAAACTCCGGATTGGCGGCAATAAACTTCTGCGATGTCTCTATATTCCACGATTTGATAGTAGCAATAATGTATCTGTTCGACTTTTTCATAATCACTTAAAGGTCTTTAATCATTCGGCGCTGCGTTTTCTCATCAAAAACATCATGTCCTGTGTGCGTTAATTTTCTTTCACGTAATTCAGGCTAAACAGTACTCAGCTATCGATTCGATAATTTCCACACCAACATATTCCATTTCTGTGTTTTCTAATGCCGGATAAATCGGAATCGATACCTCTCGTTTATAAAATTCTTCCGAGATTGGGAAATCCCCTTCCTTGAAACCAAAACGCCTGCGGTAATAAGGCTGCAGATGCACAGGAATATAATGCACCTGACAAAATATTTTCCTCTCCCTCAGGTGCTGAAAGAAAACATCTCTCGCTACCGAAATATCATCAAACTTTATCTGTAACGGGTACAGATGGTATGCATGCTCAGCCTCAGGAATCGTTTGCGGTATAATAAATCTCTCATCTTCACCGAAAATACCATCGTAGTACGCCGCTATCTGCCGTCTCCTTTTAATGAATCTATCAAGCTTCTTCAACTGGCTCAATCCAAGAGCACACTGGATATCAGTTATTCGATAGTT
>Ga0114922_10004826_pt1 | contig 12491 bp, 7 predicted proteins | sample AartaG_FD_100975 | JGI IMG/M metagenome (GOLD analysis project Ga0114922, IMG submission 100975) | Deep subsurface microbial communities from Aarhus Bay to uncover new lineages of life (NeLLi) - Aarhus_00045 metaG | ecosystem: Environmental > Aquatic > Marine > Oceanic > Sediment | place: Aarhus... | reverse complement strand
GGATATTCGCTCAACTTAACTCAACTTGATGATGACCTTGCTTCTGGTGAGAGAAATGATATTTTAATTCCAGAGGATGGAACAGTTATAGATGCAAGACAAGTAGAGAATTATCTTTATGAAAACTACTATGAAGAAAGTTCAGCAACCCCAGGCTATACAATGTTTTTATTAAATTTTACTAGTTTGGATGATTCAGATATTGGAGTAGATCATTGGTATAAAATTACAGAAACAGGATTTGATTCAAATATAACAATAGATTATTGGTTTTCAGGATATAGTGATATTCCTTATGTTCCAACTTTAGGATGGGGAGGTTCTGATAGATTTTGTTTCTTAGATTTATCTGCAAGAACATGGTATTATGACTGGATCCTCAATGCATGGGGATTAGCTATGGGAGATTACTCTTACTATACATACCCAGATCTAGACTATATTGCAAAAAATGTAAGTTTATACAGTCCATCAGGGCAGACAATTCTATCAACCTATATAGCTGATTACATCAATTCGTACCTTGGAAACGTCTTTTCTTCTTATTTTGGTGTGGATCCAATTGGAGAATCTTACTCAATGCAAATTAAAGTATTTAACAATTTAACAGAAGTAGGTTATACATTTGAAGAACTAAATTGGGTAATTTCAGAAGAAAGAATCTATAATCAGTTATCTCATGATTTTCCTTGGATAGATTGGATTATTGAGGTTCAATATGTAGAACTTTCTGATTATCCAAGTTTAGTTTCATGGATTTCTTCAAACCTTCAACATGATCCAGATGGTGATTACATAGAGGTAACGGATGGATTTTACCAACTTCTTGAGACACAATTACCCAGCCATTTTAACTATTCAGCAGCAGATACTATATTACCTTGTTATTTCTTTTTGACAGATGATATTCAATTCAAATATTATGGATTTTCATTTGCAGGCCTTGGAGGTATGGGGTGGCAGATATTAGTTAATGATCAATATAGTATATTTGAAGGTGGTAATCCCTCACTTCCACGGAGAGGTATGTCAGCTGTAACAATACATGAGCTTGGACACAGTTTAGGCATGCCACATCCTCATGGAGGAGGATATGGCTGGGGTTCGTCATATATAGAAGAAGTAATGAATTATTTCTCAATTGGGGAAAGAAGTTTCAGTTCGTTTTACAAAGATGGATTAGCAAGAGCTCATAGTAATTTTTGGTATAGTTTAGCTTCTGCAGAAATGGAAATTGCATTTGCCAATTTTGTTCAACATGGTTCTATAAGTGAGTTGGTTGCAATGGTAAATGATATTTATTCATTACTAGATTTCGCAGCCCAAGATTATTATAAAATGGACTACGACATTGCAATTGAGAAATCAAAACTTGCTCGAATGGATATAGAATTACTGAATTACTATATTGACAATCCTGATCAGATTCCTCCAGTTTCAAAAACTCGAACAAAGATTTACACAACCTTACCAGCTTTTTCAATTGTCATTGCTTTTACAGTTATAAGAAAGAGAAGAAGAAGGTAATCTTCTTTCTATTCATCTAAAGTGAAAGGAGATTCATCAAAAATCGATTTGACTAATGGACCTAATTCTTCTTGCTTAACAGGTTCTTTGCCTAATTTTTGTCTTATCTGATTCACTGCTTCTTTCAGGAATTTTCTAACTTGAAGCCTACTCTCAAAAGTCTCATTGTCTGCAACTAAAACTGCCATAACATTATCTTGCTGTTCTATAATTACTGCTCTTCCTTGATGAGTAATACTTCTCAAAGTTTCAACCCCTTTACCTAATACTTCTTGAGAGAAGCTAATTATTGCAGAAATCAATCCTGAGATTAGTAGATTGTCTATATTTTCTTTCTTCGAGAAATTATAGGAATATAGTGGAAGTCCTCCTTCATCTATTACAAGTAAAAGGTATAACATGATTGGAATCTTCTTATGAGTACCGAATGAATATTTCATAATTCTGCTGAATAATCTTCGAGATCCTCTCAATTCTTGTATGAGAGCATTCTTCTCCTCCAAACCTATCTTTAATTCATCTATTCTATCTTCAAAATTGTTTATTTCTGAATATTCAATACCATTTTCCAAAGTTTTAATGGCTTCCTTCTCCATATTACGATATTGATAATATCCCGCTTTAGTTATAATTGCATCAACATAGACCGAATGCTTTAGTTCTTCGGTTACACCTAGAAGATTATCAATGAAATAAAGAAACTGTTGTGCAAACTTATCTTCTTCAGTAATTCTGAACATCTCTAAATAACTATCAGCTAGAGCTGCATAAGTATATAAGATTCCTTCGAAAATCATTTGATTTTCAAAAAACTCTAAAGCTCGCTCATAGAAGTTGACAGCTGTTGCTAAATCTACTTTCTTCTGATGGTAAAGACCTTTATAGAAATAATAATAGGACATAGAATTGAAATCAAATTGCTCTTCAGCAAGCTGTAATCCCATATCAAGGCTTTCACCATGATCATCTTCTTTTAAGAAATTTATGAAACCATAAACAATCTCAATCATAGGATAGAGAAAACCTAATTCCTTGTTGATCATATGTGCTTTAGTATAGTATTCATCAGCTTGTGGAAGATCATCTTTGAGCAAGTAAATATTACCAATTCTCTCTAAGATTTCAATTTCTAAAGGAGTAGAGATATCTGATTTCTCAAGCAATTTTTGATATATCTCCAATGCTTCATCTTGATCCCCATGCATTTTATTCATTTCTGCAGAACTAAGCTCAAGTATAGCTTGGAGTCTTTCAGAACCTATCTTCTTTGCATAATTCATTCCTTTCTCATAATGATCTTCTGCTTCTTCTAAATTATATTCCTTTAAAGAAAGCGAAATCAACAAATCGTATAGAGAGCTCAACATTCCGAAATTCCCATAATTTTGTGCTCGTTTGACTGCACTATCTATCCATAGTTCTTTGAGAGTTTCATCAGCTAAAGTATATGCAAAGTGAACTAAGTCAGTTAATAGAGCATCCAATATGAATGGGAATTGAGTTGCTAAGTCATCTATTTCTATAAGATAACGAAGAAGCTCATTTAATGCCTTATAACCAAATTCAGGTCGTTTTTGAGTTTTAGCTGAGAATTCACCAACTGAAAGAACAACAAATTCTCTTTGCTTTTTATCAGTAATTCTTTCTGCCAAAGTAAGGATTTTATCACGAGCACTATCAAACTCTTTTAGATGATACATATCTCGTAAGGAAAGCAGATTGCAAGCATGAATAGAGAGATTTTCTTGATTTATTTGTCCTTGAAATTTGTTATAAAGAGAGAGATTTGTTTCATACTCTTTACTCCAATAACACAACAGCATGGTAGTTAGCAGTAGGTATTGATCAATCTCCCCAAATTTAGAAACCTTCAAATCTTTAAGATGTTTTACAAGTAAATTCCTAACTCTGGATGGTTCCTTTTCACTTCCTATAATACTGGCTAGAGATTCAAAGAATTCAGTTTCAAAATCACTAATATAAAGTTGTAATTCATTTAATACGAAAGGAGGTAAAAGTTCTTGCATTTCAATCAACAATAATCTATAATTATATGTTTCGTAAGTATTTAAAAATCTACTTTAATTGCATCACTGAAGACAAGATTTGGACCAAACAGCTCTTTTACTTCTGAATCAATTGCATTACTGATAGTTTCATCTAATTCACCATGATATTGTTTAGGAATATCAAGCATTGAAAGCTTATCAGTAAGTTGATGTATCTTTCTACGAAGTGAAAATGAATCAAATGCGCTAACAGCTACCGAACTAAAGCCTTTCGGATTGGCTTCGATAATGATTTTGTGATTCCCATAAGTTATTACAAGCATTTGGCTCTTCTGTTCTTCAAACAGTTCAGTTAACATATCTCTAACTGCAACAATAAATCCTCCAAATAGAAGTTGATCTTTCACAGTCCTTTTGAGGATAACATAAGATCTCAGAGGTATTCCAGATCTATGGAGAATTATAAGGGCTAAAGGTGATACATCAAGGTCTACATAAGATTTTTGCATGTATCTTAATCCAACTTCTTCCAGAGTAGAAATATCCTTTCTAAACGGTTCATTTATCCAGTCTATTTCCTTACTATCAAAGGAAGGGAAGAGTAAATTGATTTGATCTATCTTGTTATTTATAAGTTTCAATAATTGAGGGAGACCTTTCTCTGTTGTTAATTCTTTGGCTTGTTGGAGACTATTAAATGCTTGAGTATAGTTTTTCTGTAAAGCTAGAATTTTTCCCTGGAGTAAGTATAAAGCAACTTGTTCTTTTGTAAGATTATTTTCTATAAAATACGGGAATAAATGGTCGAGACGCTTTAGTGTAAGCTTTAGAATTTTCTCATCTTTCTCTAAATCATAATTTTCTAAATTCATCAGAATCAAATTCATTAAGATCTTCGCAGATAGTTCTCCACTTCCATGTTTATCTGCTAAATCTAATGCACTGTTAAACTCACTTATAGCTTGCCCATAATTTAATTTCTTTACACTGTACATCCCTTTGAGAAGATAAACATATGATTTTATTACGGGGGAAGGATTTGTTCTAATTTCCTCTTCAATCGAATCTAGAAATATCTCGAAGTCCTTTAACTTATTAGTTTGTAAATACAATTCTGCCAAAGTACAATATTGGTAGGTTTCTTTAAGATTTAATTTTTCAACAATTTTCAGTGCTTCTTCGTATTTTTCTATTGCCTCTTCAAATAATCCTTTTTCTATAGCAATATCTCCCAAGCTTTTGATAGTAAGAGCTAGATATCTATTTGCTTCTAAATCTTGAAAAATCTCAAGAATGTTTGTAAACGCTTTTTCAGCTTTATCCAAATTTCCTAAAACTATACTTAATGTTCCATGGTTACCTCTAACAGCTGCTAAAACTAATTTGTTACCAGTAGATTCTAAGAATGAAATAGCTTTTTCTGTCATAGTTAGAGATTCTTCAAATTTACCACTATCTCTGTATAATAATCCGAGTAAATAGCAGAATTTAGCTATGTGATTTCTTTCTCCTAAATCCATTGCCATATGTAAAGCAACGTTAATCTTATTTTCCAACTTAATTTTTTCTTCAAAATATCTGTTTAGAAAGAAATTATCAGCGTGTCCATCTAAAAGAATGTCATTAAGAATCTGCTTCTGATCAGTAGGCAGTTTTTGAGAAGTGAAAGCTTCTTCAAATAGAGTATTTAGATAAATCCTGCTTTGTTCATAGTTTCCAAGATTGAGATATCCGTAAGCAATAGATCTTATAGCATGTAATCTGAATAAAGGAGAAAGATCTTCAACGTCCTTAATTTCTGAAGCTAACCTTATTGCTGCTTCATTCATCCCTTTTTCAAGCAATATCCTAATTTGCCATAATTTGATACTATAGTGATTACTTTTTTCGAAATTTTCAAGGGATTTAAAATCTGAGATTGAGAAAAGGATTTTTCCTACAACAAATAAGAGGTTCATAGAGGGATCTTTCTTGTTTTCAATATACTCTAGAAGTAATTCACTTAGTTTAACTAGAGAATCATTGATTTTGAATTCTTCTTTAAATCCATTCAATTCTTCCTGTTCTTGTTTCTCTAGAATAGGAAAATAAATGGAAAATTCCCTAGGGAACCCAACCATATCCCCTTTTCCAATCATCGCTTTCAATAATACTAAACAAAAGAAGAATAAAAATATTCGCTTCTTTAAAGAGCTGTAGTTTTTTCAGGGTCTATGACCTTTAATACCGAAAAGATTTCTTACGACAGAGTCTAATTCATAGGACTCAGTTTCACTAATATCTCCTTTATACTTGTCACTTGACAAACCTTTGAAAGAAAGATTTTCAACTAATCTATGCATCTTCCTTCTAATCATGAAGCTATCTCTTAAGGCGATTACAACCACTGAAAATACATTTGAATAAAACTCGATAAGTAGTTTATATTGGCCATGATCTATTGACAAGACTCCTTGACCTTGCTCTACAAAAAGTTCATTCATCAGATGTCTTATTGCACTTACAAATCCTCCAAAAAGTAGATCATCGCTTACACTTACATCTTCAGAGAAATAAGTTCGTATTGGTATCCCACTGGAATGAAAGATGAGTACAGCTATAGGTTTTTCTTCTTTTGGAGCAGCAAGTTTCTTAGATTCTTTTCTTAGAATAGTAGAAATAGTTTGAATATCATCTATAAAATCTATTACACCTTCATCGATGATTTTTTCCATATCACTTTCTATAGCATGTTTAACTTGATTGATTCTTTGATTGTAATCATCTATAATTTGAGGAGTATAAGTTCTAGCGAATTCTTCTCCTGTTTTAAGTAAAAACAAGGCTGTCTCAAAATCCAAAAGGACAATTTTTATTTTAGCACGGATATGGTAAATTAATGAAAGTGATTCATATTTTGCTTTCTCTTCTAGATATGTGATAATATCTTCTAAACACTTATCTGCTTCTATAAGTTCTTCAAGATTTGTGGTAATTGTATATTTTTTCAGGAAAACAATAGATAATAAAACAAGTGTTTTTGAACTCAAAATCTCATTACCTAATTCATCAGCTAACAACATTGCTTGTTGAAGGAAATCTTGAGAGTTTCCATAATTGTTTTTCTCATATTCCAGAAAACCTAGTAAGAACCAATAGTTTGACTTTTGAGTAGGAGTTAACTCTCTACTCTTGTTTTGCTCTATCTGAAGAAGAATAGCTTCACTTTCTTGTACCTCATCTAAATGTAACAAAATCTCAACATATTTCATCCTCATCGCTAGATTCTGAAAACCTTTACTTTTAATTATATCAAGCACTTTTTCCATTTCTTCTTTGGCTTTTCCAAATTCTTCTTTTGAGAAATATACTTCAGCATAACTCGAGTGAAGCATAAATAAGGACCGATAATCTCCAGTCCAACCACTGACAATCTTTCGACATTTATCATACCAGAAGAGTGCTTCTTCAAGATGTCCCATCTGCCTATAAACATCACCTATACTCCCTGTGATATGACCTAATAGTCTATCAATCTTAATCTCTTTAGCAATTGCTTCTCCTTTAAGAAAAATCTGATGAGCAAGCTGAAAGTTTCCCCTTTCAAGTTCAATATTCCCAATTGAATTATATATTTGTGCTGAGCCGATTCTATCGTTTAGAGCTCTATTGATATTTAGGGACTCTTTTGTCTTATCTCGAGCTAGTGACAAAATGTAAGTAGATTGCAAGTAAATTGCATCCAATTCAAGCATATAGATTTGGATGAGTTTGAATAGTTCTCTTGATTCTTGCATTTTTTCAATACTTGTCAATCCATAGAAATTATAGCAATTTTCTCTATTTTCTTCATACAGTTGGTAGTCTTGTTTTAGGTAAGCTCCAATAGCTTGAACGTAGTAAATAAATGCGTAAAATATTGTATTTTCAAGTTCTTGTTTAACAGTATCGAGAATTTGTTTGTAATCTTCAAAATTACCATCATAGATTAAACTAATTAAATACCAGAGTCCTAAACCTGGATTAGGATTGGTTTTGTATAGCTCTCCAATCTTTTCTAATTTTCCTCTATGATACAAAATCCTTCCAATAACAAAAGAACAGGTGTTTGAAGGATTTGAAGTTTTGCTAAAACATGAAACTAATACAGTTTCTATTTCATCCAATTTAGAAGTCTCAGATAGATTTCCTAATTCTATTATTCTTTTCTGCTCTTCCTCCGATAGCAAAGAGTAAACAGATACTATTTCTGGAGGAAGATTTAGTGTCATTAGTTAGACTACACTGTTAATTTTTAAAAGTTTGACGAAAGTACTGCTGATTTTTAAGAAAAATTAATAGAATAGTTATCATTCTTTGAATTAGACTAACTGATAATTGCACAGAAGGAGATTAAATGCAAGCTAAAGACCAAGTAACTGCCTTGAATACATTTCTCACTCTTCTACAGAAGAGAGGGATACAACTTCAAGAAAGTTATTCTTTACTTGTGAAACTATGGGTTATAGTCAAAAATGGTTTTATCAAAAATCAGAGTGTAGAAAAAGATACTTCGTTAAGCGATATCTACAGAATGAACAACTTTCATTTATCAGATTCAATATCATTTTTTGAACACTACAAGGTTTCAGAAATTCAGCTTGAAAAAGAGCTATTAGAAAAACTGTGCAAGATATTAGCTAATGTTGAGCTTCAAACCTTACTGTCTGTAGTAAAGGATCTGAAAACCAGAAAAGCAGTCGGTCAATATTTTACAGAAGAAGAGCTCATTGATCAGGTTAATCAAAAAATGAAGTTTAAAGCTAATTTGCGTGAGCCTTCAACAGTGGTTGATTTCTCTGCAGGAGTAGGATATTTTCTAAAACCATTTCTTGGAGAGAATTACAATGTTTATGGCGTAGAGCTAGATCCTCTGGTTTTCGAATTAATGCTGTTTAGTTTCATTTCTCAAACTTCTCTTTCAGAGATAACTAGAGCTAAACTTGTTCTTACTATCAAACAGGGAGATTCATTAGCTGGATATCAAGAAACAGACAAGGACCTCCTACTCTCTAATTTAACTTTGAAGAGCAAGTTTCTCGAACTCATCTCTCTTCGATCTAAGCTACTTTTCGCAGAGAAGGAGATTAGCACTCATGAACTAAATGACTATTTTCAGAAAAGAGAGTTTTTTAGTGACAAATCCCCTAAGTTTCAGAAATTCAATTGGTTTCTTGATTTTCCTGAGTTGTTCTTTGATAATGAAGGTAATTTACTAGAAGAATTTGGAGTTGATGTTGTTGTAGGTAACCCTCCTTGGATTTACTACAAAGATGTAGAAGAGGAACAATATCGAAAAGAGAATCTTGATCCTAAGATTTCAACTTACTTAAAGGGAAAATATAATTTCTCTCTCCCATTTATAATTCTAGCTTACATCATCTCTAAAGCAAAGGGAAGCTTGGTAGTTCCTCAGGGAATTTTAACTGAATCATATGCTAATGATTGGAGAAAGAAAGTCTTCAACAAAAGGTCTATTTCAGAAATAATCCTATGTAAGAGAGATTGGTTTGAGGATGTGATTAATGAATTTTGCATCATTTTATGGGATAAAAAAAGTAAATTCTCAGAAATTCAGTTAAGAAATGAAACTGATAACACAGAGTCTAGTTTACATTATAGCTCTATAGATCAGGAACTCAACCACCTAAGAATATTACCAAAAGACATTCTCTCATTTCTAGATAAAATCAAGCAAACATCACCAAATCTTGATGAGTTTACCTCCATCAGGAGAGGATTGACTTTAACCAAACAATATCAGCGTTTCTATGAAAATTCAAATAAAGCAAGGAAATCAACTGAATTAAAGAAGATTATTCGGAGCAATACTTTCAAACTAGATAAAAGAAATGGTATATTTAATTTTCAACTCCATTTTGCTGGAGAAAGCTTTGTTTATGATAAGAATTTACTTGGTGCTCCTGGAACAGAAAGCCTCTTTGAGCAATCTAAAATTATTAGACGAAACAGAGGAAAATTATGGTATGTTGGATTAGATTTGGAAGGAAACTACTATGTGAATGATATTTTTGATATCATCTTTCCAAAAACAAACCAGTTCTCAGTTAAATTCATTTATGCTTATCTCTGTTCATCCCTAATCCAGCTATTAGCAGAGAGTTTGTTAGTTAGAGATATAACCTCAAATATTGTAAGAAATTTCCCTTTTCCCTGTTTAAACTCTATTCAAAGTTCAGAATTAGAGGAATGTGTTAATATTTGGTTAAGCTCTTCGAAAACAGTAAATGATTTCTTGAATATGAGAAAGAAAATTGATTGCTTGATTTTTGATTTTTGGGATTTTCCTACTGAGATTAGAATTTTTATAGAAAATCATATCAACCTTAATTGGAGAGAGATTAAAGGCTAATTAGTTTTTATGATGTGGTTTTGTCATCCTGTCAAGTTAACAAGAATAGTTAAATATCTTCCATAGAGGTCATCATATAGAGCAACGTAAGTGTTCTATACTCACTCTATGTGGATACATCACGTATCCTCCTACCCCGTTCGCTGTGCGTTTAGGCACGGCTTTCGGATCGCTTCTGACTAAAATGTTATAAGCAGCATTAACATCAGCATTAATTAGCAGACCTTGAGCTGTTCTGAAGAGTCCTCGTGTAATTCGTTTTCCAGCATATTTCTGGTGAAATTGGGGGAACTCGTTGTCAAGGAAACTGCATTTGGAAGTGTATTCCTCTGGAATCATCTCAACCTTTATTCCACGTTCAGCTCCCTTATATTTGAGAATAGTAATAATCCTCAAGTAAGGGATAGTCACAAACATCTGAGTGACCTTCTTCCAAAAATTTATTCCTTGCTTCCACTTCTCATTGTAACCGATCATCACTTCGTGGAGACCTCGTTCAACCCACAATTCTACTAAGTAGTGGGTGAGTTTATGGATAGCATCCTTGAGTTTCTTGCGCCATTTCTCTCGAAGTTTGTAAAAGCTTTCACCATAGTAGAGTCTATTTTTAACTTTCAGTTGCTGTTTTTGCTGCTGCACATATTGTTCTCTTAATTGTGTTTGTTTTTTCAAATAATATTGTGTTATTGATTTTATTCCTTTCCCGTGATCCTTGATAACAATTGGCTGATTTCCAAGGTTATCCACAAAGGTCACGAGATTAGTCATCCCTAAATCGATGGCTCCTTTCCTTGTCTTTCTCTTCCTCAACTTAGGAATAGTTTTAAGATAAACTAATTCTATCGTATACCCTACTCTTCTAGGGATAATACGAACTTCTCTCAGTTTGGTACTAGCAGTTAATCTTGTTTTATAATAATACTCCACTTTCTTTGGCAGTACTAACCACCCATTTCTTAGTCTCACTTGTTGGTTGGTAAAGATTGCTACTACTTCTCCATCTTTAGGTTTGTAACCAGGAGGTTTAGGCATCGCAAAAAACAAGTCAGGATTCTTCTTCCATTCTTCTAAAGCTCGGAAGTATGCTCTCCAGTTTCTAGTTATAAGTTTAAGGGTATGTTGAGCTGTTTGAGCTGGAAGTGCTCTATAACAGCCTTCAGGTTTGAGCAGAGTATTGAGATAATAATAGGATACGGGTTTATCTTGTTTTTTAAGATAGGTTTTAATAAGGAAATTCGCTCGATTGTAAAGATTCTTTACTTGATGACAAAGCTTACTTAACGCAGGATGATAGTTAACTTCTAAACATTCTACCCTCAAGACTTGAGTCATCAGTAGTTTAGTGTTATTTTCCTATAAAAGCTCCAGTAATATTTGGTCATCAGAGTAGGTTCAGAGTGATTCTCAGTTCATTTAACATGACTATATGACAAATATCATTTATACTTTTTATACTATTTTATCTATATTATAGCAGATGAGCTTCTCATATTCTGAACTGAACACAGTTGTTGGACTTGAAACAGAAAGGAAGGTTGATGAAGTTCTAGTTGATCTAAGTCTCGTTTGTTCAATCTTTGATGAGGAGATTGGTCCAGTTATTATATACAATGATTCACATCTTGAAAAAGAGATCTTGGAAAATCTTAATCTCAAAGTTTTCAGTTTTGTTATGCAAGGGAGTGAATTCGGACCAGATAATTTTGCTAAAATGAGAGGGATTGTTCAAGTTCCACATTCAGATTATTACACTTCTGCTATTGATATATTGATTAGAAAGGAAAACGAAAGCAAACATTATGATACTTTTGTTCCACTTGTTATCTTTTTGATTTTTCCTAAAAAGCATTTGAGTGACTATGCTAAGATAGCTATCAGTCTTGAGGATTTTATTAGTAAGAAATTCGGTGATGGTCTGGGTCAAATACCTGCTCTAAAGACATTAGAAGAGCTCATTAAACAGATCTACTCAAAAATTAGAGAATCAAGCTGAGTTTATATACTCTCTAAAAACAAACTAAAAGTCATTTTTGTCAGAGAAAGAGGACTTTCTTAGAAATTCCATGAGTTGAGATGTATGTTTTTATCATTAAATGAATTACATTAACTAAGAATAAAGCTTTAATTAAATGTCTACTTCGTCTATTAATCATTGTTTGTGAAATTGTACCCTTTCCTTTAATTTGATATTTTCAGAGAAGTTTCCTTCATAATACTCCTTAGAAAGGAATTCATTCAGTGCATCCCTGACTAATTCAGACCTCGAATCGTAATTCCCCATTGACATCATGTCATTCATCCATTTAATCATGCTATCAGTTACTTTGAAAGTAATTAATCTCTTCTTCATGAGTTGACCAAGCTATATGCTTCTCACATTACATATAACCTTTTTGTCGGATGTAATACCCGAATGTTACACCAGGCAATATGTTATTGAAGTAAACTAAGCTTTTCTTTAAGTAAACAGTGCTTTTATTTGAAAAAATAGAAGAAAATAAGTCAAATTTCACTCAGTCTCTATCCCAAATTCTGAGATTTCTTCAAGTTCGTCAGCTTCTTTC
>Ga0114922_10004825_pt1 | contig 12495 bp, 7 predicted proteins | sample AartaG_FD_100975 | JGI IMG/M metagenome (GOLD analysis project Ga0114922, IMG submission 100975) | Deep subsurface microbial communities from Aarhus Bay to uncover new lineages of life (NeLLi) - Aarhus_00045 metaG | ecosystem: Environmental > Aquatic > Marine > Oceanic > Sediment | place: Aarhus... | reverse complement strand
GTAACTCTATGTGTGTTGAGGACACTTATAAGTTACAGGTATTTCCCATGCTTTTCAATAACTTAGCAATTTAACGTTGTGCACAGATTCGCATGAGGAGCCTGAATTATTACAATTAAATAAATCTAACAAAATTTGACAAATAAATCAAGAATAATTTTTCATATGACTCGTATCCATTCGATGATGGCGTGACGTTCGACATCGTATTTCTTGATATGATAAAAAAATTATAATGAGTTGTTATAAACTTCCATATGGTAACACCGGTTAATGCAATAAAAATTTGACTATTTCGCAAAAATGTATTGATAGTCGTAAAAAAGTGTTGAAAAGGTGCTTATTCCTTTTTACATTGATTTGTTCTGTAAATACTGGCTACTGGTAGCTGGTTACTGGTTTCTGGTTAAATAAAGAGAATCAGAATGATTTGATATGAGTTATAAGAATCTTGAAATATGGCAATTGGCAAAACAGGGGACTTTTTGATGATTTGCATAAAAGATTGGATATTTTAGGAAAGAAATTAAATCGCTTTATCCAAACTTTAGAAAGAAGTAAGATTAATAAAAACAAACAAAAATAAACTGTATGAATTATTACACAGATACCAGTGGCCAGAAAAGCCAGAGACCAGAAGCCAGCAACAAGAAGCCAGAAGCCAGTAGCCAGTAATGGAAACTTAACTCAAAAAGATTTTATATTGAAAAAAGGTTTAAGAAGGAGAAGGATGGCTCGCTCAATTCGAACTGTTTGTTATTTCATTTTGTTATTCATTCCGGGTTCTATTTTTACCCAGGTTATCCTCACCGAGGTGATGTTTGATCCTGTCGGATCGGAGTATACGGATGAGTTCGTAGAAATTTATAATTCGAGCAAATCCGATTCGGTGAGTCTTATTGGCTGGCGACTCACGGATGGCTCCGGGGATGACGATGTGATTGGGACGGGAAAGGGATTGTTCATTTTGCCGGGTCAGTATGCGATTATTCTTGATAGGGACTATTTCGGCAATTCGACCGCTTATGACCTTCTCATCCCCGAAGAGGCACTCATCCTCACGGTCGATGGATCCACCCTCGGGAGTAGTGGCCTATCCAACAGCAGAACCGAAGCCGTATCTCTTCTAGATGCAGCCGGATATGTGGTGAGTCAATATTTCTATTCGATTGGTAATTGTCCGGGACATTCTGACGAGAAGATTAATCTCCAGGGGAATGATGATGATGAGAATTGGGCCGACAGTCGTGTAATCAATGGATCGCCGGGTTTTGTGAACAGTGTCGCCAGGTTTCAATACGATTTGAGAGTCTCAACCCTCTGGACAGAACCAATGACACTCCGGATTGGAATGGAAGTGGACCTGTGGACCTCAATCTTCAATACAGGGTTGAGATCCGTTTCGGATTTTATCGTGCACTTTTTTGAGGATTTCGATCATGATTCCGTATTTGACTCAGAAGAAAAAATCGGGAGTTTTGTTTATGGAACTTTTGACCTCGCGGCCCATGAAACGTTGAATGTCTCGATCGGGTGGGACATTAGAGGGGCTGGAACAAGATTCATTGGTGCCGGTATTGAATTTCCTCCGGATGAGAGGCCGGAGGACAATCTTCGAATAATGGAAATGACCGTCGGTTTTGCAGAGAGAGCCCTCGTCTTAAACGAAATCATGTGCCGCCCGTTATGGGATCAGCCCGAATGGGTGGAATTACATAATCCGGAAGACACCGATATCGATCTTCGGGGCTGGAAAATATCCGATGAAGATACATCGGATATGGTTATTATTACACAAGAGAATGTCATCATTCCTCCATCAGGATACTGTGTCTTGGCAGAAGCTTCGGATTTCGTTATAGGTCCGTTTTCACAAAGCGATCTGTTAATCGTCCATGAATTCCCCAGCCTGAACAATGAGGGTGATGGTGTTGTCCTTATGGATCCGGCGGGATTTGTCATCGATCGGGTTGATTACAGGAAAGATTGGGGAACAGGCAGTGGACTATCCCTGGAACGCATCAATCCACATGGTTACAGCAATGACAGTTCGAACTGGGGGACATGTGTGTCGATTGAGGGAAGCACCCCTGGAAAGCAGAATAGTCTCTTTACTACAATTCTCCCATCGAGAGCAGCCCTTTCCATTTCTCCCAATCCCTTTTCACCGGATGAGGATGGAATGGAGGATGTTACTGTCATTTCTTATTGTCTTCCCATGAAGACCTCCCGGATTAATCTTCGGATTTTTGATGTCCATGGGAGACGCATACGGAATCTTCGGGGAGCTTCAAGGTCGGGATCGCAAGGATCGGTTCAATGGGATGGAAGGGACGATGAGGGGAGGTTGGCACGGATCGGGATTTATGTTGTCTACCTTGAGGGGCTAAACGATCTGGAGGGGATCGTTGTTACGGCTAAGTCAACAGTTGTATTAGCAGCGAGATTGTAGTATGAAAAAGTTTGATCGATACTCCATTCGAGGGTTCATCTTTACGGTGCTCGGCCTGGCCGGAATCGGTTATGAGATGTTTTCTTCTCGACCAAAGGAGTTATTTGTGGTCATCCTCTACGGTTTTGTCGTATGCTTTGGGTTGTTCTTGATTTTTCATATCAAGGAACATAAGGGCTGAATTATCCACAGTTTTCCCACAGTGGCTAAGATAATGATTTCCATGATTATCAGGTTAAAACAGTTATCGATAATGGAAGGGTTTCATTGACTGTCAGAAAAAACTGACTAATCGATGGACTGCTTTTCCATTAACGCATATTATATTGTTAATGTTGTAGATAGCGAGCGCTTACAATCGTTTTTATTTCAGGAGTCGTTACAAATTATAATATGAAAAGTTTTTTATTTCAAGACGCAGTATACTATCGATGTGTTGACACAACGGCGAACTTTTCCACAAGTTATCCACATATCATAAGTGATATTCTAAGGGGTTTAATGTATATAGCAATAAGTCCTTGGGGCCAGCCATTAGACATCCGGGTTAATGTGTCCTGTTTCGAATAAAAAAGGCTTGATTATATAGAAGAATTTTAATAAATTAAAACTTCGAGATTTAAATGGGAAGGAGGGATCAAATAACCTATGCCTGCAGTGAAAGTTCGTGATAATGAACCTTTCGAGAGAGCATTCAAGCGATTTACCAAGCAATGTGAAAAGGCCGGGCTGATGTCTGACATTAAGAAGCATCAACATTATGAAAAGCCCAGTGAGAGAAAAAAGCGGAAGCTGGCTGCTGCAAAACGCAAACAGCGGAAGCTTCAGATGATTTTCGGGAGCTGACTTTAGATCGCCCAAGCCTTAGGATTGAAGGATACCGAGATGGGACTCCAAGAGAAGCTCCTGGAAGATATGAAAACAGTAATGAAATCCGGGGACAGAGCTGCCCTCGAGACAATAAGAATGTTGCGTGCTCAATTGAAAAATGTAAGTATTGCCAAGGGCGAAGATCTGTCTGACTTGGTGAAAAAGAAACTGGGTTAGTTTCTATAGAAAATTCTATTGGCCAGCTTTTATCTAAAGTTTAATTATAAAATAATGAGATTAAAAATGTCCCTGTGTTTAACGAGAACACAGGGTTTTTATTTACATTCAAGAATTTAGCTTTCTATTGCATATGAATTTTTATATATTATTCAAAACTTTATGAGCAAACCAGAATTTCCAATTCATTTCATAACGCACCAGAGGCGCATTTACTTAAAAACGCACATGTCTTCAAATTTTCATTTTCTTGTAAAAAAAACGATAACTTTTCTCGTAATACCTATAACGCTTTGTTATTCGGGATTTCGATTTGAAGTTGGAGCGCATGTCCATCATGAGTCGAAATTGAATGATAACTCAAGAGGCCGAGTATGTCTTCCAATTCATATTTAAATAAGTATGGATCTTTTTTCTTTTTCCTACTTTTACTGACATTCATATGCGGATGTACAAATAGACCTGAAAAATATTACAGACTCCGTCCGTTATGGACGCGTAATTTCCCGGCAGTTCAAGCCGTAGATTTTAATAATGACGGTATCGATGAATTGGTCATATCCCGGGGTGAACAAATCGATGTTCAGGATTGGAAACTAAACTATTATTATATGAGTTTCAAAATTGCCCTGAGCGTGCCATACAAAGTTCAGGGATTGGCTCATTCAACGATCGATTCTCTATATTTTCTGGTAAATTATCAAAGACAGGATTCTATTTTACATAAAATTTTAATACCAACAAATAAAACAATCGGCCAGAGTGTACCTTCTGAAATGCTTCGTGACTTTTTAACCTTTGTACGACACCCTGAAACGAGTCCATCCGATTTTTATCAGAGCATGAATCTTATTTCTTTTTTTCGGACACTAAAAGGAAATGTGCTTGGTCTATTTTATATTAACACAGGTTGGGACCGGAATGGAAAACGGGGCATCCTGGCAGCCGATATCCGGAGTCAAAAGGTGGAGTGGGTGTATCATTTCGGCTCCAGTTTGTATAACGTCGTGATTGAAGATTTTGACAAAAATGGTTCTGCTGAGATTGTTGTAGGCACTTATGCGACTAATAACGATCTTGTGCTGCAGGGGACAGGGGACGACAGTTCGTATGTGTTCATTTTTGAAGATGATGGGAAACTAAATCAAAAACTAAATATGGGGCCCTATTGGAGTGGTGCCTGTATCAGCACAGGACAATTTGGCAGAATGGAAAAAGAAATAGTCGTATATCAGTTCAACAGCAGGAATCTATCCTATGAACAGAACCTCATGCGAATTGTGGAGCCCCTGTCAGGTAAAGTTATTTCAGAAAAACCTATCGGCAGTCAGATGGCCGCTACAAATCGAACTATTCAATTTTGTCGAGATTTTGACGGTGACGGAAAAGATGAAATTGTAGTCGGGAATATGGACGGTTTTATCAGGATGCTGGATGGGTCGCTGACTACGGTCCGGCAATCCATATCTTTTAATAAACCCATTGTAGTGGTTGAGGTGAATGATCTTGATGGGGACGGTACTTTTGAGGTTGTCGGTTATGTTCGAGACGAAAAACTAGTCGTGTTGGATAATAATCTAAACAAACTCTGTGAATATTCGCTTCCGATTTCTTATGGGACGAATTTTGACACTATACATGACGGTAAAAAGAGCCATCTCCTTCTCAATTATAAATTCAAGGAAGAGTACCAGTACCAAATGTTGGAGTTTCAACAGTCTATGCTCCCTTTTCCGACGACGGCTGTATCATCCGCAAATCCTTATCTCTGGAGTTTACCCTTGGCACTGCTCCTTTGCCTGATGGTAATGCTGTATAGAAACCGCAGAAAAAGGCTCTTTGAATTATTTATTGTGTCGGGTTCACAGGCAGGTATCAAAGATTCATTATTAGTGCTCGACAGGAATCGTCAAATCCGGTTTATAGGGCAAACATGGTCCGGGATCCTTCAGGCAGATCCCGATTTATGTATGGGACAGAAGATTGAATCCCTCGTACAAGAAAAACGGTTGGAAAGCTTACGCGACGTTTTTGATGAGCTGTTGAAGGGGCGTTTGACCCAAAAGGACATCTCACTTAGATTGAACACTTCCAGTCCCGCAAGGTCTTATCAGGTGAGTATGAAATATTTTCCACTTTTCCATTTTCATCACATCATGATATTTGATAAAAGTGATGAGATCCACATGAAGCAAGTGAAAGAGTGGGCGGAGGTGGCTCAAAAACTGGCCCACGGTATAAAAACACCGCTCACTTCAATGAAGCTCAATGCCGAAGAACTCCGACATCTTCTCCAGCAAAAATATCCGGATCAGGATACAGAGACGGATGAATATATTCAGGCCATTACTGAACAGGTGGGTCGTCTGAAGCGAATGAGTGACGGATTTATGCGCTTTGTTGAGTTTGAAAAGAGTGATTTTCATTTGGTTGATCTCAACGAAAGACTTACAGAACTGGTGCTGGAATGGCATACGGAACGATCCCCTGAGATCCGGATCGATTGGGATCTGGGAGAAAATCTGCAACGTGTGCTGCTCGACGAAGAGCAGTTTGCCTTTGCATTCAAAAATGTTTTTTTCAATGCTCTGGAAAGTATCGAGGGCTCAGGAACGATACATATTTCCACACGGTATGTGGAATTGTTGGGAAACCGAGCGTCAGAGGGTGACCCATCCAGCCTTATCGAGATCCAGATTCAGGACACAGGTGTCGGTATTCCCCCTGATCATCTGGATAAGGTAATGCAGCCTTATTTCACATCCAAAACCGATGGTACCGGTCTGGGTTTAAGTATCGTCCAAAAAATTATGGATAGTCACGATGGTGAACTTGACATCCAGAGTCAGCAAGGTGCCGGAACCACGGTGACCATGAGATTCAGGACAGAGAAAGGACTTTCCTGATCTGGCACACGGATTGCTATTATTTGCCTTACTAAAGTCTTGATGCCTGATCACTCAACTCGTCACAGAAGTTATTATTTTCTTGATCTTCATAATAAAAAGGGGAATGAATGCCCAAACCTGAAATACTCATTGTGGATGACGATCCATCAATCTGTAGTATACTCAGGAAAATATTGACCAACCGGGGTTATGCAGTCACAGATGTGTTTAACGGTCGGGACGGAATCGATGCGTTCTCCAAAACCGATTTTGATCTGGTCCTTCTGGATCTGATGTTGCCGGATATGGATGGCATCGAAGTGGCACGGGAGATGATGTCTGAAAACGGTAAAGTGCCAATCATTCTCATTTCGGCTCATGGGACCATACCAAAAGCTGTTGAAGCGACGAAACAAGGTGTTTACGACTTTTTTGAGAAGCCCTTCGAACGGGAACGTCTGCTCATCACCATACGGAATGCACTGTCCTTGGGCCAGACCCAGCAGGACCTGCAACGCTATAAGGATGAGGTCCTCTCCCGTTACCAGATGATCGGGCAGTCTAAAAGCATGAAGGCGGTGTATGACTGGATCGAGAAGGTGGCGCCCTTGGACAGTTCCGTAATGATCACCGGCGAGAGTGGTGTGGGTAAGGAATTGGTTGCTCAGGCTATACATAACGGAAGCGGGAGAGCGAACCGGCAAATGTTGGTCATCAACTGCTCGGCGATTCCCGAACATCTTATTGAAAGTGAATTGTTTGGACATGTGAGGGGAGCATTTACAGGGGCTCACACATCACGTCAGGGATATTTTCAGAGGTCCGACCGGAGTACGTTATTCCTGGATGAGATCGGAGATCTCAGTATGGCGGCCCAGGCTAAACTGTTGCGCTGTCTAGAGACCGGAGAGATTCAGCGCATCGGTTCGACTGAAACAAGTTACGTTGATGTTCGTGTGATTGCGGCAACGAATAAGGATCTGATGGAAATGGTTGAACAGAAGCTGTTTCGTGAGGATCTGTACTACCGGCTGGAGGTGTTTACTGTGACCATTCCGCCACTCAGAAAACGAAAGGCGGACATTCCGCTCCTCCTGGACCATTTTATCGAAACTGTTGCGGAGAACAGGGGCATGTTGAAGCCTCAAATTACACAGGCAGCCATCCGTCATTTATGCAGCTATCAATGGCCGGGGAATATACGTCAGCTGAAAAATTTTGTCGAACGGATGATGGCCATGCATAAGAATAGTCTCCTGGACGTGGAACACGTGAAGGCTCACCTTATCAGTGACAGACGCGACACACAAATACCTCGGGGAACCCTCAGGGCGGCGAGAGAAGATTTTGAGCGGGAATATATCGCCACGACTCTTGCCGAGTGCGGGGGAAGTGTCAGGGAAGCGGCCAAGAAATTAGGACTGGATCGGGGGAATCTGTATCGGAAGATGAGGGATCTGGGGATGGAGTTGGAGTGAGATGTTACTATCTCGTTAAAAATAGCAAGTATTCTGTCGTCAAAATGATAACCGAATGTGTGTCATATTGACGACAGAGTAAGTATTTGATTCTTAATCAAAAGGATACCCCCGGGTATCCTTTTTTATTGGAAACGTGACACAAAAGAAAAATTCTTAAAATATCAGATATATGATTTTCTTCTAACTTGTTGATATTGTTAGACATTTTCAAAGTACTCTCTGGTATGATGTTTGTCTACTCATGATGTTGACCAAATGTCTTAATTGATCAAATACATTTCTTGATTGTTATTTTCTGATTAGAAAAATTCATCACAACTGATATTGATGAGGTTGAGATCATGATATTTTGTAGAAGCATAATTACATTAAGAAAAATCTATATTGTGCTTTTTTTACCGATACTATTACAATTTGGGAATTATTTAAATTTATTCGCCTTTAGCGAAGAACCAAAGGCCTGGATTCCTTTTGACAAGATCACTTTAAAAACAGGGGGTGAGGCCTGGGCTGTTGATCTTCAAGCCAAACCTTATTTTGTCGATTTGGATGATGATAAGCTTTATTTCTCATTTTCAGTACCAGATCAATTGAAAGAATATCTTTTCATAATCATTATGCAGGATCAGCCAATTATAATCTTAAAGGCACTTAGTTTGCCAGATTCTGTTTCTAATTATGAATTAACGATTAAAGTGCTTTGTGATGATGATCCTGATTTAACAGATACAGAGACTTTTCAGTATCTAAATATCAATATTATAAATGAAAGCCAAAAGATGGCAAGTATTAAAGAGCAAGAGAAAATAATGCCATCAAGAAATAGAAAGAAGGAACGCTTAGTAAATGAACAGCAAGTAAGAAAAGATATTGAAGTGTTTGAAGATTCGAAAATTGGCAAATCCAAGAATATTCAAACTTCTGAAATGAATAACGTGAATAAATCATCGAACTGGATTAAATCCGTATTGGGTTCTGTCGAATTTGGAATTGGCTGCAGAATCAGTAATAATCATTGGTCCAGTTACTGGGCAATGACTCCTGTCATATCAGGATATCTTCGTCATAAACAATTCATGATTGTGTTCGAAGGATTGCAGGGAGATGATGCCAATTACCTTGGCATTTCGGGACGATCTTTCTTTCATCGATTTTCTGTCATACCGATGTATTCAGTTTCCTGGAATTATTTTTATGGGGCGTTAGGATATGGCGCGGGTTATGTATTTAAAAAGGATGTTTATTGGGATAATCATGGAATGTATCATGCCAATTCAAAATCCGGTTTAAAGGGGATGGCAAAAGGATCTATAGGATTCTGCCTACCGGTTTCGTCGGGATTGAACATATGGGTGGATGGAGGAATGACTGTTATAGATAAGAATCAGTTAAGTTACGACTTCGGTGCAGGTTTGCAGCATTATCTGCCAATCGTCAGGGATTCAGGAATGATAGGTGAGCGTCCAGAGAAGAGTCGGCTTACCAATATTCTTATTGGTTCAGGCGTAGTGGCTTCATTGACCGGTTATGTTTATTATTGGAAGGCGAATAGAAGATATATGTCTTATAATTGTGAGCCTGTTCCAGAAAGAGCAATTGATTTATTCTCGAAAGCCAAGAATAATGATAAATGGGCAAAGAATTTTCTGGGTGTTGGCATTGGTTTGATTATTTCCGGTGTCTTGAATCATTATTTGCTTGGATATTAATAAGGAATATTCATCTAAGGTGAGATCATGAATTCAAAGAAAAAATATTACATCGGTATACTCTATGTTTTTACTATTGCTCTATCTATTTTTCTTTTTCAAATATCATGCGGTAGGCGTGATCATGCTAATCCAATGGATCCAAAATATGATGGACAACCAATTACTGAGACTAGAGAAGTCATCGGTGTTACAGGGGGTGAAATTGAGGTAACCAGTCCGACTAGTCCAATAAATGGATTAAAGGTTATTATACCTGAAGGAGCACTTTCGGAAGATACTGAGATTGAGATAGCGATTTCAGATAAACCTTTAAATCCTCCAAATGAGAATTTGCAACTTATTGGTAATAGAATTCAATTAGGGCCTGATTCAGGAATTAGGTTTACTGAATCTGTTATTGTTGAGTATCCAATAGGAGAGGTGGACCCGGATTTTTTAGATGGATTATTTGTTGGGCTTTACAATGTTGAAAACGATAAATGGGATTTCCCATGTATTTTAGGAAATGATACTACTAGAAATATACTTGTATTCTTAACAGATCATTTTAGTATTGTTACTGGGATCACAGGTAATAGCGAATTTGGGAATCTTGAATGTAATCCTCAATTCAATTATGATGGAAATATCTATAATTGGGATATATTTCCTATACCCAACTATAATATTTTAGGTATTGGTAGATGTTTAGCAATTACTACTTTTACAAAATGGTACTTTGAAAATAAGCGAGATATATGCCCATTGTATAAAGCTTTTACTGAAATCTCTGCTAAGCAATTTGCAGAAGTAGTATTTGGGGCAATTCTTCCACAAAATATTTATAGTTCTTTGGAAAGCCGAGTAACTGGATATAATGAAAGTGTGGCGAAAAGTACGTTTAATTCATTAAGCAATGCATTAAAACTTAATGGTACACCACAGATACTCTTGATGCTTTCAGATCAACCTGGCCAGGGACATAGTGTCCTTGTTTATAAAATTCTTGATAGAGGAAATGGAATTTCTGATATTATATGTTTTGACCCAAATTATGATCCAAGAGCAGGTATCTCACCCCGCTATATTGTTTTTAGTCAAAATCAGTTTAGTTCATATGGTTCGGGTATGACTCTATGGACAAAGTTTTATTACTCAGGTAGTTTAAGAAATTTAGATTTGTCATATCCGTTTAGCTATGTACACGCTATTACCACACCGAATGTACCGGTAGGTTTAAAAAAGAGCTATGTCAACCAACCGATAACATTCATAACAAATGGGTCTATTTGTACACAAGGACATACCAACATTCAATATAAATTTTATTGGCATCTATCATATAACAATCAAATTATTAAATCGCAAAGTACCGAATGGGGTCCTAAATCTGTATCAATAACGTTTGATGAGCCTGGTACTTATTTAGTAGAATCATCGGCTAGATGTGTGGATAACCCTCTTTATGAGTCTCTAACTTCTCAAAATCATACGATCGAAATAATTGAACTACCTCTACCTGCTATTTCAGTATCCCCGACGCCCCTGTCATTTGGAAATGTGACACGGGGCAGCTCAGGTGACAAAATCCTTCGTATATCCAATACAGGCAGTGCCACATTAGATGTGACCGGCATCAGTTCGACAAATGCCCAGTTTAGTGTTGTTGGGAATATGAGTTTCAGTATATCGGCAGGAAGTTATCGGGATATTACGGTGCGGTTCACACCATCAGCAACCGGCACACAAGCAGGTACCCTGAATATTTACAACAATTCATCGGTAAATCCCAAAGGAGTGAACATGGTCGGTGTGGGTACTGGCCAGCCTGTAATTTCGGTGTCCCCGACGCCCCTGTCATTTGGGAATGTGACACTGGGCAGTTCAAAGGATTTAACCCTTCGCATCTCCAACACAGGCAATGCTACGTTAAGTGTGACCAGTATCAGTTCGACGAATTCGCAATTCAGTGCAGTTGGTAGTACGAGTTTCAATGTTTCAGCAGGGAGTTATCGTAATGTTACGGTACGGTTCACCCCAACTTCAGCAGGTAATCATGGTGGCACACTGAGGATTTACAACAATTCTTCAGTGAATCCCAAAGAAGTGAATATGGTCGGTGTGGGTACTGGTGAGCCTGTAATTTCAGTGTCCCCGATCTCCCTCTCATTTGGGAATGTATCTCTGGGCAGCTCAGGGGACACGACGCTTCGCATATCCAATACAGGCGGTGCCACATTGAATGTTTCCAGTGTCAGTTCAACAAATTCTCAGTTCAATGTGGTCGGGAGTACGAGTTTCAGTATATCGGCAGGAAGTTATCGGGATATTACAGTACGGTTCACACCATCAGCAACCGGCACACAAGCAGGTACCCTGAATATATACAACAATTCATCGGTAAATCCCAAAGACGTGAACATGGTAGGTGTGGGTACTGAAGCGTCTTACATCACAGTGACATCTCCGAATGGAGGTGAAAGTTGGCAATTGGGATCGAGTCACAATATCACCTGGGCCAGGAACGCTGGCGGAAATGTGAAAATAGAGCTTTACAAGGGCAGCAGTTATTACCAGACAATTAACAGCAGCACATCCAATGATGGCAGTTACAGTTGGAGCATCCCTGCGAATTATGATGTATACAGCAATTACAGAATAAAGATTACGAGCACGAGTGATGAATCTGTATATGATGATAGTAATGGTTATTTTAGTTTGATTGAAGCACCTAGACCTGTTATTTCAGTATCGCCACCTTCCTTGTCATTTGGTAATGTGACACTGGGCAGCTCAGGTGACGAAATCCTTCGCATATCCAATACAGGCAGTGCCACATTAGATGTGACCGGCATCAGTTCGACAAATGCCCAGTTTAGTGTTGTTGGGAATATGAGTTTCAGTATATCGGCAGGAAGTTATCGGGATATTACGGT
>Ga0114922_10004824_pt1 | contig 12495 bp, 11 predicted proteins | sample AartaG_FD_100975 | JGI IMG/M metagenome (GOLD analysis project Ga0114922, IMG submission 100975) | Deep subsurface microbial communities from Aarhus Bay to uncover new lineages of life (NeLLi) - Aarhus_00045 metaG | ecosystem: Environmental > Aquatic > Marine > Oceanic > Sediment | place... | reverse complement strand
CCGACCAGGGCGGCAGGCGTGCAAACACGGATCGCGCCATCGCGTGATCCAGCTCGCCACCGCCGCGCACGCAACGCGCGGGCCGCGGGGGCGGCGTTCCATCACCAAGCTCACCAGTCCGCGATCGCACGTGCCATGAGATCAAGCGCCTGCATGTGCTCGGCACGACAGCTCTCGAGCGTGGGCTTCCACACCGTCTGCAGGAAACCGAGCAGGCGCGACGGTGCGACGTGTTCTCTGCAAAAGGCCACCGTCCGAGGCAGGTTCTCTGGCACGATCCAGTTGCTTCCCGTAGGCATCTGGTCATAGCCGTGTGCCTCCAGGTCCAGGTAGGCCTTGCACCGCTCTACATCCGGCCCAAACTCTGGCCCGTAGTACCAGTTGCTCTGCACGACCGAGTGCGGCATATTGGCAAAGAACGCATCTGGATGCTCCCACACATAGTCCGACCAGACCCAAGGCCACACGTTCGCTGCCTCCACCTGATCGACCAGGAACTGGAGGTCATGCCACCACAGCTCGTGCTGGCGGATCACGGCGTACCCATAGTACCTCTGGTGGCGTGCTGTCTCTTCGTCCATGCCGAGATGGAAGAAACGTGGCCTGTCAAAGAGGCCAACGACCTCCTCGATCAGGTCGCGACAGACCTGGTAGTACAACTCCGTGGACACGCAGCGAGCATAGGGGCCCAACCACGCGTCGTGACTCGTCGAGAAGTTAAGTTTGGGCACCGGTTCCAGGCCTAGATCGCGCAGCTGTCCCAGCTCTGTCCGCAGCTGGGCCGTGCTCCAGGCGCCTTCCACGGCGATCTCCGGACGGCTCTCATAGGCCACGCCATCGCCCAGGTCGAGGACTACCATGTTCAGGCCAGCCTCGACCATCGCCTGCCGGATGTCGTGCCATAGAGTCTGGTCGAAGCGCAGGTAGGGCCTCGCTGAGACGTGCTCCAGGCCCCACTCTGGCGCCGGACGGTCGGCCCACATGTTGTAGCTCAGATGGAGCAGGTACGACCACACCATCTCCCTACCGCTGCCCACGTCGCACCTCCAGCTGCCGTATTTCAGTTCCAGTCCACAACCCGCTCGGGTCACACTGGCTTGCCATCTCGACCAGGCTTCCCGAACTCCAGCCGCTTTCGCAGCTCGTTGATGCCGATCCCCCGCCCAAGATGGGGGCTCGCCGCCTCGAGGTAGTGGTTGCGCTCCATTATAGTCCAGGCACTCAGTCTGCACAAACGCTCTTCCGCGACGAGCACAGTCGGTGTCCAGAGGCGCCACAGGCAATTGACGATTCCCAGCAGTTCGGCTATAATAGCGCGGATCTGAGAGCGAATCGCAGGCGTCCTTTGCAGGCGCCTTTACCCGCGATGCAGTAGACAGGAGCCTCATATCGTGGCTTGGATTGCCGATTGGTGGAATCAAGTGGCGGGGACCTTCCTCCAGGGGTTCGGGATCACCGTTGTGGGCATGGCCCTCGTCTTCTTTACCCTGGGACTTGTGATCTTGGCCATGGTGCTTCTCACCAGGCTGCCCTGGCTGCAGGCCAAGGAGCCGCCTCACGATACGCTACACGCAGCCCAACAGCAGACCGGCACCAGCACGCTGTTGGTTGTCCAGGACGACGATCTGGCAAGGGTCGCGGCCATCGCAGTGGCTGTCCTCCGCAGCCGAAATGCAGCCACCGTGCCCCGGCGTGGCAAGGCCCGCCGGGGTACATGGAGGAGCTATGGGAGAGCCCACCAGCTTGGCCTCTAGGCTCGTGCCGGAATGCCCTCGGATACAGTCCCTAGCCTTGCCTATACGCAAGCCAGCGAACCTGAAACCGGAGGTCTGTTAGTGGTCAAGTACGCTCTGAACGTCGATGGCAAGAACTACGAGGTCGAGGTGCAGGACCCTCGCACCGAACCAGTCAAGGTCATTGTCAACGGCAAGGCCTTTCAGGTGAGCGTCACAGAGCGCTCACCAAGCCTGCTCACCAAGCCCACGACCGAGCTCGCCGAGGAGCTTGAGGACGTGTACGTGCCGACGGTCGCCTCTACCTACGTCGAGACCGGTGCTGTTCTAGAGGGAGAGCCTACTGCCGATTCGGTGCAGGCAGCCGCTCCGGGCGGGGCAACCGGCCGAGTCACCGCTCCGATGCCGGGCAAGATCCTCGACATCGCGGTGCAGGTGGGATCGCAGGTCAAGCAGGGCGATGTGCTGTGCAACCTTGAGGCGATGAAGATGAAGAGCCCGATCCGCTCCACGACAGACGGCACAGTCGCGCAGGTCATGATCAGTGAGGGACAGAACGTGAGCTTTGGGGATGTCCTTTTCGCACTGCAGTAGAAGGAGCGCGCGATTGGATTGGGCATCTTTGTACCACGAGCTTAGCACTGGGCTGCTGTCGCTGGCGAACGAGCCTGGTCGCCTGGCAATGATGGCCATCGGCGGCCTGCTGATCTATCTGGCCATCGCCAGGGAGTACGAACCGACACTGCTCCTTCCCATTGGCCTCGGGTGCATCCTCGCCAACATCGCCGGCAGCGGGATGGGCATCCTCTCGATCAAAGACATACCGTGGGTGTCGCCTCCTGATGCCAGTAGCGAAGGCCTGTTCAACGTCTTGTACAATGCGGGGATCACCAACGAGCTGTTCCCACTGATCATTTTCGTCGGGATCGGAGCCATGACGGATTTCGGCCCACTGCTCGAGAACCCTCAGCTGGCACTGATGGGCGCAGCAGGCCAGTTCGGCATCTTTGGCACCCTACTGCTGGCGACGCTGTTTGGGTTCGACATCCGCGAAGCCGCTTCGATCGGTATCATCGGCTCTGCAGACGGGCCCACGTCTATCTACGTGGCGGCCGAGCTTGCGCCCAAGTTGCTCCCCCCTATCGCCGTCGCGGCCTACTCCTACATGTCGCTGGTACCCGTCATCCAGCCGCCCGTGATCCGGCTCCTCACCAGCAGGGAGCAGCGCCGCATCCACATGCCCTACACGTCCAGGCCCGTGTCCCGGGCGACTCGCGTCCTCTTCCCCATCGTGGTCACCCTTGTCACATCGATCCTGGTCCCTCTAGCAACACCCCTGATCTCGATGCTGATGTTCGGCAACTTACTACGGGAGTCACTCGTTGTCGACCGCCTGTCCGAGACGGCACAGAATGCGCTCGTGAACATCGTCACCATCTTTCTCGGGCTGGCCATCGGTGGGACGATGGTCGCTCAGCAGTTCCTTCAGTGGCGCACCATTGGGATCTTTGTGATGGGCATCATGGCTTTTGCCCTCGACACGGCCGGCGGGGTGCTCTTTGGGCAGCTGATGTACCTGTTCTACAAGACTGTCCTGAAGAGGCCGTTCAACCCGATGCTCGGAGCGTGCGGCATATCGGCTTTCCCGATGTCTGCCCGCGTTGTACACCGCGTCGCACAGGAAGAGGACTTTACCAACTTTCTGCTGATGCACGCGATGGGTGCGAACACGGCCGGCCAGATCGGGTCCGTACTGGCCGGCGGCGTTGTCTTGGCGCTGCTTGCCGGATTCTAGTCAAGTCATTTCAGGCGAAAGATCAAGATGGAAGATCAGATAGAACGTGGTGAGCTGCTTCGAGAGCTCCGAGCATTCTCCCTGTTCCAGCACACCTCTCCAGAGGTGCTGGAGCAGATCGTGGATCAAGCCGAGGCCGCCGTCTTTGCGCCAGGAGAAGTGATCATCCCCTTTGGTCCTCCCGTCACGTTTCTCGGCGTGGTGCTGTCAGGCCGTGCAGAGGCCCGTGCCCGCGTGTATACGGAGGCCATGGAGATCCGCGAGAGGGGAGACTACTTCGGTGAGGTCTCCCTGATGACCGGAGAACCTGCGGCCTTTACCATCGTGGCCACAGAGCCCACACGTGTCCTGATGATCGCCGACGACCTGTTCTCGCGGTGGGTCGCCTCTGACCCACAGGTGCGCCACATCTTTGCCCGCTCGATGGGACGGCGGATGGTGCTGCTTGAGGACAACCTGAAAATGGCCGCCGAACTGGAGGAGGCCAGGCGCAGCGAGGCCGACCCCTACGGCCTGGAGTTGCACACCAGGGAACCGATGAAGATCCTGGTGGTCAACGTCAGGCGCACCTCGTTCAAGTTCAGTTTCTTTGACACTGCCGACGAGAGCAAGGGGGTGGAGGGCCAGATCAGGGGGATCGGCAGCACGGACTGCAGGCTCGAGTACCGCCGCACCAGCACCGACCTCACCGCTCAGTGGAGCTCCAGCGAGCCCGTGTGGGTCCATCTCCGCGAGCGTCTGGGCGCCCTCGACCATGCCCAGAGCATCCGCCTGGTACTGGACCGGCTATGCGACCCAGAGGTCGGCGTCATTGAGAGCGTCGACCGGATCACCGCCGTCGGGCACCGTATCGTCCACGGTGGGCACAAGTACGACTCTCCGGTGCGCATCACCGATCAGGTGATCGAGGACATCGAGGCAGTGAGCCATCTGGCGCCCTTGCACAACCCCATGCATCTGGAAGGGATACAGGAGCTCAACCGGCTCTTGCCTGGCATTCCGCACGTAGCTGTGTTCGACACCGCATTCCACCAGACCATTCCAGAGATGGCACAGATCTATGGCCTGCCCTACGAACTGTATGAGCAGGACCGTGTGCGGCGCTACGGCTTCCACGGGCCATCGCACCAATACGTTGCCCTAAGAAGCGCTTCCTTCCTCGGGCGTCCGATCGAGGAGCTCAAGGTCGTCACCTGTCATCTGGGAGAGGGTGGCTCGCTGTGTGCCATCGACCACGGTCGCTCCATCGACACGAGTATGGGGCTCACTCCGCTGGAAGGGCTCATCATGCCCGCTCGCTCTGGAGACATCGACCCTGCCATTGTCGTCTACCTGCAGCGTGAGAAGGGCATGACCTACGAGGAAGTGGAGCAATACCTGAACCTGGAGAGCGGGCTCAAGGGCTTCACTGGCATCTCGGACGATGTGCTTGAGATCGTTGATTCCGCCAACGCTGGCAATCGGCGCGCAATTCTCGCCCTACAGGCCTACTGCTACCGTATCCGCAAGTACATCGGGTCCTACTTTGTCGCGCTAGGTGGGTTGGACGCCCTTGTGTTCACCGCAGGTGTCGGTGAGGGAAGCAGCGGGCTGCGCGCGATGACCATGCAGGGCCTATGGCATCTGGGTATCGTCATCGACGAGGTCAAGAACCGCGCCCTCGACATGACCAAGACCAAGCTGGCAGACATATCGCACCCTGATTCCAAGGTCAAGGTACTCGTTGTTCACACCGAGTGGGCACGCATGATCGCGCGCGAGACGATCCGCTTGCTCGGCTACCAGGGCATCACCGAGATCATCGAGGCTCAGCGTATCCCGATCCCCATTGGCGTCTCGGCCCATCACGTCCATCTCTCGGAGGAAGACTTGGCGCGCCTCTTCGGCCCCGATCACGAGCTGACACCGCGCTCGCCTCTCAACCAACCAGGCCAGTTCGCAGCCGAGGAACAAGTCAGCTTGATTGGGCCCAAGGGGCGGATCGACCGAGTTCGGGTCTTGGGGCCCGTCCGCGGCAAGACCCAGGTGGAGATCTCCCGCACGGAGGAGTTCCGCCTCGGCATTCAGGCACCGGTGCGTATGTCGGGTGACCTCGGCGGAAGCCCAGGCCTGATCCTGGAAGGCCCGGTTGGGCAGGTCCGACTTGACGAGGGCGTCATATGCGCCCAGCGACATCTACACATGACGCCTGAAGATGCCCTTCGTTTCGGCCTGCGCGACGGCGATGGGCTCAGCGTCCGCACTGAGAGTGAGGGCGAACGAGAGGTCATCTTTGGGGACGTGGTCGTACGTATCAATCCCAGGTACAAGCTCGAGCTACATCTGGACACCGACGAAGCGAACGCTGCGCAGGTGACATCGGGCGACGTGGGGTACTTGGTCAATATCCAGAGACGCGGCAACCGCTAGCTTGGCACCTCAGACCTACAGCAGCCCCGCAGCAAACTGCGGGGCTGCTGCGCATCTGACGGGGAAGCCTACCTGACCAGCTCGGCATACTGCAGCGTGACGGGCGTTCTTGAGGGATCGAGCACCAGCCGGTCACGCTGGACGACCTCAACCGAGAGCGCAGGATAGGACCGTTCCAGGAGAGAGAGTAGCCCTCCGCGCCGCAGGAGGGCCGCCTCCATGGTCTGTGGGTCGCCAATCGCCTGTAGCCGGTAAGGGCGGCGCACCACTTGACCGCCGACCCTCAGTTCGCCGCCTTGCCCGACATCGAAGGCGGAATCCACCAGCAGGCGCAGGCCGTTGAGCGCGATCGCCTCGGCACCTGCGTTCCGGAGCTCGTTCAGCATGTCTTGCAGGTCCAGAGCGTTCAGCGGGCCATCCAGCACAACCTCAACGCCTGGGCCGCCGACCACCGCGACACCGTTGAGCGTGCGGACGCGGTTCAGGTTCGCCACCAGCTCCTCGAGCACCGTGCCTGGTCGCTGAGCCTCGCTGGCAGTCTGCTGTGCCGACAGGGTCGCGATCTAGCTCCGTAGACGCTGATTGGCATCGACCAGTTCGCTCAACAGAACGACCTGCTCGTCCTGATCATACCATGTTTTCTGCAGGTTCCGCTGTGTTCGCAGCTGGGCAACTGTGGCGACACCGAGGCCTAGCAAGGCTGCTGCGAGGCACAGACGAGAGATGAAGCCGTGTCGAAGCACCGCTGTCAACTCCCCGGCTGCACGTATCGCTGCACGACGCTGCCCTTGTACGCAGGCGTTGTCACAGCTGCGCTGGGAGCGAAGGTCAAACCGACACCGAGCCGAGCCGCCCGCTCCTTCAGATCGCGGAGGTAGCCCGGATTGCGCAAATGCTCTCCCAAGCGATCCGGATCCCCGATCGCCAGGACGACGTAAGGTGGCGAGAGCCGTGTGTCGTTGACGAGGATCGTGGATCCGACGCAATAGACCGAGGTGCTCTGCACGACCCGCTCCCCGTTGACAGAGATGGCTTCAGCACCTGCGAGCCACAAGAGGCTGATCACATCGCGCAGATCAAAGTCGTGGACCAGCAGATCGTCAGCGCGCCCCGCCCAGCTGCGCGTGCTATCCGCAAGTGTCACACGGATCCCCGGCCCGCGTACCGCCACCAGGCCCGCCCGGGCTCTCTGCAGTGCCAGTTCAGCCTGCAGATCCTCGAGCAGACCCTTGCTCCCAGCCGCCTCCTCCTGCCTGGCTGTGAGTGTGCCGCGCAGTCGACTCACCTGTGCTTTGAGCTCAGCCTGCTCGAGCTCCAGTAGCCGGATCGCCTGCGCAACTTGATCCGGCGCTCCTGCATCACCTTCGAGTGCGGCAGGCCACTGGAAGCTGATCAGCATCCCGATCACCAGAGCGGCGATCAGCATTGCCAGTGGCTTGTTGCCTGGCAGCTGCCCCAATTGCTGCTTCCCTTCCTGGTCACCTGCGGACCCAAACGCGAAAATGCACCCACGGGTGCATTTTCGTGAACGCCAGCCAGAGGGTCCAGCTCCTATGGCTGGGTGACTACCAAGTCATAACTCTTGACGTTGTCCGCCAAGTGGGTCTCTCCTTCGACCGGCAAGACACGCACCTTGAGCTCGTACTCGTAGCTAAACGGGATCTCGGTGTCCTTGAAGCGGACGAGCTTGATCTCGCCAGGGGCGATCGCATCCACGCTCCCTTGTTGGTAGAGGATCAACGCCCCCCCCTCCCCTCTGAAAAGCTCTGCCTCGACCACAGCGTCCCGCTCTGTGACCGAGCCCGTGTTCTCTACGGCTACCAGCAGCGTGATCCCCTCGCCCCGGTTCCTGCTTGCCAGGATCTCGTCATATTCCAGTGGTGGGTCGAAATCGACGGCAAGTACGGCAAGGTTATGTTCGTCTATGTCCTGCACGTGCGTTGAGGGTGTTAGCTCAGTGGTCGATGGAGTACGGTCTATGATCTGGACGTTGGTACACCCGCTTGCCCACATTGCCAGGGCAGCGATATGTCGCCAATGTCGAGACAACATGCATGCCTCCCATTTGTCCGCAGTGTCACTCCAGAGAACGCACCCCCTTCAGTGTGATTGGGGCGTACTATAGCGCAAACCCACCCCCTTGTCAAGCGTGGCAACGTGGCAGCGGATAGCGTCTTGCGTCCAGCGTAGGCTCCTGCTAGAATAGGCGCGAACATCAACAGCCTCTGAAGTGCACTCAAGGAGGAACCGCGCATGAAGGTTCTGGTCAACAAGCCCATCCATCCCTCCGCACTCGCGATGCTGCGCGCCCAGGCAGAGGTGCTCACTCCATTCGAGGCCCCAGCCGCTGAGGTCGCCGAGCTGCTCTCGACGGCTGATGCACTCCTGCTATGTGCCGGGTTCTCGGTTGGGGAAGGCGAGCTGCAGCGCTCCCCAGGCCTGCGGGTGATCGGCCGGCACGGCGTGGGGCTGGACAACGTGGACCTCCGCGCAGCGACGCAGAGGGGCATACCGGTCGTCTACACACCGTATGGACCCACCGAATCCACGGCCGAACATGCATTCCTGCTGATGATGGCCGCCGCGCGACAGCTATCGCGGCTTGACCGCGCTGTCCGGGCGGGCAGGTTTGACATCCGGAACGCGGCCGAGGTGACAGGCATTGAGCTGCAGGGCAAGAGGTTGGGAGTCATTGGCTTCGGTCGAATCGGTCGACGTCTGGCCGAGATGTGTCGTGCGGCGCTCGACATGCAGGTCTACGTCTACGACCCCTTCCTCCCGGCAACAGCCATCGCCGAGTGGGGCGCGACCCCAGTCCAGGAACTGGAGATCCTCGCGGCCCAGGTGGACGTGCTCACCATACACGTTCCTGCCACCGACGAGAGCCACCACCTGATCGATGAGCACATCCTGCAGGCCATGCGCAGCACGGCAATCCTGGTCAGTGCAGCGCGCGGCTCGGTAGTGGACGAGGCCGCGCTAGTAAGGGCCTTGCAGGCCGGGACCATCTATGGCGCCGGGATCGACGTCTATGACCCGGAGCCCCCTGCCTCCGATAACCCGCTCTTCCAGATCGATCGGATCGTGCTGACCCCTCACGTCGCCAGCAAGACAGAGGAAGGACGAGTCCTGATGGGCAAGACCGTTGTGCAGGACATCCTGGCCGTCCTGGACGGCCGGCGGCCTGAGTACCTCGCCAATCCGGAGGTCTGGGCCGTGCGCCGCTTTGCATAGAGCAGAACGCATAGATAGGGTCCGACACTACACCAAGGAGGTGCGGCATTGAGAGAGAACAGACTTCGCAAGCGGCTTGACGCCGGCAGCCCGACGATCGGTACCCGCGTAAACATCGTCTGGCCCGCAGTTGCTGAGGTCATCGGCCACACGGGCGCGTACGACTATGTGGAGTTCCTCGCCGAGTATGCGCCATACAACCTTCACGATCTCGACAACTCTTGCCGGGCGTAGAGCTGAGCGACATGTCTGCGATCATCAAGATCGATCAGGAGCCACGCGGCTTCCTGGCGCAGCGCGCGATCGGCGCAGGCTTTCAGGGAGTGCTCTTTGCTGATTGCCGCTCACCGAGGGATGTCGCACACTGTGTGGGCATCGTCCGCCCCGAGACACCAGACGATGGAGGCATCCATGGCGTCGGATCGCGCCGCTTCACCTACGTGGGCCAGAGCGGGACACCCCAATACGTCCAGGCGCTGCGCGACATCGTCGTCATGAGCATGATCGAGAAGCGAGGCACTGTCGAGCACCTTGAGGAGGTGCTTGCCATCCCGGGGATCGACATGATCCAGTGGGGCGGAAGTGACTACTCGATGAGTGTAGGTCGTGCTGGCGAGCGCGGCTCGCCGGAGATCAGGGCCGTCGAGCGCAAAGTGTTCGAGACGGCGCTGCAGATGGGCGTGCAGCCGCGCGCGGAGATTGGGAGTGTCGACCAGTGCAGGTACTACCTGAACCTCGGTGTCCGCCACTTCAGCCTGGGCACCGACCTCTCGATCCTCCATGGGTGGTGGAAGGAGAACGGAGACGCGCTCCGCAAAGTGCTTTCCGATGCCTATCCCTAGCGAACAGTGAGTAGCAGAGCGCACTTGGCGCCGCCCTGTGCTGGCCTCGCGCGGTTCCTCTTGGCGAGACCGGCAGCCAGCGGATGGCGACAGGCAGCAGCACCGTCGCGCCCAAGAGCTGCATAGACAAGCCAAGCGGGCGAGGCGGTCCTCGCCCGCAGCGCGGTCGCCCAACGATCGACGAGACCCGGAGACAGAGATGAAGACAGTGATCGTCGGCGGGGTCGCCGGCGGCGCCAGTGTGGCCGCACGGCTGCGCAGGATGGATGAGCACGCGGAGGTCGTCCTCCTCGAGCGCGGTCCATACATTTCCTTCGCCAACTGCGGCCTGCCCTACTACATCGGCGGCATCATCGCACAGCGCAACGCGCTGCTAGTGCAGACTCCCGAGGCGATGCGCGCCGTGTTCAACATCGATGCGCGCACAGGCCAGGACGTGCTCAGGATCGACCGCCAGGCAAAGACGGTCGTCGTGCAGGTTGAGTCGACGGGGGTGACCTACACTGAGAGCTATGACAGGCTCGTGCTCTCGCCTGGGGCAACGCCACTCGTGCCCCCTCTCCCGGGCGCCGACCTGCCGGGCGTCTTTGCGCTGCGCGACATCCCCGATATGGACGCCATCAAGGCCTTCGTTGATCAGCGGCACCCCAGGCGTGCCGTGATCGTTGGTGGCGGCTTTATCGGGATCGAGCTCGCCGAGAATCTGCGCCATCGCAGCCTGGAGGTCACGGTCGTCGAGATGATGAGCCAGATCCTGGCTCCACTCGACTATGAGATGGCCGTGATCGTGCACCAGCACCTGCAGTCACGAGGTGTATGCCTGGTGCTCGGCGATGGGATCAGCGCGATCGAATCACAGGACGAGGCCAAGGCCGTCGTCCTGCAGAGCGGACGCAGTTTGCGGGCGGATCTCGTGCTGCTGGCGATCGGCGTGCGGCCTGAGAGCGCGCTCGCCCGTGAGGCCGGACTGACGCTCGGCATGCGCGGCACGATCGCCACGAACGACTACCTCCAGACCTCGGATCCGGACATCTATGCAATCGGCGACGCGGCCCAGGTCTCGCACCTGGTCACGCACAAGCCGACCAACATTGCGCTCGCCGGGCCGGCAAGCAAGCAGGGCCGCATGGTCGCTGACCACATCGTGGGCAGGCCGGTGCGCTACTGCGGCGCACAGGGGACCTCCATCGTCAAGGTCTTTGACCTCGCGGCGGCAAGCACCGGGCTCAATGAGCGGCAGGTCGGGCAAGAAGGCATCGAGTACCAGTCCGCCACCATCCACGTCGCCAACCACGCCGGCTACTACCCTGCCGCTGCACAGATGGCGCTCAAGCTGCTCTTTGACAGCGAGGAGGGCAAGATACCGGGAGCGCAGATCGTTGGCAAGGAGGGCGTCGACAAGCGGATAGACGTGATTGCCGTCGCGATGCGTGCCGGCATGACGGTCTTTGACCTCGAGGAGGTGGAGCTGGCCTACGCGCCGCCCTACGGATCGGTGCGTGATCCGGTGAACGTGATTGGCTTTGTGGCCTCGAACATCCTGCGCGGCGACTGCAAGGTGCTGTACTGGGACGCGATCAAGGGCCTCGATCCGGAGAAGAACCTCCTGCTTGACGTGCGCAATCCTGCAGAGCTCAGAGCAGGCGCTATTGAGGGAGCACTCAACATCCCGCTCCCTCAGCTGCGAAGCCGGCTGAATGAGCTGCCAAGAGACCGGCGCATCGTCGTCTATTGCCAGGTTGGACAGCGGGCTTGTTACGCCTATCGCATTCTGGTCCAGGAGGACTTTGATGCGGTGAACCTCAGCGGTGGGTACAAGACCTACTCGCACGCTGTCGGGCCCCAGCTCGAGTTCGAGGAAGGAAACGACGCACGATGAGCTTTGACGCAGGGTTCCGCTCCCGACGAAGCAACGTCCTCGCACAGCACGGGATCTCGCCACCAGCCAGCCCTTGGCTGCACAGGCGGGTCTGGCAGCCCTGCAAGCTGGAGGGAACGCGGCCGACGCGGCCGTCACGATGACCGCAATGCTCAGCGTCGTCGAACCGATCTCGATCGGGGTCGGCGGCGATTGCTTTGCCCTCTACTGGGATGCAAAGACCAAGCAGGTCACTGCCCTGAACGGCTCCGGGCGCGCGGCAGCCGCGGCCTCGATCGAGGAGCTGCGCTCACTTGGGTACGAGCGCATGCCGCACTATACGGGGCACACCGTGAGTGTGCCCGGCGCGGTCGCCGGATGGAGTGACCTACTCGAACGTCACGGCCGGATGTCACTGGCTGATGCCCTCGAGCCGGCGATCCGGACAGCCGAGCAAGGATACCCCGTCAGTGAGCTGATCGATAGAGGCTGGGCGGGCAGCGTGCGCAAGCTGCTTCGCTCGCCCGACTGGGAGAGCCCCGACCTGCCTGGAGCCGCCGGGCCGCCGCAGGCGAGCGGCCACGAGCTGCTCATTGACAGCCGCGCCCCACATTGGGGCGAAGT
>Ga0114922_10004823_pt1 | contig 12496 bp, 12 predicted proteins | sample AartaG_FD_100975 | JGI IMG/M metagenome (GOLD analysis project Ga0114922, IMG submission 100975) | Deep subsurface microbial communities from Aarhus Bay to uncover new lineages of life (NeLLi) - Aarhus_00045 metaG | ecosystem: Environmental > Aquatic > Marine > Oceanic > Sediment | place... | reverse complement strand
AGGCCAATCGGCATATCCTGGAAAGCTTTCAAACCTATCTCGGTAAAAAACTGCGCCTCACGTCGGGAGCGATTACGTTTCGCGATATTGAAAATACTCTTCGATCGCGAGGGGTGGATACGGAAACACTTGCCATTATGGAAACTCTCTTTACCGACTGTGAAGCGGCCCATTACGCCGGCCATCTATCGGATCGTACTTCCATAGAACAACATCGTACCCAGGCGTTATCTCTCGCGCGTTCACTGGAAGGAAAACTGAAATGAGTTGGAGGCAGTATATACTTATTTTCGCTATTCCGACTTGCATAGGGTTACGTACCCTGCAGGCCGATGCTGCCACCCTCAGTCGTGAGCAAGTAACAGATTTATTCAGCGAGGCAAAGCAATCGTTTCGTCAAGCATCGGATTTGGCCGCCACCGATCCGGAACAAGCCAAAGATCTCTACCGCAAAGCCGCATTACGGTTGGAACGAATCGTACAAGATGGCAACATTCATAATGGAAAACTTTACTACAATATTGGCAATGCCTATTTTCGTATCGGAGATATTGGCCGATCGATTTTATATTATCGCCGAGCACAACTGTTGATTCCGAACGATGTGAATTTGTTGCAAAATCTCAGCTACGCACGCAGCAAGCGAACGGACCAAATTGAAGAACCCCAGCAAAAGAAAATATTGAAGACGCTGCTGTTCTGGCATTATGATGTTTCCGCCAAAATTCGATTGAGTCTGTTCACGATTGGCGTAACCGTCTTTTGCCTGGTTGCGAGCCTGCGCTTATTCTGGAAGAAATCCGGCTTCCTCTGGTTCATGGGGATTAGCATGGGTATCTCATTATTGTTATTGGGTTCTCTCTCGATCCAGGCGCTGGGCCAATCCGGAAATTCCAGTGGCGTCATCCTTGCCAACGAAGTGATTGCCCGTAAAGGCAACAGCGAAACCTATCAACCCAGCTTTGAAACCCCATTGCATGCCGGCACGGAGTTTGAACTGATCGAAATACGTGAAGATTGGTACCACATCAATTTACCGGATGGCCGAAAATGTTGGGTGCCGCAACAATCCGTTGGCTTAATCTAAAACGCGAAATCTAATCGGAAGCATCACACAATACCCACATTGAAGCCTATCAAAAACATCAGATTCTTCGTCTGGAAAAGCAGTCCTATAATAAGAAATGCGGATTCAATTTCGAAGTGCAACAAACCGGCTATGGGCATTTACCCGGTTGACACCGGGGGCTAGATATTATGGTTAAAATAAACGGCGGGCACGGCCCGTTGACAATGTAAAATGTAAAATAAACAATGGTAAATGCAAAATGGAATATATCCGCTTACTGACGTGCGCGGCTTGGATAGAATAAATGGCGGGCACGGCCCGCCCTACTTTCTAAAACCAGTATTAAGATTGGTAAACCAGGCGCCCGGCCCCACAACGTAAAGTTGTGAGCTGCCCAAGGGGAAATGCAAAATATTTTGACGGGATAACAGAATTGGTTATCACCGCAACCAGCTTTTTAGGCGTCGCAGGACCGCATAGGTGGTTTTTTTAAGGATTTTATGTCCGCTGGTACATTCCATACATTCGGCGCCGAAGGCTTTCTTATATACATACACGCCGTGTTCGGGATCGCCCTTATTGACAGCACTGATCTTACAACCACCGAAGTTAAATCGCCGGGCGCCCTCCTGTTTATATCGTAAAATCGTCTCCCAGATCAAGAACGTAGGGGCCTGACTTTTCAGGGCATCCGCACTATGGCCGGAAAGGGTGTGATAGACTAACTGATTGAAGTGAGTAAACAAACCGGCGCTGACGATCTCGTCATTGACCCGGGCGACGACAATCCTGCCCAGACCGGATTCCAACAGAATCCGCACCGGATCCGTGCCGCTATGTTGTTTATACGTGATATCTCGACCGCCGCGGGCGACGATGCGCTGACCGGAATGCCCCTGTAAACGTCGGAGTTCGGCGATTCCCTGTTCGCCGGGCAGGTCCTCAATCAACACACCGAGGCGCCTGGCCTTGTTGATATTTTTTCGCCTCTTATATTCCATGGCCTTAAGAAGTTCATCTTCGGAGAGATCGAGATTCAGTTCAAATTCCATTCGTTTTGTCAGATCAAAACCCAATGTTTCCAGTTCGACGGCGCCGGCGCCGGTTGCGGAGCTGCCGATATCCAACTCGGTGTTGCCTCCGGAGCGGGCATAGTCCTCCAGTTGACGTAGAAACTGCATCAGGCCGTCTTCCACATCCGGTCGGACGGCAGGCACTGAATCCAGCCAAAAACGTCCGGTAAACGGGGCGATCAGTTTGCGGGGCGAACGACTCTGGAATCCGACCGCTACCCCGAGCAACTCACCCGTATCTGAAAGTAAAGAGAGGTACTGCGCCGTTGTATTCGGATGGTTGGCGACGACATAGTCAGCCTGCGCGCTCGAATGACAAATATTTCCACCAACCGAGCAGATTTTTGCGTTCCATTGCCGGGCATCCACATAATCCGTAACTTCGAGTTTCATCATCCATTCTCACGCTAGGATAGGGCGCCTTCCCCATGGCCAAGAAGACTTGGCCATGCTACCCATAATCTTAAGGGTATTAGAGTCCTAGAGGAAGCCCCATATTTTCGGCGGACGACAAGTCAATCCGAAGCACCTTATTATAATCCGATAATGCAACGTACATAAGGCACTCGCCCAATGATAAACGTTATAAGATAGCTGATCACCAGAATGACGAACGACGCAACGGGGACGCTTACCCAAACGCTGCCCAGCCAATCTATCATGCCTAGATCATGGGCACGCCATACGAAAACCAGATGGATCAGGAATACACCCAACGTAGCAGCAGAGAGTTTTTGAACCATGTTCGTTTTCCAGGTTTTTTTCCCGCTCGGCCGGGAGAAGGCATAGCTGAGGATCAGAAACGTTGTCACCGTCGTAATAATCATCGCAGGACTTAAGACTCGATATAATAGCATTTCCCTGCCAATATCTAATACAAATACGAGAGCGTACGTTCCCACGGCGGTAAGAATCACCGACCCGATCCACAGCCCACACACCCAAACGAATGTTTTGCGGCTCATGATAACGTTTCTGAGATAGTACCCGAGTAGAAAGTAGCCTAGATAGGGGATGAACTTGTTGAAGGCATTGCCTCCCATCCAGCCGCGTCGGGCAAAGGAAGAGGCCAAATGGCCGCCAGCCAACATGAAAAATACCAACAGGATCCCCAAGAATAGTTCTTTACGGGTTGCGTGGGCAATATAGATTCGCATCATCGGTGTGAACACATACAACCCCCCGATGGCAAACAGGAAGTAGAGATGGGGCGCTGTTTGGCCGGTGGCAACTCGTTGCAGTGCCTGATAAAGTGTCAAGCCTGCCGCGGTGTATTTGGCCTCATAGGCCAAATAAATTACGGACCAAAAAATTAACGGAATTCCTACTCGCTGTAATCGTTTACGATAAAATACTTTTGCAGATTCGGTTTTTGAGGGATCTAAGAGCAGGGCTCCGCTCAGCATCAAAAATACTCCTACCACCCACGGAGTGCTGGACAGAATGAAATTGCAGAACCACCAATCCAATCGGCTCATGGATTCATGTAAATCGAAAAAAGGGATCGTCACATGGTAAAGTACGGGCGCAATAGCGGCTACAATACGCATCATGTTCGCATAGGCGAGATAGGAAGGTTGCATTTCCGACGATGCCGCAGTATTGCTCAGGTTTTTTTCTTGATGCATCGGTGGCTCCTTTTTGCTTGCTTGCTTGCTTGTCATCCGGACTTACGGAGTCTGAGAAACTCAACGGCGCAGGAGCGAGCGCATCCTATGCAGGCTGGACCCCAACTTGGAAATTCCTTTTTTCCCTATAGGCTGGGATATGGGCGTCGCCCCAAAGTCCTTCTTGAATCGATAGAGGGTATCCTGGCCTTCTAAGGTCGCGCCGAGATTCAGACTCTTGGCGCCTCGCTCTTTATACATTTGGATCGCGGTCCAGGTAAGGTGCGCGGGACCGCAACACTTGAATCCGACATCGGACGACCCGCTTACCAGGTGATAGGGCTTATCATTGAACGTACCCAAATACCCTCCGTTGATTGGGATGTCATCTTGATAGCTCACCAATACGTCAATTCTCCCACTTTCCAATAGTTTTTTCCGGGCGTGGTCCGTCCGTTTCTGGGCCTCGACAATAGAGATGTCATGCCGTTCCATCGATTGAATCTGTAACGAGGAAATAATATCGAGAGCGTCCGGGGTGTTTTCGTGACGGGTCACGACCCCGGATTTTTCTGCCTTTTTGATATTCTGCTTTCGCTGCCGTTTGAATCCGGCCCAAATCTCTTCCTGGCTCGGAGACAGATCAAGATAAAACTCAGAACGGGTGAAGAGATTGTAACCAAGGGACGAAAGCACGCTCTCGCTATGGGGACAATCGTAGGAAAAAATGTGAATGGAAAATACTCCCTGCCGACGTAAGTGAATTTCCATCGCTTCCAGGATCGAACGCTCGGTCTCGGCAGAGCCGTCCGCCGCGATAGGAGTGCTTTGCAGCATGGCCCAGTTGCAGAACTTGGAAAAAGGCCAGGTGTGCGACCGGGAAATCATACCGGTAGCCACACCGACACATCGGTCCTGATTGTCCAAGGCCTGGATAAACATCGGCTCGGCCTCTTCACATTCCGCACTATACACCACATGAGCGTAGCAGTGGAAATATCCCCCTCCTACGGACAATACCAAGTCGTCCCATTCCTGAATATCCACCTCGGATGTAGAAGTAATTTTCATATTATAGAACTTCTAAAAGTATTTTTACGATTCGCTCGGCGGCTTTGCCGTCCCAAAGATCCGGCCGCCTCCCATCAGGCGACATGGACAGTGCTTCCTGGTAGCCCGTTAGAATATCGGTTGTCTGTAATCCGACGAGTCGATTGGTCCCTTGGGAAATCGTAATGGGGCGTTCGGTATTGTCACGCAGCGTCAGACACGGGACGCCTAGGATGGTAGTTTCTTCCTGGATCCCGCCGGAATCCGTTAACACGATCCGGGCGTGCGACATGAGCTTCAGAAAATCGAGATATCCCAGCGGCTCCAGTAGGTTCATATTGGGCAGTGCCTCTAATTGCTGGCAAATCCCATGGTCAGCTAAGCTCTTTTTCGTACGCGGATGAATCGGAAAAATGATTTTCATATCGGTTTGAATTTGAGCCAGGGCGTCCACAATATTCTGCAGAATATCGGCCTGATCCACGTTATGCGGACGATGCAGCGTCACCAGGGCATACGTCTGCGGTTTGAGGTTCAGGGTTCGCAGGATATCGGAGGCGGCGGCTTTTTCCTTATTGCGCTCCAGCGTGTCGATCATCACGTTGCCGACAAAAAATACTTTGGCATCGGCGACGCCTTCGCGCCGGAGGTTTTCCGCGCCGCTCGGTTCGGTTACAAATAATAAATCGCTGATCGAATCCGTGACGATACGGTTGATTTCCTCCGGCATGGTGCGATCGAAACTGCGCAAACCGGCTTCCACGTGTATTGTGCGGATCCCCAGTTTCGCTGCCACCAGGACAGACGCCGCCGTCGAATTCACATCCCCCACCACCAAAACCGCGTCCGGCTTCTGCTCCAGGAGTACCGGCTCGAGCCGTTTCATGATCTCGGCCGTTTGGTATGCGTGACTGCCGGACCCGACTTCCAGGTTGATGTCAGGTTGAGGAATGTCCAGTTCTTCAAAGAATGACTGGCTCATCGAGTGGCTATAATGCTGCCCCGTATGAACCAGTACCGATTCGATGCCGGATTCCTGCTGGCAAGCCTTCAGCAGACTCGCGATCTTGACAAAATTCGGTCGGGCGCCCGCTATATGAACAAGTTTCAACATATGTTACCTAACTCTAAATGTACCGGTAGTTTAGCTGCCACATACCGTCAAGATAATTTTAGGGCAATGTACGCTGACCGCCCGGTTTACACTCTATTTCTATCGGCAAAATGTACGCCCGATATTTCTTAAATTCGGCCTATTTCTTCCTCCGGATTAGTAATGAGCCGGCGCCATGCCCACGGATATCTGCGGATGTGGTTATCCATCCCAGTATCCAAGCCGCGCACGTAAGTAAGCGGTTATAAAAACCATGTTAAGGATGTCTCAGGATGTGGGCATCTTAAATCGTCATTCGTGAATTCGTCATTATAATTATTTGGCCCGAACCGCTTGGAATATGCCGGCCCAGGCATTTCGAAACTGTCGCAGCCGCAGCCGTTTCAGATGGCGCCATCTTAAATGACTAAGCACCGGTTTCAGGGTTTTCACCCGCAGGTGCTCCCAGCGGTACCGCTTTCGTGTCACTGGCCGCGCCAGGGATTGATTGAGCCGGTCGAGCAGCTTACGGCCAAAACGGCTTCTATCGATCTCAACACTTTCACCGTTGTCGTAGGTCAAGATTTGTTTAGTCTCGTATATCGTTTCGCTGTCCATCTCAACCTGCAGGATGCAGCCGGTTCGCTCGGTACGGTTCCATCGGAGCGTGTCCCCGTCGCTATAATGAACCTCACTCGCCACGAAATTCCCCAGCGAATACATGATTACGGCGCCCTGATAGCGCTCCAGGCCCTGCAGAACGTGCGGATGATGCCCTAGTACCAACGAAGCACCGGCATCCACCAGTCGGTGGGCCTGCTCGATCTGGTTCGGAGACGGAATTTGAAATCGCTCCTCGCCCCAATGGACCGATACAATCACATGATCTACTTCGTTTCGCAATTCTCCGATCTGCACAACCAGACGCTCGATATCCAGCGGCGCTACGCCACAATCCTCCGGCTCGGCAATCTTTCTTATGCCGGTCTGCCTATCCACCGCTCCGACAAATCCCAGGCGAATCCCCTTAACGTCCCGGATCACCGGCGTCGTCGCCTTGCCGAGGGTATCGCCCGCTCCGAAGTAAGCGATGCCAATTTCGTCAAGCAGCTTTCGGGTTTGGCCAAAGCCTGCCTGGAGACAATCAAATGCATGATTGTTGGCCAGCGTTACGACCTGAATACCGGCTTCCTTAACGCTGCGTACCAGATCAGCAGATGATACGACACGCGGCTCGGTGGGTACCGTTCCGCCGTCGCCTTGGAGGGTGCATTCCAGATTGCCGAACACAAGGTCGCTCTGGGCGAAGGTGGACTTGACCCCGGTAAATAGCTTCTTGCCGTCGCGCGGCGGCGCCTGGCCGCGGGGATCGATACATAACAGTATGTCACCGACAGCCACAAACTGAATCCGCCCCCTACCGGCCGCTCGACCTGCCGAAAGGCTTTCCCCTGAATTATCCCTGTTTGGCTTCACAATACCATTCTCACAGCTTCCCAGAATCGTCACCCCTGCGCAGAATTGTCACCTCTGCCCAAAATTGCCACCCCTGCGCAGGCAGGGGCAGGAATCCATATCTACCCGCTAAACGCTATCTTTCCCTTTGACGGTAAGCTCGGACACCACCGGGCAATTATTTATTCTTCTTTTCTCGTTTTAATTTTCGTTTTTCCTTGGGGGTAAGCTGAGCCTTTTTCTGGCTTTCTCTTTTGCCTTTATCTTTTTTTCCACTATCGCCCATATTTGTTTCTCCTTTTTCAAACCAGGGTATCACAATAATTATACTGTCTGTATAAAACGCTAAATGCGAGTATAAATACTTTATATCGGTTGGTCAACAATCATCATAATTAGCCCCGCGTTTCACGCGGGGTTTCTTCTCCCTGTCTCCGCCCCCCATAATAATCCCCGGTGCCAACCGGGGGATTCGATCACCCTGTGCTATCAACGAATGCCATGCTCCAGACCGGGTAGGATGTGCATCGCACACCATGGATTTCTTGGCGGCTTTGCGCCTTGGCGTGAGAAAAATATTTTAGACACTGACTGACACTGGCATTAGAAGATAATAATTATCTGTTTCAATCTGTGGAAATCTGTGTCAAAAAAATAGGATATTCTCTGCGTTCTCCGCGTCCTCCGCGGTAAAATGCATGTTGTGCCTCTTGTGCCTTTTTCGTGGCTATCTTCTCTGTAACCTCGGTGTCCTCTGTAGCAAAATTCTTCTTAGCTTCTTTGCAACTTCTTTCTTTGTCATTCGGATTTCGTCATTGATTCGTCATTCGAGCTTCGTCATTCGTCATTAAAGTCGTCCCCTTCGGTGGAAAAATCTACCGGACTATAAATCAATCACCTCCCAGCTCATATCCTCCGTCTCCAATATCACGATGCTCGACGTACCGGTAATCCAGTCGGTCGTCTCGCCGGGATTAATCACCAGTGTTTTACCAATCCAGCGAATATCCTGTTTATGCGTATGGCCGTAAATGACCAGATCGTACATTTCACTTTTAATCACCTCATCCAGGCTGTGATGCGTATGGGTCATGAAGATTTTCTTGCCGTCGATTTCACCCTTGTAGCAGTATTCGTGGATCTCACCGCCGAAACCGTGGATAACTGAGGTCAGCAAGAGTTTTTCCCCCTCGTTGTTGCCGAAGACAGCGATAAATTTGGCCTTATCCAGGTCGTTAAAGGATTTGGCCGTAAAGGGCGACACGATATCACCGGCGTGAAGAACGTACACCACCCGTCGTGCGTTGAATATCTCTATCGCCTTTAATACATGTGTATGATGATCGTGCGTATCCGATATTATTCCGATCTTCATATGTTCACCTCATCTATCCAAGCCGCGCAACCACCCCAATCCAAGCCGCGCACGTTAGTAAGCGGTTTCGTATATCATGTTCTCAGATCGTAGTTTCTTTATCCGCAGATTACGCAGATTTTCGCAGATAGAATTCATTTTTATTTTTAACTTTTAACTTTTATCGTCATTCGTCATTTTTTTTGCTTCTGCCTTCGAGTCAAGTACCACTTTCGGCCATCTCTTTCTATGAGTGCGTCCCCTTCTTGCGGGCCCCAGGAGCCTGCCGGATATTGCAGTAACTCCGTTTTTTGCTCAGCACAACTGCAAAGAATAGGCGTTAAAAAAGCCCAGGCCGCTTCCACTTCGTCATTCCGGGCAAACAACGTGGTATCTCCTAACACCGCGTCCAGCAACAGGCGTTCGTAAGCGTCCGGCGGACTTTCGCGGAAGGAATCCATATAACTAAAATCCATGTTATATGGATGAATCTGCATCTGGGGGCCGGGAACTTTTACCTGAAACTGCATCGAGATCCCTTCGTTCGGCTGAATTCGGATCGTCAACAAGTTCGGCGGTATCGTGCCGAACTGTTTCGCGTTGAACAACACCTCCGGTATGGACTTGAAGTGGATGCCGATTTCGGTGATGCGGACCGGCAGTCGCTTACCGGTGCGTAAATAGAAAGGCACGCCCGCCCACCGCCAATTATCCACCAATAATTTCATAGCGACGAAAGTTTCCGTACGAGAGTCCGCCGAGACCTCCGGTTCCCGGCGATATTCGACTACCTCTTGACCGGCGATGACGCCGGCGGCATATTGACCGCGCACCACGTTTTGTCCGACGCATTCTATCGGCAAAGGACGCAGGCTCTTCAACACCTTGACTTTTTCATCGTGGATCGAACCGGCGTCTAAAGAAACCGGAGATTCCATAGCTATCAAGGATAATAAATGCATCATATGGTTCTGGACAATATCCCGGATCGCGCCGGACTGGTCGTAAAAAGCGCCCCGGGTTTCCACTCCTAAGGTCTCCGTCACCGCGATTTGAACGTGATCGACGAAATGATTATTCCAGATGGGTTCAAAAATGGCGTTCGCAAACCGAAAAACCAGTAAATTCTGCACCGTTTCCTTACCGAGATAGTGGTCGATCCGGAAGATTTGGTTTTCTTGAAACACTTTGGTAAGCTGTTGATTCAGTTTTTGAGCCGATTCCAGATCATCTCCGAACGGTTTTTCCACGATGATGCGGGACCAGGGAGTCTGGGAGCCTGGGCGTGCCAGATTGGCATGTTTAATCTGCCGGGCGACTTTCGGTACGGCGTCTGGAGGAGTAGCGAGATAGAATAGATAATTACCACCCGGTTCGGACGAAGGACCCATCGTTTCCAGTTTTTCTGCTAAAGACTGATAGTCGGCCGGGTCATCATACCGGCCCTGATGGTAGAATAGGCGACGTGCAAATTCCGACCACCGTGTTTGGTCCGTCTCAGGCAAATCTCCGTCGGCGGTCAGGGCGATCTGCAACTGCTCCCGGAAGTTCTCATCGCTGTACGCACTGCGGGCAAAGCCCACCACGGAAAACTCCTCCGGCAGCAGATTCTGGCGATACAAATTGAATACCGCCGGGATGAGTTTTCGGCGGGTCAGATCTCCGGACGCGCCGAAGATAATGAGTGTAAACGGCGAAGACGGGTTTTTACGCATAGAAACCGTATCAATTGGCTTTGTTTTGAAAAAAAGCATAAATGCTGGATTTATAGTAATTTACGCTATTTCCAGTTGGAGCGTAACCTCTACTGGGCCGGGTTGGATTCGAACCAACGTAGGCTCACGCCAATGGGTTTACAGCCCATCCCCTTTAGCCACTCGGGCACCGACCCAACGGTGCACTGATTATATACCAATTCTCGGCTGCGGTGTCAAATATTGTCTCTCTAAACCAGCGTAAAAGCGTTCGGCCAATGGCGAATGACCGGTTTGCCTTTCTCCGGTAGGGCCACCGCCACCACGTCAAAACGGCAGGGGCGATCTTGCAAACGATTCTTATGGATAAAATGCCGGGCCGCGGCGCTGAGGTGTTTTTGCTTGGGATAATTGACGGCTTTCTCACCGTGGGCGAAATCTTCATTCTTCCTTGTTTTTACCTCGACAAATACGATCGTCTCTTCATCCTGCATGATCAAGTCGATCTCCCCCTGCCGGGTGGCATAATTACCGGCGATAAATCGATACCCCTGCTTTTTCAGATACCGCCTGGTGAGTTTCTCCCCGCGCCGACCTACTCGACGTATTTGGGCCACCGACTTGTCCATACCTATCCGTTCCCCGCCTCGTCCGCGTTCCGATCGTTACAGGTTCTGTCATCCCGATTCTGCGGTATGCCGGAACGCGTTATTCGTCGGAGTTGACTTCTTTCTCTTTGCCGATCCACTTCTCGCGCAGCCGTGTGGATTTGCCGACCCGATCCCGCAGGAAATAGAGCTTACTGCGTCGGGTATATCCGGAACGTTTCACGGCAATATCTACCACGCTCGGTGAATGCAGGGGAAATACCCGCTCGACGCCTTCATTGTTCACGATACGTCGTACGGTAAAGTTTTCATTGATCCCCCGGCCTTTTCGGGCAATCACCGTACCGTTGAACACCTGGACCCGCTCGCGGTCTCCCTCGACTATCTTCACATGCACATCCACCGTATCGCCCACGTTAAACTGCGGAGGGTTTTGTTTCAGTTGCCCTTCTACTACTTTTTCCAGCATATCCGCCATCATCAATCTACTCCTGACTAGCTCAATTATTTTTTGGGGGTGGCATGCTTATACTTCTTAGTATAAGCATGGTTTCATTCGATGGGTAAAGACATGCCCATGCAAAGCCATGGGCATGCCACCCGTCCACCAGTTGTATTTCTTTATTCGTCATTCGGTTATTCGTCATTGATTCGTCATTCGGGTTTCGTCATTCGTCATTACTATTCAGCATATCCGGTCGTCTTAGTTGAGTTCTGCGTTTCGCCTGTTCGAGCCGCCATTGTCGTATCCGCTCATGATTGCCGCTCAAGAGTATTTCCGGCACCTGCCAGCGACGAAACTCCGCCGGCCGGGTATATTGCGGATACTCCAGCAAGCCCAGGCTGAAGGAATCTTCCTCGCACGATTGCTCATCGCCCAGTACGCCCGGTATCAGACGCGTAATCGCATCAACAAGCGCCATGGCCGGCACCTCGCCGCCGCTGAGCACATAATCGCCGATGGATATTTCCATGGTAGCCAGATGCTCACGAATCCGCTCGTCAAAGCCTTCGTAGTGTCCGGCGATCAACATCAACCTTTGCTTTTGGGCCAGTTCCCTGGCCAAATCCTGATCGAATCTCCTGCCTTGCGGCGTTAATAGTATTACTTCATCCACCGAACCGGCTTGCTTTTTGACGCCTTCGGCGGCGGCAAACACCGGCTGGCACATCATCACCATTCCCGCACCGCCCCCAAACGGTTTGTCATCAACGCTGCGATGTTTGTCCTGGGCATACTCGCGAATATCGGTCAGCACAATCTCCAGCAACTCTTTTTCCCGGGCACGTTTAATGATCGACTCATCGAACACACCCGAAAACATATTCGGAAATAATGTCAGAATGTCGATCCGCATAATCTGTTAAATCCGAAATCCTAATACTACAACGCTATAAAGATTCTTAACATGAAGGTAACTTATTTATTGGCAACATTTTACATCATAAATAATTTCGCCCTTTCAGGGCTTGAAGGTGAAGGTTGCACTCCT
>Ga0114922_10004822_pt1 | contig 12496 bp, 10 predicted proteins | sample AartaG_FD_100975 | JGI IMG/M metagenome (GOLD analysis project Ga0114922, IMG submission 100975) | Deep subsurface microbial communities from Aarhus Bay to uncover new lineages of life (NeLLi) - Aarhus_00045 metaG | ecosystem: Environmental > Aquatic > Marine > Oceanic > Sediment | place... | reverse complement strand
GTTTTACTGAAGAGCCGGATGTGGGAAATCCACAAGTCCGGTTCTGTGAGGGGCATTGAAGTTTCCTCACATGGTTGAATATTGTGACACTCTTCGAATCGAAAGAGAAGAGAAAACAGGGAAAACAAACTAAACCTAAATGAGGAGACCATATTATGTCTACTCGACAAAGATTATTCTTATTGTTAATGATTGTCTCGTTGCTTACTCAAGTCAAAGCCAATTGTATATTCTACGACGACTTTGAGTATGGTGACCTAGATATATGGCTAACTGGATGCAGGCAAGAAGGGTCTAATTATACCGACGTAGGTGAGAAAATTAAAGGTGTCCGGTACGAATGGCGGTTGCTTAAGCCATGTCTTGCCCAGTTTAACGCACAAGAACTGCATTCTTGGGCCAAAACGAACATCGGTTGCTCGGAAGCAGTTGAACGGCTCCTTAACGAACCGCCATTCGTGTCCGGTACATTTTCTTGCTACATTTTCTGGACTAAGACGGGCCGGAATTAAAGGTCCGGAATTAAAGGTGTCCGTCTGCACCCTCATGTGGTATTTTTTTATAATGGCAGCATATAATCAGTGGTGCGAAATGTGACGCCGCCCAGAGGCGGGGGGATTTAGAATTTAGAATTATTGAGATTGTTAGGGGGCAGAAGGAGAACCGATGAAATCAGGGACTGTCGAAAAGTGGCTTCGACGCTGCATTCTGGTATATCCCGTGTTGTTGCCTGCCGCACTTTACGTAACATGGTTGATTGCCGGGTTATCCTTAGGTAGGTGGCCGCGCCCATCGATTGATGACCCGGATTCAATCAACATGGTCGTTTCGTGTGCCCGCTCCTTTGTATTATTCTTCCTGGTGATGGTTGGACTACCGACATACGCGGTCTTGGCGGTATTCTCCCTGGGATGGGGTCTACTTCGGTGTATACTTAAGCGGCCCCATGGCATGAGGCTGGCAGTGTGCGCTTTCCTGTCCATGGTGTTATTGGTGGTGGCAATCCGATTCGTGTACTGGGACCCACTTTCCGTTTTTAATTGGTTCTTGGATTGACCTGAGCCTGCGATTAGCAACAGAGGTGCAGAAAGCCCTCTACGAACCGGCAGCGAGATGCCGGCCGGAGGACCCCTTCCCAAGAGTGGATGAGATTATTTGCTCAGAAGTTTTGGTATCATTGTTTGCAGCAATCAGAGCAACGCTGACAATTCACTGTTTGACATTTGTTCTGCCGCTTTGTACAGTAAAAGCCGAAGAGTATGGACGAAACGAAGACATTACAGCCGCCCCTGACGGAAGACCAAGCGCGCTCGTTGAAAGCCGGCGACCAGGTCTCTTTAACCGGCGTCATCTATACCGCTCGGGATATGGCACATAAAAGATTGTGCGAGTCAATAGCAGCAGGAAATGAGCCGCCGTTTGCACTTGAAGGGGCAATTGTTTATTTCATGGGCCCGACGCCGGCCCGGCCCGGAAGGGTAATCGGCGCTGCCGGCCCCACCACCTCATCACGAATGGATGCGTTCAGCCCCGCGCTAATCGCAAAAGGCTTGCGGGCAATGGTCGGGAAGGGATATCGAGGCGACGAAGTTAGAGACGCTTTGAAAAAATACGGGGCAGTGCATCTATCTACCATCGGCGGGGCGGGGGCTTTGCTCAGTAAGCACATCGTTTCCGCAGAGGTAATCGCCTACGAAGATTTAGGGACCGAAGCCATCCGCAAATTGCAGGTAGTTGATTTTCCCGCAGTCGTAGCCTACGATTGTAATGGGGAAAGCGTTTATAAAGAATAATGAGGTATTAAATTGAAAGTTGCTTTACTCGGTCTGCTGCAATCCGGTAAGAGTACTATTTTTGCGAGCTTAAGCGGCAAGGGGATTGCGCCCATAGGCTCGACGACGATTGAAGAGGCTATAGTAACTGTCCCTGACGAAAGACTCGAATGGCTGACCGAATACTATAAGCCGAAGAAGACAACGCATGCAACAATAGACTGTCTTGACGTGCCGGGTTTTAACTTTACCGACGAGCACGGCCGAGTTGCAGCCCGACGGCTGATTAACCAGATAAGAACCGTTGATATGCTCGTTTTGGTGGTGCGGGCATTTGAGGATACAGCGGTCCCGGCCTATCGAAATAGTCTAAATCCGGTACGAGATTTGGCGGAATTGCGGACAGAACTGTTGCTGGCCGATTTGGAGCTTGTTGCCACCCGCATAGAAAAGCTCGAAAAGCAGGTGCATAAACCCACCAAGACGCAGGCACACGATAAGGCCGAATTGGCCCTGCACACAAAACTCCAGGAAGCTATAGAGGCGGAAAAGCCGATTAGCTCAGCTATCGAAACTGAGGCAGAACGCGAGATGATTAAGTCCCTCGGATTCCTGACCCAAAAGCCGATTGCAGTTGCGGTAAACGTTGGGGAGAATCAGTTGGAAGCGAAATTCGATTTTGGCGAGCGTGTTGACGCCTCTGTGCCGGTCATTACAATTTGTGCCAAGCTGGAATTCGAACTGGCGCAATTGGACGCTGACAGCAGAGCGCTGTTTTGTGCTGATTTGGGCATTACCGAATCGGCAAAAGGTAAATTCGTCAATAGCTGCTATTCAGCGCTCGGCCTAATCAGCTTTATAACAGTTGTCTCAAACGAGATACGCGCCTGGCCTATAAAGCAGGGCACAATTGCAGTTGATGCGGCAGGCAAGGTGCATACCGATATCAAGCGGGGTTTTATCAGGGCTGAGACCTTTAGCTTCGACGAGCTAAAGGAGCATGGCAGTGAAAAGGCCCTCAAGGCCGCCGGCAAAATCCGGCTCGAAGGAAAAGACTACGTTGTTCAGGATGGCGACGTTATTAATTTTAGGTTCAACGTCTAACGCAACAAAAAAAGGAAATTGAATTTATGAAGGCGATTGTACTGACCGGTATCAACCGGATGGAGTTGAGGGATGTGCCGGACCCGACTATCGAAAAGGACAATGATGTTCTGCTGAAAATTGAAATGGTGGGCATTTGCGGCTCCGACCTGCACTACTACGAGACCGGTCGAATCGGCCGGCAAATTGTTGAGTACCCCTTCATAATAGGACATGAGTGCTCGGCCACTGTCAAAGCAATCGGCGGCTCAGTTACCCGCGTTAAAGTCGGCGACCGGGTCGCGGTCGACCCCGCAGTACCGTGCCAAAAGTGCAGCCAGTGCAGGGTTGGCAGGGAAAATACCTGTGAAGATTTGCGTTTCCTCGGCTGTCCCGGGCAGGGCGGTGGATGTTTGTGTGAGTATATTATTATGCCGCAGGAGTCCTGCTTTCCAACCGCCGGTGCCATTACACTTGAACAGGCCGCTTTATGTGAGCCTTTTTCTATTGGTGTATACGCGGTCAAGAGTGCCCACGTGCCGCAAACCGCTAACATAGCTATCCTTGGTACGGGCCCTATTGGCCTTAGCGTTTTGCTGGCGGTGAAAGTTGAGAAAGCCCGAAAAATATATGTTACGGACAAGATTGATACTCGTCTTGAGGCCGCGCGAGGCGCCGGCGCCGCCTGGACGGGCAATCCTAATCAGATAGACATCGTCAGCGAAATACTCACCGCTGAACCGCTGGGTCTGGACGTTGTTTTCGAGTGCTGCGGCCAACAGGAAGCGCTGGACCAGGCCTTCGATATACTAAAGCCGGGCGGCCGACTGGTCATAATAGGAACTGCCAGGAAGGACAGAATCTCTTTTGATGTTGACACATTCAAACGAAAAGAACTTTCCATAAGTTATGTCCGCCGTCAGAATCATTGTGTCCAGACGGCGCTCGACTTAATTGCAAGTGGGCAGGTTGATGTTGACTTTATGGTAACACATCATTTCCCGCTGGAAGAGCCGCAAAAAGGATTCGACCTGGTGGCCGGGTATCGTGATGGCGTAATTAAAGCTATGATTAGTGTGTAGTACTATACGTGAAATGACGAACTGTCATTGCGAGCGAGGCATAGCCGAGCGTGGCAATCTCAAGCCTACGAATGATTGAGATTGCTTCGGTCACTTCGTTCCCTCGCAATGACATTTATCAAATGTTTTGTTACAGAGTGGTAGGTTTGGAAAAATAAATCTTTTGGAGATCGAACTGAATGAGTTGGCTTAATCTGCAAGGCAAAGTCGCAATCGTTACCGGAGGCGCTGATGGCCTCGGCAGGGCTGTCTGCGAAGGATTGGCTGAGGCCGGAGCAAATGTTGTCGTCGCTGACATAAATGAAGAAGGTGCTAAACAAGTCGTTTCCTATTTGAAGAGCAAATTCGGCGGCAATCACTTTGCTGCGACAACCGATGTAGCTAACAAGGCAAGTGTCGATGCTATGGTGCAGGCGACTCTCGATGCCTTTGGTCCGCCGGGGCGGATTGATATACTGGTCAACAATGCGGGGATAAATATACCGAGGCTGCTTGTCGACCCGGCAGGCAAAGAGGAGTTGACCGAAGAGATTTGGGACAAGGTCGTGTTAATCAATCAAAAGGGCGTTTTTCTCTGTGCGCAGGCTGTTGCAAGGGTGATGATTAAGTCCGGCAGGGGTGTTATTATAAATATGGCTTCGGAATCCGGCTCGGAAGGCTCGCAAGGCCAAAGCGTGTATGCCGCCACGAAGGCGGCTGTTTACAATGTGACCCGTTCCTGGGCAAAGGAACTCGGCAAACATAATATCAGGGTCGTCGGCGTCGCACCGGGAATACTGGAAGCAACCTCTCTGCGGACCGAAGAATACGAACGTGCGTTGGCCCACACGCGCGGAATCACCATCGAAGAGCTGCGGGAAAGGTATAAGAAGGCTGCTATTCCTTTGGGAAGAAGTGGGAAACTCAGCGAAGTTGCCGACACAGTATGCTTCCTGGCCTCCGACCGGAGTGGCTACATTCACGGCACCGTCATTAACGTTTCCGGCGGCAAAACCAGATCATGAACTGTTTTTCGGCCAAAAACCATCATAGTGCACTGTCCCCGAGAATTAATAGGTGGCTGTTCTTGGTTTTTTTTGGCAAATAAATAGAGGTTAGGGGCTTATGAAAAGAGCAAGTATTGTCAGTATTGGCAATGAACTCCTCAGCGGCCAGACGGTAGATACTAACGCTGCATATCTAAGCGAAAACATGCTTACAATCGGCATACCTGTTGTCAGCTCTTACACTGTCGGTGATGATACAGATTCAATCATACGCTCGTTTAATCTGGCGAGCAGTGATGCCGACCTGGTCCTGGCAACCGGCGGACTCGGCCCGACGGATGACAATTTGACCCGACAGGCATTTGCAAACTTCCTCGGCACCGAACTGCAACTGCAAAAGGAACTTCTGCAGAAGATACAGGATTTTTTCGACAGCCGGAATCGGCGAATGTCTGCAAAGAACAAAATTCAGGCATATATACCAGCCGGCGCGAAAGCACTTGCGAACAATCTTGGCACGGCTCCGGGCATTATGGCCGATGTAGAAGGCAAATTGCTCATCGCATTACCCGGCGTGCCATCGGAAATGAGAAAAATGTTCGAAGAATCGGTTTTGCCGGAACTGCACGGACTGGCTGGTCGGCAAGCTATAGTAATCCGAAAACTGAGATGCTTCGGGACGGGCGAATCGAACATCGCCGAATTACTCGGCCCGCTTATGGAGCGAGGAAGGAAGCCGCTGATAAACTGCACGGCCAAACACGGTGTAATTACCCTGCATATTATCGCAACGGCAAAAGATAAAACCCAGGCGCAGCAAATGGCCGAAAAAGACGAAGACTTGTTGCGGAATATTCTGGGAGAGTTAGTGTACGGAACAGGGGACCAGACTTTGGGCGAAGTGGTGGGTGAAGAGTTAGCTCAGCAGAAAAAGACCATCTCCGTAGCTGAATCGTGTACGGGCGGCTACCTGGCCAAGCTGCTGACCGACATCCCCGGAGCGAGCAGATATTTCACACACGGCTGGATTACTTACAGCAACAGCGCCAAAACCAGCGAACTTGGCGTGCCGCCTGATTTGATTGAAGAGTATGGCGCTGTCAGCTACAGGATAGCCCAGGCTATGGCCCAAGGCGCTAAAAAAAGGGCGGCAGCAACCTTCGCAATCGGCATAACCGGTATAGCCGGGCCAACCGGCGGAAGCGAACGAAAACCTGCCGGACTCGTATATATTAGTATCGATTCCGATAATCGGTGTGAAACTAAACGCTTTGTTTTCTCCGGCGGTAGAGATACCATACGACTTCGAGCAGCACAAACGGCACTAAACATGCTCCGGCTAAAATTGTGGGATTGACTAACTGCTTTAATAATGTTATAATATAGGCTTGCCGGAGATAGTTAAATTACAGGGCAAAATGGCAAAAAAACGTAGACATTTAGGCGAAATACTCTACAAGGCCGGGCTGGTAGAAAAAGATGCGCTTATCAATGCCATTAAGGCTTCGAAAACCAATCATAAACGGCTCGGCCAGGTATTGCTCGAATCGGGCCTGCTCGACGAAGACACTCTAACCAAGGCGATCGCGAGGCAATTTGGGTTAAAATACATCAACCTGGATCAAACTACCATCCCGCCTGACACGTTAAAGCTTATCCCTGAAGAACTTATAAGAAAACATAATGTCCTGCCTCTTTCTATGAACAACGGAAGAATGGATTTGATTATCAGCGACCCATTAGATTTAGACGCGATGGACGCGGTCCGGTTTCGCTTGAATACCGAATTGGACTGCCGTCTTGCGAACCCTTCGAGAATTCGTGCCTACATACAAGAGTCGTTCGACAAAAGAAAAAAGGACGAAGACGACAAGCTAAAACATAGCATTGATGCGACTGCTGCTGAACTGGCCGAGGCCAGTAACGAGTTACAAGCAGAAGCCCTTCGTGCGCAAGCCGCAGGCGGTGTTGACGACGGCCCCATTGTCAGGCTGGTCAATCTCATAATAGATAATGCCTACTATATGCGGGCCAGCGATGTCCATGTCGAACCAATGGCCGATAGAGTACGCATACGATACCGTGTCGATGGTGTCTGCCTGGAAAAAGACAACATCCCCAAGAATATGCAGGCACCTCTGACTACACGCCTGAAAATTTTATCCGGTATGGATATTGCCGAAAAAAGGCTGCCACAGGACGGCCGAATTAAGCGTGCGATTGGGGGCCAGGACATCGACTTTCGTGTTTCTGCTCTGCCGGGCTACCATGGAGAAAGTATAGTGTTGCGAATTTTACGCCCTGATGCGGTCAACATCGGTATCCAGTCGCTGGGTTTTGAACAGGATGATTATGAACGATTTCAGCGGATAATCAAAAGGCCTAACGGAATCTTTTTGGTTACAGGACCGACCGGCAGCGGTAAAACCACAACGCTGTATGCAGCTCTGCAGGAACTTAACAAGTCGGACAAGAAAATTATTACGGCTGAGGACCCTGTCGAATACAACTTCGACGGGATGAATCAGGTTCAGGTCAAAGAAGAAATCGACTTGACATTTGAGAGAATTCTGCGGGCGATGCTGCGGCAGGCCCCTAACATCATACTCATCGGCGAAATTCGAGACGGCACAGTCGCCGATATCGCAGTTCAGGCGGCACTCACCGGACACCTGGTGTTCAGCACCCTGCACACCAACGATGCCGCCAGTGCAATTACCCGGCTAATAGATATGGGTGTTAAGCCGTTCCTCGTAGCCAGCGCAATACAAGCCATTATGGCACAGAGACTTGTAAGAGTGATTTGCGATAACTGCAAAGCAATTGATGAAAATCCAGACCCATACCATTTACGATTACTCAACATTGCCCCGGAAGATATCGCAAGACATCCTGTGTACAAGGGAACAGGATGCAGCCAGTGTCAGGATACCGGCTTTAAAGGCCGAATCGCTATATTTGAGATGGTGGAAATGAACAGCGAGATGAGAGAATTGGCCTTTACAAAGGCACCTACTACAGAATTGAAAAAGGCAGCGAAAGCAAGTGGAATGAGAACGCTGATGGAGGACGGCAAGATCAAAATATTTAAAGGAACAACGACGCCGGAAGAAGTGGCGAGAATAACGCAGGCAGAAGGTGTTGTAATAAATTAGACAAGAATAGTTGTTGAGGGTTCTCAAATGGCAACGGTTAATATGGACAGATTACTGAATGCCTGTGTCACACAGGGGGGTTCGGATATACATCTTGTTACAAGACGACCGCCGGTATTGAGGATAGACGGCCGGCTCAGGTCCCTGGAAACCAAGGTGCTTGAACCGGACGATACCGTAGCTTTGATGAAAAGCATCACGCCTGACCGAAATCAGCAGGAACTTCAGGAAGAGGGCGGGACCGATTTTGGCTTTGCCTTCGGAGAGGAAGCAAGGTTTCGAGTCTCCATTTTTCGTCAAAAGGGTAATATCTCGCTGGTCCTGCGTCTTATCCCAACGAAAATCATGTCTTTTGACGAAATAGGCTTGCCCACGATTTGCGCCGCTTTGTGCCGCAGGCCGAGAGGGATGTTTTTGGTTACAGGCCCAACCGGAAGCGGCAAAACCACCACACTGGCTTGTATGGTAAACTATATTAACGAAAACTTTGACCGTCATATAATAACGATTGAAGAACCGATAGAATATTATCACACGCACAAAAAATCCATTATTAATCAGAGGGAAGTGGGTGTTGATGTTCCGAGCTTCGGCGAGGCGCTAAGACGAATTTTAAGAATGGACCCTGATGTGATTCTCGTAGGAGAATTGCGTGACCTGGAAACCATCGAGTCAGCTATTAGGGCCGCTGAAACCGGCCATCTTGTTTTTAGTACCTTGCATACCACAAGTGCCGCAGGTACGATTACCAGAATTATTGATGTTTTCCCTGTAAACCAGCAGGAGCAAATTCGCATTCAGCTAAGCAGCAATTTGATAGCCGTTCTGAGTCAGGCCCTTTGTCCTTTAGCTGCCGGCAGAGGACGAATTGCCGCCTATGAGTTCATGGTTGTAACTCCTGCAATCGCAAATCTTATCCGCGAGAACAAGACTTATCGAATCGATTCAAGCATTCAAACGGGCAAAAAATTGGGAATGCAGCTTCTCGATGAGCACCTGTGGCAGCTTTATGATGTCGGCAAGATTACACTGGATGAAATGCTCGTACAGAGCCGTCAGCCAGGCATGCTACAGGATAAAGCTGCCGCTAAACAGAAAGCCATAAAGGCAAGGGAAAAGAGAAAGGCTGCAGCGAAGGAAATGGAGGACATCGGCCCAGTCTTTCGGGCTTGATTGCCTGCGAACGAAACGGATTTTACAAAATACCAGCGAGAAAGACAGACTTGGCTGGTATTTTTTATATCTCAACTATGAGGCAACGAGTTCGGCCTTAAGATTTCTCAGTGCAATGCAGTTGGGAAAGTTAAAGGTGGATTGCAGCGGAGTAACAGCTCCAGGACGAAATGTACGGTTAATAAAGCGAAACAGGGATATGAGGAGATAGAGCAAATATAGTCCTAATAACTAAATGTCCTATCTGTAATTTATTTGTAAAAAAGACTTTAATGTTATATAATAGAGAAGGTATGAAAAGGAACTGGTTATAGAGGACAACTGAGATGGGAACAATCGAAACATCATATAAGCTCCCTCCTATGGAGCAATTAAGGGGCAGAACCCTTGGCAGGATACTCATAAAAATGGGTGTTCTCACCAGGGAGAAGGTTCATGAATGCCTAAAAATCCAGAAACAGCGTCATCAGACTATACAAATAGGCCAGATATTCCTTGAGCTTGGCTTGGTTGATGAAAAGCAACTGCAAGTTGCTCTTGCGGCCCAGCGGGGAATGGAATACGTAAACCTCAGCGACATCGACATTCCTCTTGACATAATCGAGAAGGTACCGGCCCAAATGGCAAAGACATATCACATCGTACCAATCAAATATGATAAAGAGAAAAACGAGTTGACCATTGCTCTTGACAATCCCGACAATTTCAGAGCAACCGATGACTTGAGCACGCTGATGGGTTTTAAAGTTACAGCGAAGGTAACCGATTCTAAAGCAGTGGAAGATGCCCTGAATAAGCATTATGAGACGCAAAGCGATGAAAATATCAACGAGTTGATAAGCGAAATACAAGGAGATACTTTCCTTGCGGAATTTGACGGCAGGAACCAAAGTATCGACCTTGATGAATTAAAGGAGCTGTCAGAGTCAAATCCTGTCAAAAAACTACTGAACCTTGTTCTGCTGCAGGCTATTCGCGATAAGGCATCGGACATCCATTTTGAGCCGTTTGAAAGTGAATACAAGATGCGTTACCGTATTGACGGCGTGCTTTATGAAATGGTTCCGCCGCCGAAGTACATCGCTGCGGCGCTTAGCTCGCGTATAAAAGTTATGGCAAACCTGGATATTGCTGAGAGGAGGTTGCCACAGGATGGCCGAATATCACTGACCGTACAGGGCAAGCCGGTTGATTTGCGTGTTAGTGTTCTGCCTACAATGTTCGGAGAAAGCGTTGTATTGCGTGTGCTCGACAGAAGTCAGGTCAGTTTTGATCTGGAAAAACTGGGTTTAAGGCGCGAAGACCATGAATTAGTTCGTCAGCTTATTCACAAACCCAATGGTATTATAATTGTTACAGGCCCCACCGGATGTGGCAAGACTACTACCCTTTACTCGGCCATGAATGAGCTTAATAACATTGAAACGAAACTAATCACCACTGAGGACCCTGTAGAATATGACATTGACGGTCTTATTCAGGTTCAAATGAAACCGGAAATCGGGCTGACATTCGCAAGGTGCCTGAGGCATATACTCCGGCAGGACCCTGATATTATACTGGTCGGTGAGATTCGTGACCTTGAAACAGCGGAAATCGCAGCCCAAGCGTCCTTGACAGGCCATGTGGTGTTCACAACACTGCACACAACCGACGCCCCGAGTTCGATAGCACGACTTTTAGATTTGGGAGTTGAGCCATTTCTTCTTACTGCTACTATCGAAGGCATAGTTTCCCAGCGATTGGTCAGGAGGATATGTGAGAAGTGCAAACAGGCGTTCGAGCCGACCGAAGGTCAATTATCGGAATTGTCACTTACACCGGATGATATTAAGGGCAAGAAGTTTTATTATGGCCAGGGTTGTAACAGGTGTAATAATACCGGTTATAAAGGACGAACGGGTATTTTTGAGATTATGGTATTCAATGATGAAATTCGTGACTTGATAATGCATCAGGCTTCGACAAATGTGTTGCGTGCAGCCGGCCAAAAGACTGGTATGCGACTGTTGCGCGATAACGGCTTGGCTGCAATCTATGATGGGATTACCACTATAGACGAGGTTGTAAAAGAAACAACTGTGGAGGGGTAGGAAATCAGAAAGCAAAAGGTAAAAAGTAAAACGTAAAGAATTAGAAAACTAAAAGGACCGCTGTGGTTTATCGGGATAGAAAACGGCTGTCAATAACCAGTTTCTTAACTTTTGCCGTTTTACGGTCCAAGGGAGGTGTTCAGAATGCCAGTTTTCAAATATGAAGCGCTGGACTCGCAGGGCGTGGCAATAAAGAATGAAATAGAAGCCCTGAGTCAGAAAGAAGCGGTAAGCAAAATACGAAATTTGGGTTATTTTCCCACGAAGGTCCACTCTCGCGGTGTCGAAAAGAAAGCGGCGGCAAAAGCTGTTGCAAGACCAAAACGAAGGCGTGGTGCCGGCGGCAAAGTCAAAGTAAAATATATAGCCCAGTTTGCACGACAGCTTTCCACGCTTCAGGACGCGGGTCTGCCTATATTGCGTTCACTTCGTATCTTGCAGGACCAGCAAAAGGCGGGAACATTCAAAAAGGTCATAGGTTATGTGGGCGATGACATCGAGGGCGGCTCAACACTTTCGGAGGCAATGGGCAGAGCCCCAAGGGCCTTTGACCGCCTGTTTGTCAATATGGTGGCGGCTGGCGAGACCGGCGGCGTGCTGGACCTGATATTGTCACGAGTGACTGACTTTATGGAAAAAGCGCAGAAGCTTAAAGGCCGAGTCAAAAGCGCAATGATTTATCCGATTGTGGTTTTGAGCGCGGCTTTCACAATCCTGTTGTTGTTAATGTGGAAAGTAATACCGCAGTTTGAGACGGTGCTGACTGAGATGACGGGTGGTGCTGAGCTGCCAAAGATAACGCAATATGTGCTCGGAGTGGCCGAATGGGTCGCAAAACGATACGGCTGGGTCATCCTGCTGGCAACGCCATTTGCAATAATTTTTCTGCTTAGATTTATAAAGCAGTTTCGTGCCGGCAGATTCGTTCTGGATACCATCAAATTGAAACTGCCGGTGGTCGGTCAGCTCAGCTCTAAAGTGGCTGTTACGCGGTGGACAAGGACATTGGGAACATTGATTAGCGCCGGAGTGCCAATCCTGGATGCCATTAACGTTACACGCGAGACAGCAGGCAACGAGGTCTTTGCCAACATGCTCGGCAATGTTCACAACTCTATCCGGCAGGGTGACACCTTTGCCGGCCCGTTACGG
>Ga0114922_10004821_pt1 | contig 12496 bp, 8 predicted proteins | sample AartaG_FD_100975 | JGI IMG/M metagenome (GOLD analysis project Ga0114922, IMG submission 100975) | Deep subsurface microbial communities from Aarhus Bay to uncover new lineages of life (NeLLi) - Aarhus_00045 metaG | ecosystem: Environmental > Aquatic > Marine > Oceanic > Sediment | place: Aarhus... | reverse complement strand
TGTCCATGATGTTCCGTTTCTCTTCGGGGTGGCCACGGAACGGGTTCAGAATCAACGGCCTCGACATCGAGAGTACACGGCTTGCATCCCCTACCACGAAGATCGCTCCCACAGGCTTTCTTTCCCGACCTTCGTTGCCCAGGGTTGTCGCCACCTCTATGACTCGCTCGATCACCTCAGGCCCGGAGTCCAGGGACGGTTCCTCCTCAGGTCTCAGAGGCGCGAGCATCTCGAACTCACTGCCGACCTCGGTCACGACCAGAGTGTCCAGCGTGCCGCTCGCGGTGAAACCAGAGAGACACACAACGAGATCCCCTCGGGACACCAGACCCTTCGTCAAGGCCATGAAGACGGCGATCTTCACCTGTCCGAGACGGGACAGGGGGACGTCCGGCACGCGAATGAAGCGTGTTCCTTTCTCCTCCTGCTGTCTCTCCTGCTGTGGCGTCTTGGTGACGCAGAAGACCTTGCAACCGAACCCCTCAAGCAAAGAGAGTCCATCTTCCTCAAGTGCATCAGCATAGACAAGAACCGCGTGGGCACCGCAAGAAGCGACGATCGAGCCCACATGCTTCACCAGGCTCCTCGTTATGGTGCCCGCCGCCCTCGAGACAAGCGGAGTCTTCGCACGCCCGACCACCTGAAGAGGTTCAGCGTTTTTTTCAGGTCCCATTCTTCCCATTATACTGGCCAGCTTCCATAAAATTAAGTTGATTTCCCATTTACACGGTTAAAAAACACAAACTATCCTAATAACGTCTTCGTTCTTACATAAATCAACTCGAATTGCCAAGAAAATTCACTCTCAGCAAGGCTGAATCGTCTAAAATTGGGTAAAAATACGGGCTTTTGCATGAGATGTGTCCAGATCTGTTTGTTACGTCCCAGCCTAATTCTTCGAAGAATGGGTCGATGAATTCTCTGCGAAGCTGGGCCTCGTTGTATTGCTACGAACGATAGGCCTCGATATTGCGATCGAATGTTTCGATAAGCTCTACCACTCTGGAAGGCACGTCAGCCATCTCTCTTTTTTCTCCATAGTCTTTTTCATAGCCAGATTTATGGCCATAGTAGCATCCAGAAAGGGAGAAAGCACTGTAAAAAATAGCGTTTAGCATACAGCGGAGATGGGAAATCTGGGTCCCCGCCTCCCAATCAGGAAAGGGGCAAACTACGCTTTATACTACCCAAACCCGCACTTGCCGTCAAAAACAATTTCTGTCTTCTAAGGGGTGCCCTCCGCAGTTAATAAAGAATCCCTCTTTTGCCGGCCTGCATATTCTTATGCGGGCCATCCCCGATGGCTCGGCGGACGCCGACCGCAGGCTTCGCAGATGCTTGTATCGAGAAAGCCGCTGCCAAGTCCGCATCGGCTGGCAAAAACAAAATCCGCGTCAATCCGTCTACCCCCTTTTTTAGAGTGCCTTTCACTCTAAGGGGGCGAAATCCGCGATTAATTCTTCTTCGTGCCCTTTGTGCCTTCGTGGTAAAAACCCGCGTTAATCTGTCTACCCCGTTAGAAACATACCTTGTATCTTGAGTCTTGCTTCTTGCGTCTGTTCCTTATCTGCGTCTAATATCTCTCTTTTTTTGCCGGCCTGCATATTCTTATGCGGGCCATCCCTGATGTCCCAGCGGACGCAGGCCGCAGGCTTCGCAGATGCTTGTATCGAGAAAGCCGCTGACAAGACCGCATCGGCTGGCAAAAATGAAATCTCTGTAAATCCTGTTATCCTGTCTAAAAACCCTCTGTGCCCTCTGTGCTCTCTGTGGCTAACAATTCGTTTTATTAGTGTTAATTCGTGGCCAATTAAACACCGTTTTGGCCGGCTTCTGAAAAAGGTCATTTCGATGGCCTTGTGGACGAAGGCAATAACCTGCGACAAAGCTGGCTTTAAAAGCAGGTTTTGCCAAGAACACCAAGCTGGCTAAAAACAAATCAGCGTCAATCTGCGAAATCCGCGTCTAATTTCTCTCTTTGTTTACCGGCCTGCATATTCTTATGCGTGCCATCCCCGATGGCACAGCGGACGCCGGCCGCAGGCTTCACAGATACTGGTATCGAGAAAGCCGCTGCCGAGTCCGCATCGGCTGGCAAAATCAAAATCCGCGTAAATCAGCGTAATCCGCGATTAAATTCTCTTCGTGTCTTTGTGCCTTAGTGGCAAAAAACCATGACCCTTAAAGCACTACATTAGTATATATGCATATACTTATATACTTCTATCTCCCTCCGTACAAAAAAAACTTCGTGTCTTGGTGCCTTCGTGGTAAAAAATCCCATTTATCCTGTTATCCCGTCCTCAAGAGTCCCTTGTGTCTTGAGTCTTTCTTCTTGTGTCTGTTCCTAATCTGCGTCTAATTTCTCTTCGTGCCCTTCGTGCCTTCGTGGTGAATATTTTTATTAAAAATGTTATATTTATATTGAACAATCGGGAAGTGTTTGGTATAATACAAACTGCCATAGAAATGGCAGATTAGCGGAGACCCGCACGTATCGTCCGGCACCAAATTACGGCAGCAGCCTATTTGGTGCGGGACACGCTCATAAACCATTATTTGGCAAGATAGGCAAAGTTTTGAATTTGGGTAATTTAGATTTTGATATTGTTTCGAATTTCGTGCTTCTTATTTCGTATTTTTCGTATCGAGATACGAATTTCTTCTCTACATTTGTAGAGAGCGCACTACAAATCGCTCATTTTATGCAAAACAAACCCAATCTCCGAAAAGCCCAAATGAACGTAACTAATTTATTAACAACGAACTACGAACAATTAACTATGAACTATGTACAAAAAAACAAACCCAAAACAAACCCAATTCAAAGCCAATCAAACCCAATTAAAGCCAATAAAATGCCAAAACAAACCCGATTCAAACCCAAACAAACCCAACCCGTAGTGAGCTTGCCTGCCCTGCCTGCCCTGCCTGCCCTGCCTGCCCTGAGCGCAGCCGAAGGGAGTGTAGTCGAAGGGTCGAACCTATTTCAAAGGCAAAAAAACAGCGGAACAGATGAGCATGTAACTATGCGAACAGATGAGCAGATAACCAGGCGAAAAGAGAAGCAGATGACCAGCGGAACAGATGAGCATGTAACCAGGCGAAAAGATAAGCATGTAACCAGGCGAAAAGAGAAAGGAGAAGTCTGTGGTAAAATTGAGAATTGTGAATTAGTGCGCGATGACACTCGAAATTCTAAACACCGGCAACAGCAGCGCTATCGCAATTGTTCCGATAATAGCGCCGAGAACTACTATCATAAGCGGTTCTATAAGGGCCGTAACGCTCCTGATGGAGGCTTGTAGTTTTTTTTCGTAAAAAGTCGATATTTTATCACAGACTTCACCGAGCTTACCGCTCTTTTCGCCGGCCCGAAGCATCTGGATAACTCCCGGTGCAATTAACCGGCCTGGTATTTTGCGGCTCTTTGTGCCAGGCGAAGTCCCTTCGCCGTCCATGGAAATCAGTATCGACTCTGATAGTTGATAGCCGTCGCGAATCCTTTCGTCCGTGCCGGCCCAAAGCCGTTGAAAATAGTAGTTGTCACACGAGCTGCCAATCACTTCTATCGAGTCCAGCAGGCTCACGCCTGTGCTGACCATTGTTGCCATAATACGCATACTGCGGGTTACTACCATATCGATAAACATCGTGCCCAGTACAGGGGTTCGGATTTTTATAAAATCTATCACACGCCGGCCAAGGGCGCTCCCAGCCCAGTAATATAATGCTGCCGACGCCAATATCACCGCCGTTACAATAGTTGTCATCGCCTTGAAATCACCCAACACCCTGCTGAAACTAACTAATACCTGAGTGATTTTTGGCAGTGTGGCCCCTCTGGCTTCATAAATTTTCATAAATCTCGGCAAAACAAAGAACATCAATGTCCCCGTTGAGGCCACAGCCATTAGTGCCATTATGAATGGATACGTAAGCGCTCCCTTGATGCGTTTACGTGTGTCGGCCTCGAAGTTTAGATAGCCGCTGATTACTCTGAGCATTTCAACCATTCTGCCAGACGCCTCTGAGGCCTTGACCATACTGATAAACATCGAATTGAAAACCTTTGGGTAGGCAGTTAGTGCTGTTGAAAAATTTTCACCGCTCTTGATGGTCTCCGCCAGATCCATAATTACCATCTTAAATGTGCCTGGTTCAGTCTGCTCAGAAATAGCATCAATAGCATCGCTAAGCGCCACGCCGCTATCAAGCATCACCGCTAACTGTGTTGTGAACAGAATCAGCTCAGCCTGTTTTACTTTTGCCGCGTGAAGACGTTTGAACGGTTCGACGGTTCGACGTTCATCCGCCTGGTCCCGCGTTTGGGGTACCGTTTCATCAAGCGTTTCTGTAGTTTCTGTTGCTAATACAGTCATTTAATCCGCTGCCTGAGTAATTCTCAATACTTCCTCGACAGATATAATTCCGGCCTTGACCTTTTCGATACCATCTAACTGCAAAGGAACCATTCCATTTTGAAGTGCCTCATGTCTCAACTTTTTTAAGCTTGCCCGCTCATTAATCATTTCGAAAATTTCCTCATTCGGCACAAACAGCTCGTGAATAGCGATTCGTCCGAGATGTCCGGTATTACGGCACTTTTTGCAGCCCACACCACGGTAAAACTTCGTAACTTTCCCGCCCAGCTCTGCAATAATTCTTTTTACACTTGCAGGCAGCTCATATTTCGTCTTACAGTTCGGGCATATCTTCCGCACTAATCTCTGGGCCAAGACGGCGATCAACGAAGCACCAACAAGATAAGGAGGCACACTTAAATCCAGCAAACGTGTTATGGCCCCAGGCGCGTCATTGGTATGCAAAGTGGACAGAACCAAATGGCCGGTCAGGGCCGCCTGCACCGCGATATTGGCTGTAGGTTCATCGCGGATTTCACCAACCATTATTATATCGGGGTCCTGCCTCAACAAACTGCGAAGCGCCGTCGAAAATTCAAAGCCTGCGTTCTTGTTCACTTGAAACTGATTAATCCCTGCCATATTGCACTCCACAGGGTCTTCAACCGTACAGATGTTGACCTCTTCGCTATTTAACTCGGCAAGAGCGGCGTAAAGGGTTGTATTTTTACCCGAACCGGTGGGCCCGGTTACTAAGACTATACCATTCGGAGATTGTATTACCTGCCGGAATAGCTTGAGGTTTTCGTAGGTAAAACCAAGCGACTCAAGATTGAAAAGTACCTTTTGCGGGTCGATAATTCTGATAACTACTTTTTCGCCAAAGTTGCCGGGCATAACCGATACCCTCAAATCGATAGGCCTACCTTCTACTAAAACATGAATACTACCGTCCTGCGGCAGACGCCGCTGAGCAATGTCCAGTTCAGCCATAATCTTGACTCGTGAAACAACTGCCGCATGCATCTGATGAGGCGGACAGATCCTTTCATACAACCTGCCATCCACTCTATAGCGTACCCTTAGCTTTTTATCATCCGGTTCTATATGGATGTCACTGGCATTTTCCCGGACGGCGTTATAAAGCAAATAATTGACGAGTCTTACAACCGGCGATTGGCCGGCTATCTCCTCCAGACTGCTTATATCCGCTGTGTATTTTTCTATTAGTGTAAAATCTTCCAGTCCCTCATCATCGATAATATCGTCAATGACAAAGACATTTGCGGCCGGCAAATATATCTGTAGTGTGGCCTTGATATCCTTGGCGGTTGAACAGACTACCTGAATCTTACAGCCGCTTATACGCTCTATTTCATCCATCAAGAATACATTTGTCGGCTCACTCACCGCCACCGTAAGGACATCATAGACCTTAAAGAGGGGCAAAACTATATGCTCTTCGAGAAACTCCCTGGGTAATATTTCAATCGCCTTTGGGTCACATATTTTTGGACTCACCTGCGCATAAGGCACACCGTATCCTTGCGCCAGCGCCGAAGCTATCTGGTTTTCTGAACAATAATTCATCTCCACCAGAAGCTCGCCAAGCAGCTTGTGATGGCCTTTTTCTTTCTGCTCGTTGAGAGCCTTTTCAATTTGTTCGGCCGTCACTACCCCACGCGCAAGCAGCAGCTGCCCAAGCTGCATCTTCTTTTCTACTGCTATTTGACTCATAGCCTTTCCTTCCGCCATTTCGTATCTCATCCGATGAAGATACGAAATACGAACAGGGAACTATTGCTTTAGGCGAAACTCTTTACCGCCTCAGACAGTTCGGCATAGCGGTCGAATTCACTTTCAAGGCGAGTGATTTCCAAGATTTTCCCACAGTTTTCATCGATTCCGGCCAATCTAATTCCCCGTTTGTTCTCGTTGCAGTAGTCCCGCGCCCACAACAACTGTGCCAGTCCCTGACTATCAATAAATCCCACACTGCTCATATCAAATACGATGCCGGTCTTGTTCGTGGCGATTATATCGGTGACGGTATTTTGGAGCAGTTTGGTAAAATCACCATCCAGGTCTCCCTGCAATTCAACAACCGTAACATTGTTATAATCTTGTGTTCTTATTTTCATCTGATTAGTGTCCCCACAGCAGCAGTGCCGTATTCCGAGAAGTTACTGCTGCCATAAATCCCAGTAAAATCGGGACCATTCTGCACAATAATGTCCCAGAGCTGATAGACATCGCTGTTGAGGAATACTGTGCCGACTTTCTCATCAAACTGTGTACCTAATCCTTTTTTTATCTCTGCAAGCGCCTGCTCCACGGTCCTCGCATTTCTATAAGTTCGTTTTGATGTCATTGCATCAAAACCATCTGCGAGTCCGACGATTTTTCCTATCAGCGGTATTTGTTCGCCGACCAAGCCGCCGGGATATCCCTTACCGTCGACTCGCTCATGGTGACAGAGCACACCCGGCACAATGTCATGCATCTGATTTATTTCACGTAAAATGCCCGCCCCTATCGATGGATGCTTCCTTATGCACTCGATTTCGCCCTCGGTCAGCTTGCCCTTCTTACGTAATACCACTTCGTCTATCCCTATTTTTCCTATATCGTGCAGCAGTCCGGCCAAATAAATCCTGTGTATTTGTTCTTCTTCCACCGGCTCTTGCTCGGCGATTCTCTCGGCAATCCATCGAGAAATGAAAGCAACCCTTTCAGAATGGCCGCGTGTGTACGGGTCCTTGGCATCAATACTGCGTGTTAGCGCTTTTAACGAACCTATAAATAAAGTTTTGAGGTCATTGAACAGCCTGCCGTTCTCGATAAACACGGCACATCCATTGGCCACCGAGTTAAATAGTTTTGCATCGGTGCTGTCGAAATCCTGCTTGTCGATTCTGTTTATCGCGACCATTATCCCTATTATGCGGTTGTCATTTTGAGCTTTGGGGGTATTATCGTGATGTGATTCGGCCTTGTCTTTTCCGCACAAAGGAACCGCAATAATATTTCTTATGTTGTTCGGCCAATCATGTTTGAAAGGTGAATCCACTTCGCTGTCCAGCAGCGCCTCTTTGCCGCTGTTTATTTCCTCGGCCAACAAGCTATGTAAAACGGCTGCCATTCGGTCATCTATATCTATCAAGCCCGACCCGGCAGCCACAACCAACTGTTTTTCATCGTCTATGGTCTTTTCCAGCAGTATTGCGATACCCTCGACACTAACAATATCGGTCAAGCTGTCACAAGCCATTTGCAGAAAGTTCGCGTCCGGCTCGGTGACCCTCATATTTGTGCTGAGCTTGTAAAGCAGCACAAGCTCCTCATAGACCCTCGCCAATTCGGTGCCGACCACTTCGATTTGTTCTTCAGCTTCCACCTCGGTTCGAAAATGCTCTGAAAGAAAACCAAGCATCTCACTAAAAAGGGTATTTCGTATATCCTGCTGTGTATCGCGATTCGCATTATCCGCCGTCGTTGGACACCCCGCACCAATTGAACCCGTATCGGCGTCGCAATCCGCCAGCAGGGCCAGGTCTTTTTGACGAGTGGCAATTGGTGCGGGGCCGCCTAAATCAATCAAGGCAACACCAACAGCCTGGCTTCCCTGTTTTAGAAGAGTAGTCAAGAACCGACTGTCGACTGTTGATGATTGATGCCCTTTGATGTCCCGTTCGAGAATCGATAAACAATTATCAATTATCGATTTTTTATCGCTCTTGAATTTTCCGCCGTCGCACAGCAGGACAAGTTCACCATCAGCATCGCAAACTGCAAAATTAACGCCAACTTTATTTATCCTACCGCCAAAGCCCTCCAACTCATGTAATTGTGAGTTTGTAAGCCGGCCATTGGTCTTACGGAACGATGAGCCTATCTCGTGTTTGGTATTTTGCATCTCTTATTCTATTTCATTCTTCATACCCGGCTATTAACTACCGCCCTGTGGTATAGAATATCCTCGATGTTTTCTAATAACTCTTTAGGACTAAACGGCTTGCTCAGACACTGTGATATCTGCAAATCTTCTTGTTGTTGTTGCTCAATGGCAAAACTTCTTGCTGTCAACATGATCACCGGTACATCTTTTATCGCATCGCATTGGCGAATCTTCTCGACAAGCTCCAGTCCCGTCATAACCGGCATTTGAAAATCCGTAACGATAATATCCGGCTTCTCACTGCATGCCAGCTCGAAGGCCTCGGCACCATTTTCCGCGGATATAACCTCATAATCGTTATTACGAAGCTTTATCGCCACTACATGAACGATATGTACCTCATCGTCGACAACCAGAACTTTTTTTCGTGACATCAACCCACCTCCCAAAAAATATTTCTGTATGTCCGGACGCAGTTTGTGAGCCATTGGCTCATTAGAATCACCCGCCTCAGGCGGACTGCGTTCAAGGGGCTGCTCATACCTGCCCTCTGCTTATTGCCGGCAGGGATTCGACCACTTCTCTCGTTGCCAAAGGCAGCTCAAATCCAAACGTGCTGCCCACGCCGGCCTTACTGGTGACAAACACCCTGCCATTGTGGACTTTTTCTACTATTTGTTTAACAAGATTAAGTCCTAATCCTGTCCCTTTGGCCTGATTTTTATTTTCGGCAACCCTGTAAAATTTGTCGAAGACATGCTCGATTTCACTTTCAGGGATTCCAACTCCCGTATCGGCTACACTAAGCCGGGCAACGTCAGCTGATTCATCAACCTCAATTTCAACTTTTATCGAACCTCCCGAAGGCGTATACTTAACCGCATTGCTCAGCAGATTGACAATAACCTGCGAAATCATATCCTTGTCCGCATACACCTGGTCAAAAACGACACGGCTTTGTCCAATATCCTTGAAGGCAATGTTCTTTTCCTCAGCATAGCTTTTTATCATCTGCAATTGTTCTTCTATTAGTATTGTCAGGCTAACAGGCTCTTTATCCACTTTTATCAGACCGGACTCTATTCGTGAAATATTCAGGGTGTTTTCAATCAGCCCATTCAATCTTTCTGCCTGGCGTTGAATCACCGAATAAAACTCTTTTCTTGTTTTGCCGTCCCTGGCTTCACCATCAGAGAGCATCTCCGTATAGGCGCTGATAGAAGCAAGAGGAGTTTTTAATTCGTGACAGACGTGACTTACAAAATCATTTTTCATTTGCTGAATTTGCTTTTGGCGCGTAATATCGTGCAGCACGCCTACAATTCCGCAAACCTGCCCGCTCTCATCGTAAATACACGAGACAATGCAATCGAAGGTTTTCAGTTTTTCATCTTCCACAAATTCAATTTCCCTCCTTGTCGGCTGTGCCTTACTTTGTCTGCTCTGTCGCAGGAAATCCACAAATTCACTGTTACCTTCACCTTCGTCCATTAGCTCGGCGATGCGTTTGTGCTGCGACTGCTTAAAATTGAAATTAAAAAGCCTGCCGGCCACCTCATTTGCCATTAATAATCTGTCAAACTCATCGACCACAACAAGGGCATCGTGGATGCTATATATAATGGACTCGATGTTTGCCTTTTGCCGCTGTGTCAGTTGAACCTGAATTTGCAAGTCATTAATTTGCTTTTGGAGCTCGCCTATTACATTCGAGTAACGCACAAGTGCCTCATTGAGAGCCTTGCTCAATTCATCTATTACCGCATTACCGCTTGCTTTCCTTTTGTCATTGCCGCGAAATCGGGAATCCATTATGTCGACCGTCTTGAGGCGTTTGGCTATGGACGTGATTGTCGCCACCAGTTTTAGCCAGTACCAGCCGAGCCAAATCACGCCCACAGCCCCAACAATGCAGCACACCGGCGCAACGGGGAACCGCTGCACATAGCCGGTGAAACGTCCACCCTCTTCCGTGCCAGAGACCAGCCCCTCGGTGAGGCCCACAGCAAGCAGACTAACCGCTACAATAGCTGTAACTATCACATATAAGTTTCTCGCCGATTTCAAGACGACCACTCCAGTTCCTCTTCAATCTTCAACCTGCGATTTAATTCCCAGCCGACAATCACCGAGCCCGGACGCTCTTTGCTTTGGCGATGAAATCTCCCAGCTCGCTGTGTGGATTTATTTCCCGTGCCCTTTTGTATGCTCGTTCGGCCTTGCCTGATTGGCCGAGCTGCTCATAGCATCTTGCTCTCATAAGCAACGAAAGGTGCGCGTTTTCCCTATCCGCCGCTATCTTTTCGAAGCTGGCGAGCGCCGCTTTGTAATCGCCGCCGGCATACTGGGCGCAGCCAATCAGTACAATCGCATCACTACAGCCCGGCTGCAAAGTCAGCGCCTTTCGCCCACACATAAGGGCCCTGTTTGCCGCGCCTGTACCCAATATCGCCTGACCCATTTTCACCCATATCTCAGCGTTATCCCTGTCATCAATGCTTAATTGATTGTAGCAATTAACAGCCCTGCCATATTGGGCGGAGTTCATACTGCACAGTGCCGTCACTTGCAGATACAGTTTCTTTTTATGTTCGTCCTCACACTGCTCGAACAGCCTGTCAAATATCTCCGCCGCTTCGTCCCATTTGCCGCTGAATATCAAGCAGAATCCAAGCGATTCGGCTATGTTGCTGTCATCACCTGTCATAAGCATTGCCTGCTTGTAAAGCTCAATAGCTCGCTCGTTTTTCCCAATCCGCAACATCAACTCCGCCAACGCGACTTTCAACGATACATCTCGCGGCAGTGCCGACATCTTCCGGGTCAGCAGCTCCACGGCCTGAGAGTAATTGTTCCGGGCAATCTGTACGTCGGCAACGGCGAGGATGTAATCGACATTTGTCGGTTCCAGTGACAAGGCCGTGTTGTAATGCTCGTGAGCTTTTTCGTAGTCTCTGCTTTCCTCTGCCGCCACACCCAGCCAGTACCAGCTTTCGTGAAGCTTTTCGTCCAACTCCAGAGAAAGACTAAGCTGGCCAATTGCCTCGTCGCGCCGACCATTTCCCAAAAGCAGCTTTCCGTACAGCCGGCGAGCCGCAGCGTTGTTAGGGTCGGTATTGAGACAGTCCTGTACGGCTTTGACCGCCCGTTCATAATTTCCTGACGTATACTGCTGCTGCGCTAAAGCGAGTTTGACCCGCGCAGTGGTCTTGTCCCATCTTTGCCTGGCAGCTCTTTTACTCTGCGCTTGTGACTCACAGCCCGCACACACAGCCATTACGACTGTTATCGCCGCGATTGTTATTTTCCTTAGCATCTTAAATTTCCCTTCAATCTTCTCCGTGTATCACGGGCATCATGCCCGTGAAAACACGGCCAAGCCTGTCCCGAGCGAAGTCGAGGGGATGGCCGTGCCACCTGTCCGTTATCTTCTGAGCCACTTGTTCGCCTCTTCCCCTTCAATAACATCAAGCATTACTCTTTCAATGATTGTCGCATCATCAGTGACTGTTTCGCTGATAATCCTTTCTTTCAGCCGGAGCGCCTCAAGGTATGTCGGGCGAAGTTCGAGTACATAGTTAACTTTCTCCAGCGCGGTCTTGCTATCACCCTCGATGTAGTGCTTCACGGCCTCTGTATAACGGTCCTCCGCCAGTCTTGCTCTGCCGGCCCACTGCAGGCCCATACGGGCGCCATACCGTTTACGACTGATGTCGGCCACTCTCGCATCGGCCTCTGTGTCCTCCGGCTCGGTGATGATATGAGGCGTAAGCATCACAATTATTTCCTGGCGCACGGTGCTGTCGGTCGTGCCTCTAAATGCCGCTCCGACAAGCGGCAGGTCACCAAGTAATGGAATCTGTGACCTGGTTGATGTTATGGCGTCCCTGAACAGACCTCCGATGACTATTGTCTGGCCGTCTTTAACCATTATGTTAGTCATAAGCTCTGCAGTGGTTTTCCTCGGGATACCCTCAGAATCCAGTTCGCCGGAACTGTCCTGTGGGTAAATGTCCATACGGATGTAACCATCATTGGCTATGTAGGGTCTGAACGAGAGCTTGGTTCCTGTCTGATAAAAGCTAACCTCACCGACTGTGGCCTGACCGCTGGCGTCAATCGTGGTTCTGTCTCTGTAACCGAGTTCCTGGCCGATAAACACCGTACCGGCCTGCTTGTTCAAAGCGAGTATCTTGGGATTAGCAAGAACCGTGATATCGGTAACAGATTCCAG
>Ga0114922_10004820_pt1 | contig 12497 bp, 8 predicted proteins | sample AartaG_FD_100975 | JGI IMG/M metagenome (GOLD analysis project Ga0114922, IMG submission 100975) | Deep subsurface microbial communities from Aarhus Bay to uncover new lineages of life (NeLLi) - Aarhus_00045 metaG | ecosystem: Environmental > Aquatic > Marine > Oceanic > Sediment | place: Aarhus... | reverse complement strand
GATTGTGTGTACGTTGATGTCTATCCACTTGATACCGATGCGCCCCTCGATGTTGAACCCCCACCGTATCAGTGGAGCAATAGCTGGGGGGATTGGGGTGTCCAGGCCATGAGACTTGTCTGTATTGACCGACATAGCGGGGGGATAAACAGCGTATTTCTGGATGGTTCTGTCGTCAAGATACCACTTAGGGCATTGTGGAAGTTGAAATGGCATCGCCAGTTCGACACTGCTGGCCCCTGGACCAAAGCCGGCGGCGTCCAGCCCGAAGACTGGCCGCAGTGGATGAGAAGGTTTAAGGACTACTGAAAATTACGGTTGCAAGAAAGAAAATAGCCTTGCTATTTGGTCGGCTTTCTGGTAAACTCGTCTTGTAAGCACAAACAAGGCAAACAAGAGAGGTAATATCATGCACAAGGCAAGAGGTTTTACCTTAATAGAGCTTTTGGTGGTGATTGCCATTATCGCATTATTGATGGGGATATTGATGCCCTCGCTGCAGCGGGTCAGGAAACAGGCACAGGCAGTTGCCTGTATGTCCAACATCAAACAATGGTCCTACTGTTGGCATATGTATCTCGAGGACTCCGATGGAAAGTTTCCGACTGGTGCCGGTGCCCACGGAGATTGGCCCGATAAATTGCGACCATATTACAAGGACCGGGGGGCATTGACCTTGTGTCCGTCAGCAACAAAACCTTATACGGATGGAGGCAAGGTCCCCTTCGGAGCCTGGCGATGGAGACCGGAAGGAGGAGGCTGGACAAATTTTGAAGACAAGCCGGGTGAAGATTACGGCAGCTATGGCATTGATGAATGGCTCGGTGATCGACCTGGCGATAACTTTTGGAGAACTCGAGAGCAAAAAAAGGCAAACAGCATACCGATGTTTTTTGACTGTGTAGTCTGGGATACCTACGCTAATCACACACAAGGTCCGCCTGAGGTTGATGGCATTGTTGTACTGCCAAACGAAATGCACTTAGTATGCATCAACAGGCACAATGGCTATATAAATGCCGTCTTCCTGGGCCTTAATGTGAGGAAGGTCGGTCTAAAGGAGCTTTGGACGCTAAATTGGCACCGAAACTTTGATACTCAGGGGGTCTGGACCACAGCCGGCGGAGTCCAGTCCGAGGACTGGCCCGTATGGATGAGAAAGCTTAAAGACTACTGAAAAACAACCGCTTCGCGGTGGCTTTGTTCAGTCATATCATAACCGGGCATAATAACTTCATTGTAAGTCGGCCAAAGTTATTACTTTTCCTGCGCCGGTATTTATGTAGCTGCTGCCGAAATGTTTTTCAAACAGGCTTCTTGCCTTGTGGCCGGAGCAGTGACAGGGGCCGACATACTGCACGTGCCACCGCTTAAAAATCGAGATGATTTTTTCTATCCTGCCTTTGGTTGCCCATTCCAGATGGAAGCCGCCCATTACCAAAAGAATATCATCTTTTATTAGGTCTTTTGCCGTATTTACGATTTTTACAATGCCTGGGTGCGCACAGCCGGTTATTACAACCAGTCCCTTGTCCGTACGGATAATTAAGGACTGCTCTTTAATCAGTCTTCCAAGCTGGCCCGTGGAATAGATATTTTCGCAAATTTGCATAGACTCTTTGACCTCAATTATTCTTGCTCCGTGGTCTCGCGCATTATCTTTGAACTTTTTTGGAAACGACACCGGCAGATAGACAGTAACATTGGGATTCTTTTCAAGAAAGCTGTCCAATCCGCCGGTATGGTCGCGGTGAATATGAGAGAGAACAACCACATCTACGCTGGGTTCCCGCCTTGCGGGGTCCCTCTCAGGCTCTATTGCTAATTTTTGCATATTATCGGGCAACGAGCGGCCGCCGGTATCGAAGAGAATGCTTTTTTCGGTTCCGGTTATGAATGCGGCAAACCCCCAGTCGGTTTCCAGTCCCTCCTTGTAGGGGTTATTGTCGTAGGTAACTGTAATTTTAAGATTTTTAACGCCGGGCGTGGAAACAACTTTGGTTTGTTCATTCATAATCTCGATAATCTCCGCACTTGTCTTGCCCCTTTCTTGTATCACAGATGACACAGATTGGAATTGATTAACACAGATAAATCTGTGAAATCTGTAATAATCGGTGAAATCTGTGGAGACGATTATAACCGCTAAAGTGCTGATAGAGCAACTCGCAAAATCAAGAAAACGCGGCTTGCTCAGGGAGGGCCCCCGCTTCGCGGGAACCAGACCGATAATAAAAAGCCGGCAAAATATGGATACATACGCTTCTCCGTAAGGAGTCCTTAGGACTAACAGGCGTAACGAACATCTTTGCGAAAATTGCCACAGTTTTCTCTTGACTTTTTTTACCCAACCAAGTACACTATTATCTGTTCAGGGACGGGTGATGAGTTGATGTCTATTTGTACCTTCCAGGATATCTGCTCCAGAGAAATGGGTGTTTTCCGTCCCAGCCTTTTACTGTTCGCACAAGTGGAGCTGCAAGATGAAATGCACTGGGTTGATAACGTTGGCCGTTTGCGTGTTGATAATGGCCCCAAACGACGGTTTTAGTGACGGCGCACTGCTATATCTCGGACCCGAAGAGCTCGTTCAAGCCGATGGCAATGATATCCAGGTCCCCGGTTACTCCGTGCCGTCCTTTGTGGACTGGAATAACGATAAACTAAATGACCTCGTCATCGGCGAAGGTGGCGACTTTGGGGATGCAAAGGTCCGCGTGTACCTTAATGTAGGGACCGAATCCGGGCCGCAATTCTCGGATTACTTCTACGTCCAGTCCAACGGTTCTGATTTGACTTGTCCGGCGTCCGGCTGTCTGGGTTGCTTCCCAAGAGTGGATTACTGGGATGCCGACGAACGCAAGGACTTGATTGTGGGCCAAGTAGACGGGACTGTCAAAGTCTTTTTGAACATCGGCACAGATAGCGACCCGGTCTTTGATGCCGGACAGATGATAAAGGTTGGTTCCACCGGCGAAAATCTTGATGTGGGAGCTCGAGCGACCCCCACAACTGTGGATTGGGACAGCGACGGAAGAAAAGACCTTGTCGTTGGTGCTTTGGACGGCAGGATACACATTTTTCTTAACTGTGGCTGCGGCGGCGAGATTCCACCCAGCTTTAGCTACTCAAGCCCCTCAGGAATCTTCGCCTGGGAAGATGGTTTGGACTTGGTCGTCCCGAGCAAGCGTTCAAGTCCCGTAATTATCGACCTGGACGGCGACGGCAACAAAGACCTGCTTACAGGCAACACCGATGGCCAACTGCTGTTCTATAGAAACGTAGGGACCGATGCCAAGCCAAGTTTTTCGGGTTACTCGCTCATTGAGTCCAGTGGTGTTCCGATTGACCTTCCGGGCTCGCCTCGCTCCAGGCCGTTCGTCTGCTATTGGACAGGAGATGGCCACTTCGGACCAATAGACGCCTATCCCGATGTGCTCATCGGAGCTGGCGACGGAAAGGTGCATCTGTACAGTGGCATACCAGAAATCGGTGATATGGACGGCAACGGCAATGTGGACATCGCAGATTTGGCCTTGTTCGCTGATTACTGGTCACAGACCGACTGTGGTCGGTGCGGCGGCGCTGACCTTACCGGTGACGGCAATGTGGACATCGATGATTTAATCTGCTTTATCGAGATCTGGTTGTCAGGTCTCGAATAGCAGTCCCACAACTAATCTCAGATAGAAGGGACGCAGGCCCCGATTTAATCGGGGCTTGCCCTCTGTTTTCCGTCCTCTGTCTTCACTTCGCCTTTCCTTGTTCGGCGTTCGACATTCCTTGTTCTCCACAGGACACCTTGCGGTGGATATTCGATATTCCCTCTGTCGTAATAGTCAAATGACTACGACAAATGACTATTACCCTTCGATACATTACATAAGTTGGGCCGATTCAGTAATCCAATAGTCAAATGACTACAGCCTTTCCATCTGTATAGAACGGTTTGATTTGGCAATGCAGTAGTCAAATGACTACCTTCCAAATGTCAGGATGTCCGCAAAGTATATTTTTCGTTAGCAATGTTTTCTTTTTGCCCCGTTAGAAGTAGGCCGTTGACTTCTAACGGGGTTTGCCTATAATCAAGCTTTCCGTTCGCCATTGTCAGGCTAAACGGCAGTTTTCTGAGGCGTATGAATTATTGAGGAACTGTCATTCCGCACCCATTCGGCTTCGCTCAGGGCAGGCTTTGATGCGGAATCCAGACTGTCGGTACATCTGGGTTCCTGCCCCTGCTTCTGCAGGGGTTACAACCTTGCGCAGGAATGACTTTGATCGATCGAGCTTTACCGCTAACAAAACTTTAGTCCTCTTAAATCTGAAAAGGGTCAATAATGTCCAGAAATATATTGTTCAGTCTAATGCTGTTTGTTCTGCCGGCTAATCTCGGCTGTCCGGCTGGCAACAATACCCCGACCGACCCCAGCAGCGCTGGGTTCCGAACAAAACCCGCCGTTGGCGGGCGGCCTTTGGCGAATAGCCGCATCGAGGTTGTTGAACAACCAAACACCGAAGCGAAAAACGATTTCTATATCGGCAACCGTCCCCCATTGCTGCCAAGCCCTTTTATAAAGCTGCCGCTAAGCGCGATTGAGCCGCACGGCTGGGTGCGCAGACAGCTCGAACTGCAGGCCGATGGTTTCCACGGAAATCTGACCGAGATAAGCCGCTTCTTAATAAAGGAAGGCAATGCGTGGCTGAGCCCTGCCGGCGAAGGGTCGCACGGCTGGGAAGAGCCTGTTTACTGGCTCAAGGGATTCAGCAACTGTGGCTACATCCTTCGTAACGAGCGCATGATAAGTGAATCCAAAATCTGGATCGAGGCTGCGCTTCGAAGCCCGAAAGCCGACGGCTGGTTCGGACCCGACAAGGGACGCAAGGGCGCAGCAACCCGCCTCCAGGGCCGTGAAGACCTCTGGCCCAATATGATAATGCTCTTCTGCCTGCAAAACTACTACGAGTTCACCAGTGATAAGAGGGTAATAGAATTGATGACCAACTATATGAAATATCTCACAACCGTGCCCGAAGAGCGGTTCCTGGTGGGCTATTGGCCGCGGATGCGGGGTGGTGATTTACTTTACAGCGTATATTGGCTGTACAACCGGACCGGGGATGAATTCCTGCTGGACCTTGCTAAAAAAGTCCACCGGCGCACCGCTGAATGGGAAAAGGACGTAATCAACTGGCACAACGTGAATATGTCGCAGGGGTTCGGCGAGGCGGCCACATTCTATATGCAATCGAAGGACCCCAATCATCTCTGGGCTGCCGAGCGTAACTGGCGAAAGATCAGGGATATGTACGGCCAGGTGCCGGGTGGGATGTTCGGCGGTGATGAGAACTGCCGGCCCGGATTTACTGGGCCCAGGCAGGCGGTGGAGACCTGCGGTATGGTCGAAATGATGCTCTCACACGAAATACTTCTGACGATTACGGGTAATCCGAAATGGGCGGACCGGTGCGAAGACGTGGCGTTCAACTCGCTGCCGGCGGCATTTACGCCCGACCTCAAGGCGCTGCATTATCTGACCGCCCCGAATATGATATTGTGCGACCGGCACAACAAATCCCCGGGCCTGCAAAACGGCGGGCCGATGTTGCTGTTCAATCCACATATTCATCGGTGCTGTCAGCATAACACCGGGCACGGGTGGCCTTATTACGCCGAGCATCTCTGGATGGCAACTCCGGGCAATGGCCTGACCGCTGTGCTCTATGCACCATGTAAGGTTACAGCAAAAGTCGGCGACGGCACTGAGGTTACAATCACAGAGAAAACACAATACCCGTTCGATGAGAGCATTCAACTGACAATCACAACCGCAAAATCGGTTCGCTTCCCGCTTTACTTGCGCGTGCCCGCCTGGTGTGAAAAGCCGGAGCTGATAATCAACGGCAAAAAGACAGCGGTCAAATCCCGTCCCGGAGCGTATATCCTGATTGACCGCAAGTGGGCCGACGGCGACACGGTCGATCTTAATCTGACAATGAAAATCACACTCACAAAGTGGGCGAAAAATAAAAACAGCGTCTCGGTCAACCGCGGGCCGTTGACCTATTCATTGAAGATTGGCGAAAAGTACGTCAGGGCCGGAGGTACCGACAAATGGCCCGCCTGGGAAATACATCCAACTACTCCGTGGAATTATGGGCTCGTGTTGAACGAAAAGGACCCGGCCTCGTCGTTCCGGATTGTGCGCAGGACCTGGCCCGATGACGACCAGCCTTTTGAAGCTATTGCTGCTCCAATTGAATTGCGTGCCAAAGCTAAGCAGATCCCGGCTTGGCAGAAAGACCACCTCGGGCTGGTAGGTAAGCTCCAGTCAAGTCCTGTCAAATCCGACTCGCTGACCGAGATCGTAATGCTGATACCGATGGGCTGTGCCCGGTTACGGATTTCTGCGTTCCCGACCATCGGCACCGGCCCCGATGCCTACGAGTGGGAACAGCCGCCGAAGTCGATGCCCACTACCGCCTCGCACTGCTGGGGCAGTGATACGGTCGCAGCGCTCAGCGACAAATTATTACCCAAAAGTTCAAACGACCATAGTATTCCACGTTTCACTTGGTGGGACCACAAAGGCACAACGGAATGGGTACAATATGATTTCAAACCCCACAAAGATATCAACGGCGTAGGAGTTTACTGGTTTGACGACACCGGTGCCGGAGGCTGCCGCGTCCCCAAGTCCTGGCGAATACTCTTCAAGAGTGGAGACCAATGGGAAGAACTTCCCGTCGCGAGCGGTTACGGCGTCCAAAAGGATAAGTTCAACAACGTAAACTTTTACCCGGTGTCTACAGTGCGTACGACCTCATTGCGCCTGGAGGTACAGTTACAGCCAGGCTTTTCCGGCGGTATCCTCGAATGGCAAGTTAACGCTGAAAATTGACAAGAAATGATAAGAAAGAATGAGCTCAGAGCATTTGAAAAAACAAACTTGGCCTGATATTCTGATAGCCTGATGTCCACTATCTGATAACCTGGTATCCTGATAACCTGAGGTAATGTATGGCAAGGAACAAGATAACAATAGTCGGTGCCGGTAAGGTTGGCGCAACAACCGCCCACATCGCTGCAACAAAACATCTCGGCGATATCGTCCTGCTTGATATAGTTGAAGGCCTCGCCGAAGGCAAAGCTCTTGATATCGCCGCAGCAAGTCCCGTTCAGCTTTACGATTCTAACATCATCGGCACCCGCGACTGGGAAAAGACCGCCGACAGCGATATCGTCGTCATAACAAGCGGAGTGCCTCGCGGCCCCGGTATGAGCCGCGACGACCTCCTTACAAAAAACGTCCAAATCGTCAAGGATGTCAGCCAGAAAACAGCCAAATATTCCCCCAACAGTATCATTATTGTTGTTTGCAATCCGCTCGATGCAATGGTTTACGCCGCTGCAAAAGTTACAGGCTTTGCAAAGAATAAGGTTATGGGAATGGCCGGTGCGCTGGACTCAGCACGCTTTAGTTACTTCCTCGCATCCGAGCTTGGCGTAAGCGTAGAGGATATAAAGTGCGTCTTAATGGGCGGCCACGGCGACGATATGATACCTCTACCCAGATTCACCTCGGTCAGCGGAATACCCGTAACCGAGCTGCTTGATGAAGCCAAAATCGCCGAGCTAATCGAACGGACCCGAAAAGGCGGCATCGAAATCGTAAATCTGCTCGGCTACAGCGCTTATTATGCCCCCGCCGCTGGCGCGGTTAAAATGGCTGAAGCAATTCTCAAAGACAAAAAAACCGTAATGTCCTGCTGTGCTTATTGCGACAGCGAATATAACGCCGGCGGGCACTTCGATGGCGTCCCCGCCGTCCTCGGCAAAAAAGGCGTCGAAAAAATCATCGAATTGGATTTAAACGAGGCCGAAAAAGCCCAATTTAAAGAATCACTCGACCACGTAAAACAGCTCGCGCTAAAGGTGGACAAACTCTTATAACCCGCTTGCCGGGTGTTTTGTTTAGCCCCGCCACCTGTGGGCGGGGTGTGTTGGTTTACTCATCGCCGCCACAGTGACGTCCAAGCCTGCCACGCACGAATTAGGCGACCGCCGTAAATTGGTGCGGGGTCATTCCGAGCGGAACAAGCCTTTAGCCCTGAGCGAAGTCGAAGGGGCAGCGGAGTCGAGGAATCTATTAAAAAGACTTAGAGCTTATCCGAATAACCGGGTCGTTATGAGGCCGAGCGAAAAGTTCGAGGCCAAGGCGGAAGGCCAAAAATGCTCGGAGGCGTGGTTTTCTTCACGTTGAGAACGTTTTTGGCCGACAACGCAGGCATCGGGCTTTGCAGCCGGCCGCAATAGAGCGGGTTATTTGGATAGGCTCTTAGTTGCGAAATCTCCGTTGAAAGTTGACCTGCCAATGCTATCATATAGAGGTGAGAAAACAGAGCCCCGAACGTCAGTGAGGGGTAATTGCACCTGTGAGCCCATAACTGGATACTGCCGGGCGCACTGGATTTTTGTAATTGGTATGAGACGCATTTTGTGGTCAATAGTTAAGGTTTATCCGGCAATATGTGCCAGAGGAAATGCTTTATACGGAAACCATATAAACAGAAGTTAGGCAAATAAAAACATGAAAAAACAATACCTGGGTGACTCAAAAGATAGCTTCAAATGGGATTACCATGATTTTCTTGCAGAGGAACTAAATTATCCGGTTCTTAATATCATGCTAATGATGACTCCGGATGATGAGAGCAATGATGGAAAAACACATCCTACTTTGTTTCCCGCTCGGAAAGAGATTCTGGATTTCTGTAATGATTTGCGGAATGAAAGAAAAGTCGTTTTAATAAATAGCTTACCCAGAAGAACAAACTCTAATTATACTGTGAATTTGCATAATAATGACTCGCAGATAACAAACCAAAACAGAAAAACATATTTTTCAGGGTTGTCACACAAAGAAGACCAGTTTTTATTTCTTGATCCAGATAATGGATTTGAACCTAAGAAGTCATTTAATGAAAAACATATTTTGTATTCTGACCTTTCATATATCTTGGAGCAAATATCTGAAAGTTCTGTGGTTTCTGTCTTTCAGATTTTTAGGCACGAAGCGTTTACAAAAACTTTTGCACGAATTAAAGAGCACTTGAAAAATAGTTACGCAACAGCCATTTATTGGAACTTTCTGATGTTTGTGGCTATAAGTAAATCAGAAGGCACAATAAAGAGAGTTTCAGATGCAAACAAGAAATACTCTAAAGACAATCCAGTTGAGGTCATTGCCTAACAACAACTTCAACTCGGAAGCACATTCCGCTGCGCTCCATTGTGGCAGGTGAGGTTGGTCCTTATCTGAGATTTTGGATCCTTCGACATTGCTTAGAGCCTGTCCTGCCTGTCCCGTACCAAATAGGTTCCTGCCGCTGTGTCCCGCACGAATTGAGTGCGAACTCACGTTTAATTAGTGCGGGGTCATTTGGTGTGGGAAGCGTAGTCGAATGGGTCGAAGGATCGAACGGGAGGGTTCTTGTTTTTGAATTCAGTTTTTTGGAAATTTATAATTGTCATACGTAAAGCGCGTACGCGCTTTACGTATAAGCTGTTTTTGACACTACCTCCTATTGAAACTAATATTTGAACCTTTTATTCGAAGACAGCTACCTGTTTTTTTGAGATTGTCACGTCGGCCCCCCCCCTGCTTTCTTGCGAAAGCAAGAAGGGGGCCTCCTCGCAATGACATCAAACATCAAGAATCCAGCATCGAGAATCCTGTCTCCTGTCTTCTCTGTAGCTCAATAATCTCCTATAATATAGAATTTCTTTTCGCTATTTCTTGCCATTTGTCAAATAATACTATAATGTATTGCCTTTTATATATGTGCTTGTAAATATCAAGGATAGAAATGGAACTGATAAAGAAAATCAAGCAGTCCGAAGCACAGGCCCAGGAAATTATCGAACAGGCCAAGGCTGAGGCGGTTAAGCAGGCCGAAAAGGGTAGAGACAATCGCCTCGCAGCAATGACCGAAGCCGAGCAGCAAAGGAAAGAAGCAACCGAAGCTGCTATCGCCGAAGCAAAGTCACAAGCAAACGCGGAGGTTGAGCGGCTTAAAGCCCGGGCCGAAGACCAACGCCGGCAATTGCACGATAAAACTGCTAATAAAATGGCCACAGCGTCTGAAAAGATAATGGATTACTTAAGAGGCTAACGATGGCCATTGCGCAGATGACAAAAGTCATAATTGTCAGTCATCGCACGCAGGCTTCCGAGCTTCTCGAAGCCCTGCAGCATGAAGGTATTTGTCATATACTCAATGCAGATGAGGCGATTCTCAGCAGGGACTTCCCTGAGCTTGGTGCCCTGGCCGAACGGCCCAAAGATATTGAAGGGCTGTTAATTCGGCTTGAAAAAAGCATTGCATTTCTTAAAAGTTACGCACAGTCCCAAAAGGGTCTTGCCGGCGTCCTTTCGCCGCGCACCGTCATTGATGAGCAATCATATAACAAGGTTGTCTCAGACCGGCAAATCTTAAAGACTATCGAGAAGTGCGACCAGCTCGAAGCGTCAATGGAGAAAACAAAGGGCGAGATTGAAAACCTCCACAGCACACTGGAGATACTCAGTCCCTGGGCGTCTCTCGAAACACCCGTAGAAGAAATCGGCCGACTTCACAAGACTACCTGCTGGGCCGGATTGCTGCCGAGCCAGCAGTTTGAGCAGACAGAAGAAAAGCTGAGTGAGCCTGGCGCGGCAATCCAGCAAATAGGAACCGACAGCAGCAAGTGCGCCTGTCTTATCGTTGCTCTCAAAGAAAACGCCGAGGCGGTGCAAAAGCTGCTGCGGTCAGCCGAGTTCGAGCCGGTCAGCTTCGAGCCGATGACCGGAACCGTCGCGAATTTGATTCGCAAACACAGCCAAAAGCTGGAAAAGGCCCAAAGCCAATTAAAGAGCCAAATGGATAATGCAGCGACGTTGTCCGAGAATCTGCTCAATCTCGAGATTCTTGACGACCATCACAAAAACCTGCTGAACAGAGAACAAACTAAGGATACCGCGCCGGCGACAGAATGTACCGTCCTTTTGGAAGGCTGGGTGAAGAAAAATGATTATGCTAAGCTGGAGAAAATAGTATCGGGTTTCGAGGCGTCGAGTTTGACAAAAACCGAACCGGCTGAAGACGAAGAGATACCGGTCGAGATAGAGAATAAGAATATTATAAAACCTTTTGAGGTGATAACCCGCCTGTATGGTATGCCGAAGCATTTTGAAGTGGACCCGACAGTATTTCTAGCACCGTTTTTTGCACTGTTTTTCGGGCTGTGTCTGACCGACGCCGGTTATGGGCTGGTCATAATCGCATTGATGATTTTTTTCATAAAGAAAATGCAGGGCGACAAAAAGCTGATGTGGATGTTAGGGATTTGCGCTGCCGCAACCGTGGTAGCTGGGGCGCTTACCGGCGGCTGGTTCGGTGACGCAGTCCAGCAGTTTATACCTGTTTTGAAACCCTTACGGGAAAAGATGATGTGGTTTGACCCGCTCGATAAGCCGATGATGTTTTTCATTTTGGCACTGGCTCTTGGTTATTTTCAGATTATGGCCGGGCTGGTTATTGCGCTCGGACACAACCTAAAACGCAGAGACTATATTGCTGCGGTGTGCGACCAGCTGACCTGGCTGGTGATGCTCAATTCGATTGTAATATTCTTAGCGAGTATGAGTAAGGGCGGCCCCATCTCGTCTGAAACCGGGAAATTCTTCGGGTATCTGGCGCTTATTCCGGCAGGTATGATTTTGCTTTTTAGCCAGCGAGAAGGAGGCTGGGGCGGTCGAATAGGGATGGGAATGTATAATTTGTTCAGCACGATATTCTATATGGGAGACGTGCTGAGCTACTTAAGATTAATGGCGCTCGGTATGGTTACAGCCGGTCTGGCAATGGCGATAAACGTTATTGCCAAAATCGCCGGTGAAATACCTTATGGTATAGGTATTATAGTGATGATATTAGTGCTCGTCGGAGGACACGGATTTAACCTGGCTATATCAGGGCTGAGTGCTTTTGTTCATACTTTGAGACTTCAATATGTAGAATTTTTCCCAAAGTTCCTGACCGGCGGCGGTAAAGCATTTCAGCCGCTGAGCAAAGAGTATAAACACATTTATATCAAGAAAGAAATCTAATGGTGTTCTTTAAGTAAGAAAGGCAGGTCAAAAAATGGATTACGGAATGACATTGGCTTTGATTGGCGCAGGATTGGCGGCTTTATTGGCTGGTATCGGCTCGGCGATTGGTATCGGTACCGCCGGCAGAAGTGCGACCGGTGTATTGAGCGAAAAGCCGGAAAGATACGGGCAGATGTTTATTATGGTCGTGCTGCCCGGAACGCAGGGTTTCTACGGGTTCCTTGCGGCGTTCCTTGTTATGCTCAATCTCAACTTCTTTGGAGAAGGGGGCGTTCCCGAGTTGAGCACGACGCTTGGACTGCAGGTGTTGATAGCCTGTCTGCCTATCGCATTTGCCGGTCTGGT
>Ga0114922_10004819_pt1 | contig 12498 bp, 6 predicted proteins | sample AartaG_FD_100975 | JGI IMG/M metagenome (GOLD analysis project Ga0114922, IMG submission 100975) | Deep subsurface microbial communities from Aarhus Bay to uncover new lineages of life (NeLLi) - Aarhus_00045 metaG | ecosystem: Environmental > Aquatic > Marine > Oceanic > Sediment | place: Aarhus... | reverse complement strand
TGCCAACGAGGACCTGTACTGGCTCGGGGAGTCGCGCTCCCCAACGAGCTCGGCCACCAAGCCCCGGGCGAGCGACATGACCGACCTCATCTTCGCCGGGAGCATCGAGGGCAAGGACACGTCGGAGTACCCGCACTCAGTGATGACCGTGGCCGGGAACTACAGCGGCCTGAAGGACGGGTATGCCGCGCTGGTCAGCGGCGACAGCGTGGCCACGCTGGAGATTGACGTCCCTGAGGATGGCAGCTACGTCATCGGCGTGGTTGCGGGGGGCACGCCGGCCTTCGACACGTGGCCGCAGGGCAATGTCACCGTGGACGGCGGGGGCTTCGGGTCTTTCGCCTGCCAGGGGAGCGAGTTCGGCACCTACACGATGAGCGGGCACCTGACCGCCGGCAAGCACCGGGTGACCATCCGCTTCACCAATGACACGTACGCCCCGCCCGACCACGACCGCAACCTCTACGTGAGATCGCTGCTGGTGGCGCACAGCGAGGATCAGGGGTTGACCTTCCTCACGACTCCGCCGGCGGCCGCGGTCATCAGGCGCGGCCCCGGGCGCGTCGTCATTGACAACGTGAATTGGGACACCACTGAGAAGAACACTGTCAAAGCGGCGCGTTACATCTGTGGCCTGCTGACCGGCTTGGGCGCGGAGTTCGAGGACGCGAGCGCGACGGTCATCGAGGCCGAGACCTTCGACCACGACCCGGAGATGAACTGGTACCGTAACGATGGGGTCACCGCCTACCTGGGCGACAACGGCTACATCGCCGGCGACGTCGAGTGTGCCCGGGCGGGGCGGTACGTGTTCGGGATCTTCGCGCGTGGCACCCCCATGGACGGGACTTACCCCATCGTCTCCGTCGAGGTGGCAGGCGACGAGGTCGGGCAGGTGGAGTTGCAGAGCGAGGGATGGCGGAGCTACCCGCTTCAGGTCGAACTGGCGGCGGGGGAGTTGGATATCAGGCTGAGCTTCATCAATGACGAGAACGATCCCCCCGAGGACCGTAACCTGTGGATCGACAAGATCGAGGTCCGCCCCTCGGACTGATCGCGGCTCGGGCAACGTGCAAGTAGCAGATCAGAACTGCCACCGCATCCAGGTGTTCGCGCCCGACACCCCTCTGGAACTGGTATGCCCCGACGAGGCGCCACAAACCGGGGAGGACCTTGCGCGCAGCGGCTGAATACTCTCACTTCACCTGGGCCCAATAGCGGATGGACTTCACACGCCGGAGTGTGGGAAGCATGAACTTGCGCATCGTGGCCGTGACACTGCTGGTCGGAGCCTCAGGGGCCGTGTGCCTGGGGCAGGGCGACCCACTGCCGCTGGCGGAGGACGGCCAGGACGCCGAGTCTTGGGCGAAGTGGGGCGACCCGGGAGACGAGTTCATCAACTTCCGCACCGAGCGGGGCGTGGCCCTGCAGGGCGTGTCGTCTCTGGCCATCGAGCTGCGCCTGGCGCCCGAGACGACCTACTGGCCCGCGCTGCGGATGGAATTGCCGCAGGGCCTGGACCGAGAGCGCGACAACTTCATCGAGCTTTCGCTCCTCGCGGCCCAGGGCAACCCCGCGGCACCGAGCGTGCACCTGGAACTGCTGCAGGAAGACCGGCGCCTCACCCGCTGCGTGCTCCGTGAGCCCGAGCCGGGACGGTGGCACACCATGCGCGTCAGCCTGCGCAGCCTCGAGCCTGAAGCAGGCGCGACGCTCCGGCTTGCCTTCGAGCGTGTGCCGACTGATCAGGCCAGTACGAGCTTGTTCCATGTGGATGGAGTGCGTGCCACCATGGAGACCGACGGCTACGTGGACTACACGCAGCTCAAGGACCCGTGCCTTGACACTCCACTGGCGCGCGACGGCCAGCCGCTGGCGGCCATCGTGGCCCCCGAGGACGGGAGGCACGCGGACGCCGTGGCAGCGGTGCAGGCGGCGGTGCGGCGCTGTGCGGGCTGCGAGCTGCCGGTGCTTGGCGACACCTCCGCGCCCGCGGAGCTGCTGGCGGAGCGCTCTATCATCGCCATCGGCAACCGCCACACCTCGCGCACGCTCGACTGGCTCTACTACCGCTACTACACCTTCCTCGACGCCCGCTATCCGGGACCGGGCGGGCGCGTCGTGCGCTCGCTCCACGACCCTCTGGGCACCGGGCACAACGTGATCCTGGTGGGCGGGTCCGATGACGCCGGCGTGCTGGCCGCCGCCGGACGCCTGGCGGAGCTGCTGCAGCCGGCCGATCCGCTGCGGCTGGGCTGGCTCATGGACATCGAGCTGGGCGAGGGGATGCAGCCACCGGATCTGGGCGAGCAGGTGTTCTCGTGGCGCGACAGCTTCCGGCTGGACGAGCGCGGCAAGGAGGTCGGCTATGCGCCGGCCTCGACCTTCGGCTGGAACCCGATCAGTGTGCGCGCGGCGCTGTATCACATGACGGGGAAGGAGAAGTACCTGCGCGACTTCGTGCGCCTGGCGCTGCCGGACCCGGACAACATCCCCGAGGAGATCAGCTCCGACTACTCCTTCACCCGCCGCGCCGACTACGACCTGGCCCACCCGCTCGTGTTCAACTACCACTACCACGCACACATGGTCGAGCTGTTGTGGGACCTGATCGAGGAGAGCCCGCTGCTGGACGACGAGACGCGCCTGCGCATCACCAACGAGTTGCGTGACCACCAGGACTTCCTCGACGCTGAGGATGACTTCGCGCCCGCCACCGGCGCCAGCCGTCACGGTCTGTACGACGCCCTGAGCATCTACACCGGCACCAGGTATTTCGCCAAGTACTACCCCGCGCCGCGCTGGCAGCGGCGCTTGGACAACATGGAGACCACGTTCGCCTGGTGGCTGCAGCAGCCCACCTGGGGCGAGGGCGATACGCTGTCGTGGGTGAACACCTCCATCGAGCCGGTCATTGAGTACTTCGTGCTCACCGGCTCGGACGCCCTGGCGCAGTCGGGTATGGCCCGCACCCTCATGAGGGCGCTGGAGATCCTGTGGACCGGCAGGTCTTCGGAGACCTCGAACCAGTGCCAGACAATCAGCCTCATGCACAAGGCCACTCACATGCTCGGCGACGGGCGCTACGCCTGGCTGGCGCGGCACGCCGGCTACGACTTCGAGCGCTTCCGCATCGGGCAGCCGTGGTGGCCGGACCCGGACATGGAGGTCGCGCCGCCCGAGGACCTGGTCGGGCGCGTGTCGGTGATGCCGCTTGCGGGACCCGATGCCGAGAGGGCCGGCGCGCCTTTCGAGGCGGAGAGGGGCTACCAGTTCCTGAGCTTCCGCACCGGCATCGGCCCCGACGACGGCTACTTGTTCGTGGACGGACACAACGGTCGGGGGCGCAACCCCTACCACGTCTCGGCCATCCACCAGCTTCGCATGGGCGGCATGCTGCTGCTGCACGGCTACGAGAACCAGGTGGTGATTCTCCGCGACGGCATGGCCGAGAACGTCCCGCCCAAGGCCTCGCGCCTGGACGCCACCGCCGCAGCCGGAGGCCTGGCGCTGGTCTCTACCACCGTCCCCAACGCCAACTACTCGGCCTGGCGCCGCGACATCCTGTGGGTGGATGAGCGATACGCGTTGGTCGCCGACACAGTCACCGCGCGCGAGCCGGGGGCCTACGAGGTTACCTGCCAGTGGAACCCCATTCGCTCGGGGAAGGTCTCCGAGCAGGACCCCCGCTGGGTGCAGCGCGCCGACTCGCGCACCACGGTCGTCTGCTCCGAGCCGGTCGCCATCGAGATGCGCGGCAAGACGCTGCGGCAGACCATCCGCGCGGAGCTGCCGGCGGGCGGGAGCGCCAGCGTCATCAACGCGATCTACTGGGACGGTGGCGCGCAGACCTTCGACTACCGCCTGGAGCCGCTCGCCGACAGCGTGGCGGCGGTGGTCGGCAAGGAACGGGCGGTCTTCGGCAGCGGCGACTTCGATGCAGCGGGCCTGAGCTTCCGCGGCGCGGCGGCGCTGCTGAGCCCGGAGCGGCTGGCGGCTTTCGCGGCCACCTCTCTGGCCGCCGGGCAGGCGGTCCTCCATGCCGATGAGCCCATCTCCTTGGTGTGGGACCTGGCGGCGGGCACCGCCACGATCGAGGCCGGGGGTGACTGCGCCATCGCCCTGGCGCTGGCCGATGGCGCAGGCCCGACAGTTGATGGTCAACCCGTGCAGGCTCAGGCGGCCGACGGGCTGACGCGCCTGCGCGTACCCGCCGGCCGGCACGAGGTCACGGCACTGACGCCGTCGGCCTCCCTGGCCGAGGCGCTCGCCATCGACGCGCCCACCAGCGAGGTCGCGCCGCCGGAGGTCGCGTCCGGGCTCGATGCCCACGACTGGCCGGAGCGGTGGCGCGCGGAGCTGGGCGCGGCGGTCACGCGCATGTCCGCCGCGGGGCCCGATGCGGGCGGGCTGCTCTGGGCCGCGACGGACGCGCCCGATCTGGCGCTCATCGGCCCTGACGGTCAGGTCAGCGGGCGCGTGGCGGTGCCGGAGAAGCTCCACGCCGTTGAGGCCCTGGAGGCCCCCATCGGCCTGGGCGTGGCGGCGCTCACTGGCGGGGACGACGATGTGCTGCGGGCGTTCTCGTCGCAGGGCGAGGTGCTCTGGACCGCCGAGTCGCGCGTCTCCAGCGACCACAAGAACCCCGGCGGCGGCTACCAGGCGCCTTGGTTCACCGACCCCGAGCGCAAGTGGGGCATCTTCTCGCTGATGGTGGCGGATCTCGGCGCCGGGCCCGAGATCGTGCTGGGCCGGCCGAGCACCGTCGAGTTCTGGACGCCCGCAGGCGAACTGATCGCCCGCACGGCCATCGAGTGGGGCGACTGCACCGAACTGGCGCTGCTCACCAGCGATGACGGGCCGGGCGTGCTGGCGGGCAAGTTCGTCACCGGCCACGACACGGTCACGGCCATCGGCCCCGACCACAGGGTCATCGGTCACGGCTTCATCGGGGTGCCGGATGGCTCGCTGCGCATGACGCAGTGGATGCAGCGGGGCATCACGGCCCTGCAGGTCACCGACCTGCGGGGCGACGGGGCGCAGGAGGTAGTGGTCGGCCGCTCAGGTCACTGGAACGACGTGCGGGTGTATGATGCGGCGGGCGGCCCCATATGGCAGCGCAGCTTCGGTCAGTCGAACCGTGGGGCCCGGCTGGTGCGGGCGGTGCTTGTGGCCGACCTCGACTGCGACGATTCGTCCGAGATCGTAGCGGGGCTGGGCAACGGCTGGATCATCGGTTTTGCGGCCGATGGCGCCCACCTGTTCAGCCGCAAGGTCCCCTCGGCGGTGACTTCGGGCGCCACAGTCGCTGGCGTAGCGGCCTCGGCCTGGAGGACGGCACGGTGCTGCAGATCGGCGCCGCGGGAGAGGCAGTGCGCGCCGCCAATGTGGGTTCCCCGGTAGTCTCGATGGCGCCGGCCCGCTCCGCCGAGCCCGCGGTCTTCGTGGGCACCCAGGACGGCGGCGTGGTCGCCCTGCCGGTCGAGGGGCACTGAGCACCGGCCCGACGCGCCTGTCCGCCGCGGGACCCAGGGCCGATCAGACCGACCGCAACCACCATGTTTCAGCCGGCGCCAGGAACCGGGGCAGGCCGTTGGGCAGGTGGCGGCCGAAAGTCGGTGGAAGGACGGGGAGACTGGTGATGGTCGGGCGAACGGGAGGCCTGCGGATGCCCACTGATTGGCTGCACTTCGGCGGGACGGCACTGGTACTGATGGCCGCGCTCCTGCTGGTGGCGGGGCGAGGCGAGGCCCAGGGCAACGATCCTGGCTGGCTCATCGTGAGCGATAGAGAGGCATTCCTGCACCTGCTGGACCTGGACCGGCCGGAGTTGGCTGCGGTGAAGGACGCGCTGGATGCCGGGGACGTGGAGGCGGCGGGCGCGGCATATATGGAGCGCTTCCGGGAGATGGAGATCGCCCCGGCGCTGTTCACCCAGTGGCGGGAGAAGGCCCGCAACCCCGAGGTCAACACGTCACGGGCGGATGGCCTGCTCGCCGGCGACTTCTGGGACGGCTACAGCGTGTGGCAAGTGCCAGAGACGGGCTTCGACTGGTACGGCTCGCCGCTGTCGTGCTGCACGCGCTTCCCTGTGCTGTCGACCTTGCGCTACGCGGCGCATCACACGCAGGACCCGAAGTACGCGCGCTTCATGGTCGAGCACATCCTGGGGTACATGGAAGCCTACCCGATAGAGGAGTTCGTCGGAAAGAGCACGCGTGATGGCTGGACGAGCCATACGACGACCGCGAAGCCGTGGTACTGGTGCATGATCCCGGAGCGCCTGATGGCGCTTTCGCAGACGGTGGCGCTGCTGCGGCACTTCCCCGAGGTCACGGACGACGAGCTGCTGGCGATCCTGCAGCGACTATATGAGGAGACGGGCTACCTGACGACCGAGGTCGGGCGCTGGATCGACATGCGGCACAACGGCGGCGGCGCAATGATCAGCGGCCTCGCCATGGCGTGCGCGGTTCTGCGCGACTGCCCGGCCACTGGCGCCTGGCTCGACTACGACGCCCAGCTCGTGGCGCAGTACCTCGATGAGGCGTTCTATCCCGACGGCATGTGCGTGGAGCTGACGACCGCATACTCGGCGAGCGTGTCGCTGACGCAGCAGAGGCTCGCGTACATGCTGCGAGAGCAGGAGCCGATCAGCGCGCGGCGCGAGCGACTCTCCAGAATGGTGGAGGTGATGGTCGCGCTGAGCGACCCGACGCGGCGGCTGCCCTCGTTCGGCGACCTATACGCGGGGGCGCTGGGCAGGTACGTGCATCGGCCGCTCGTGCAGTGGCTGGAGATGCCGTGGGTGGAGCCCATCGTTGATGGTATTGACGGCCCGGAGCCGCCCTTCCTGGACTGGCCGCCGCCGGGCGCGGAGCAGTGGTGCGGCTACTACACCATGCGCAGCGACTGGTCGGCGGACGCGCGCTTCATGATGATCGACGCGGGGCCGTGGGGGACCACCCACCGGCACGGGGACCGGCTGAGCTTCGTGGTGACCGCGTGGGGGCAGCGATTCATCATCGACCCTTCGGGGACGAAGTACGCGAGCAATAAGCCGGACGCGTTCGTCAGCAGGCAGATGTCGGGCTTCCTGCACAACACGATCACGATCGACCGTGTGGACGAGTTCCACAGCGAGGGCACCGTCACCGAGGCCGAACAGCCGCTGGACACCAGGTGGGAGCAGGGCGAGCAGCATACGCTGTTCGTGGCCGACTACTCGTTCCGGCCGGTGAAGCCGGTCGAGTGGGAGCGGCGCGTCGTGTTCGTGGACGGGAGCTACTGGCTGTTGCAGGACATGCTCACCGGTGATCAGGACGCGGCGGACCTCGAGCGGAACTTCCAGTTCGAGGCGGACATCGAGATAGAGCTGAGGGGGACGACGACGCTGGCGACGGCGCCGAACGGAGCGCGGCTGGTGCTCCTGCCGCTGGAGGGGACGCTGCAGCCAGCGGTCACGATCGGTGACCGGGAGCCGCACACGACCTACTGGCCCAGTGGCGCGCCCACGGACGTGCTCTGCCATGAGGACGGCAACGACCAGCAGCACGGGCGCGGCTGGACGGGCCGCAGCGGACACAAGCTGCTGCCCGCGCCGGCAGTAACCTACGCCGGCCGCGCCGAGCTGCCCGCGGTGCTCACCGTAGCGATAGTGCCACTGGCGCCGGGCCAGGAACTCGACGATCTGCCAGGCATCTCGCGCGAGGTGCGCGACGGGGAGACGATCTGGACGCTGCCGGCGGGCGACGGTGCGCTGGAGGTGCGCACCAGCCTCGACAGCTGTTCCGTACTGGAATGATCTGCAAAGCTCCGCCGCTGTAGTCTGGGCTCTGCAGGGCGCCATTCTGTTCGGGCGGGATGCGTGCGGGCTCTGCCGTCAGTGGTGCACTCCCATCCGGTGCTCGAGTTCGTGCTTCGCCCGCGCGAAGATGGCCTTCATCTGCATGTGCCGCTCGTCGCTGTAGCGCACCGAAAGCGTGTCCAGATAAGTCATGCCTCCGTCGAGCAGCGTCAGCACGTAGGTGGCGTCGGAGGGGCTGAACATCCCGTCGCCACCGCACACCACGTAGACCGGCGACGTGTGCGCGCCCAGGTGTACCGGCCAACAGTGGTTCACCTGCAGATTGCTTCCGCAGCGCGCGGCGATCCACGAGCTGCCCTCGATCTGCACGTCCTCCCTCAGGCTGAGAGCCTTCGCGCCCTGCGCGTCGCGAGCGTCGGCGACGACCTTGCCGTTGACCACGATTTCAAGCGCGCGCACGGGCCAGGCGCTGGACGCGCTCGCAACTACCTCTACCGAACCGCCCTCTGAGGGCATCTGTATCTCCGAGCCAACGGCCTGCCCGTCCACCGTCATGCTGATGAGCGGACCGGAGGTGGTGAAGGTCCGCCCGGCGCGCACCGCCTCGCCCCAGGCCTCGAAGGTGAACTCGTGGTCCGGGTCGAGCTGGGCGTAGGTACGCACGCCACCGACCGGCATGCCCGCGCTCATTTTGTCGGTGCCGCCCACCGCGGCCACGCGGCAGCCGCAGTTGAGGTAGCGGTACCACGCCAGGAAGCAGAACTCGTCCAGCGTCCCGGCCTCGGGTGTAAACGCCGGTGGAAAAGCGCGGCACCCCGTATGATCACCCGGGTTGCAGATCACCAGAAGGGGGTGTTGGGAGTGTGCAGGCAACCCGATCTGGGCCCGGAGGTGAGGGGTGTATACCGACATGGAATGGTGGGAAGAGATCAGTGTCGCGGGAGACATAGTCCGGCACGGGGAGATCAAAGGCCTGCACGGCCGCTCGTCGCCCGGCCAAGCTGTCAGCCATGAGCTATGAGCGAACGGCAGGCGCCCCACAGAGGGTGTATTCGGCAATGCCGTCCGCATTGCGGCAGGGGGGGATGCCCTACAGTGACAGCAACGGCACAAGCGCGGACGCGTCGCCGTCCGCCTCGATGTACACCGGCTCGTCAGTGAGCGTGACGCGGCCATCCTCGAGTGCGGGCGTCGCAACGCCCATCAGGTCGGTGAGCACCGCGTCCTCGGGCAGCGCGCCGGGCAGGGTCGCGGTCGCGTCATCGTCCGCCCACGCCACCGCCACGGCGCGAGCGGCGCCCTCGAAGACAATAGCGCGCCAGCCGTCGCCGTCCACCCGCCGGGCGAGGCTCAGGCCGCGAAGCTGGCGCTCCATCGCCACCCAGGCCATGAGCTTGGGGCGCGGCGCGCCGTTGACCTCCAGCGCCGAGTAGTCGAAGTAGGCGCGGGGGACGGGCGGGGGCTTGTGGTAGTAGTAGAAGCGCTTGCGCACGCCCTCGGCCATCTCCAGCGCCGCGACCTGCACCAGCCGGCAGGCGCCGCGCCGCCATGACATGGGCGGACGCACGCGCGCGGGCGGCAGCTCGTCGAAGTCCAGGCCCTCGTAGAAGGTGGTGTCGGTGACGCCGCCCTCACTGCACACCAGCGGAATGTCGGTCCTGCCGTGGCGCGCCAACAGGTCCTGGAAGTAGCGCACGTTGTCGAGCATGGCCTCGGCCGGCTCGTCCACGGGGACGTAGGAGTGATACGACAGCCAGTCGCACGAGGCGAGCATGCCCGCGTCCGCGGCGGCCTCGACCCAGTCCTTGAGCGAGTAGTGCAGCCCCCCGCCGCCGATGATGACGCAGTCGGGGTCGGCTGCCTTCGCCACCTCGCGGGTGGCGCGCAGCAGCTCGACGTACTGCTCGGGAGTGCCCTTCCAGAAGTTGCTCGCGTCCGGCTCGTTCCACACCTCCCAGTAGCGAATGCGGCCGCGGTAGCGCTCGACAGTGCGGCGGACGTACTCGCGGTACTGGTCCATGTCGCGCGGCGGGCCGGCGCGGTAGTTGCCGGAGGGCGACCCGACGGTCGTGTCCACCGCCCAGGGAGGAGTGGCGAAGAGCACCCCGAGCACATGCATGCCGGCGGCCAGGCAGCGGTCCACGCTCTCCTCGCCCTGGAAGGCCCAGTCGTCCTCGGTCGGCTGCACCCGCGACCAGCGCGTGGACTGGATCATGTCGTGGCAGCGCGCCCACTTCACGCCCAGGCGTCCGGCCTGTTCGATGTAGTTGCCCCGCCCGGCTTCGGGGTGGTCGCCGAAGAACGAATCCTCGTCGGGCTCGTTACTGCCCGGCTCGGACACCACGCCGAAGGACGCCACGTCGCGATAGCCTTCGAACTCGCCCAGCTTCACGTGGCAGCGCAGCTTGAAGATGCCCGGCCGATCGGCCGAGACCGAGACCTCAACCGTTGCCTCGGCGCCGGGCGCGAGCTGCACCCAGCGCTGGCCGCTGCTGAGCGCGTGCTCGTGGAAGTCCAGCAGCGTGAAGTCCAGCCGCACCGTCAACTTCTCGTCGCCCGGGTTCGAGACCGGCAGCTCCAGCAGCACCTGGTCGCCGGGCGCCACGATGGCCTCCGGTGCGCGCCCCACCCATGAATGCAGGCCGATGCGCACCGGAAAGCGCACGACCTCGGGCATGGCAAGTGAGGCCAGCTCGCCCGCGGCCGTTTCGGGCTCAACGGCGAGAGAGGCTATCTCGGCCGCGCTCAGCTCGCGGTCCCAGACCGCCAACTCGTCGTAGTCCGCCGGCGCACGCCAGCCCAGCCCGAAGGTGAAGTCGCGGCCGGACTCCTCGTAGGGGATCCACTGGCTCTCGGCCTCGCCGGCCAGCTCCCCGTCCAGCCACAGCGACTTGTGCTGAGCCACACCATCCCAAAGCACGGCAACGTGGTGCCACTGGCCGGCGCGCCAGTCGGCGACGTGCGCCGAGGGGGCGTAGCTCCACTTCCAGCCCTCGAGCCGACCGGTCCCGGTCATGACCGTGAGGATGCCCTTGGCGCGGTCGGCGTAGACCCGGAAGCCGCCCATCGAGAAGATGAAGTGCTTCGCGTCCGCGCCGCCGCCGTCCCAGGTCGGGTGCACCCAGAAGGCGACCGTGCCGTGCGGGCGGTGCAGGTTCCCCGGGCCGGCGAAGGTGACGGCGGTGCTGGTCTGATCATCCGGCAGGCGCAGGGCGCTCCCAGCGCGACCCTCGACCGTCTCGGCGCCCTCGGCCAGGCCGCGCAGCTTCGGGCTGCCGAAGGCGTACCTGGGCTCGGCGCCCGAGTCGAAGCTGGCATACAGGCGCAGGCCGTCCTGCACCGCGGCGTGGCAGGTCGAGGCGAGGCAGACGAGCGCAACAGTCAGGGCTCGTGTCATGTTCGGGCCATCCTTACCGGGCGGTCAGCAGCGCCTGGATCGGGTGGGATATGGGACGTAACCTCTGTAGCCGTGAGCTGCAGGCGGTAAGCTGCGAGCTGTGAGCCAGGGCAACAGCACTGATGACGGCGTTGGCGGGCCCACGCAGCCGTGGGCGGAGGGCCGAGCGCAGCGAAGTCCCGCCTCATCCACCATACCCGGCCCGCCCTTGCTCTTGCCAAGGGCAGTAGGGCAAGTCCTCTCGATCTGACCGGCTACTTGCTCAACACGTACACGGCCACCTCGCCGGCCGGCAGCAAGCACTCCACCGTCTCGCCCCCTGCCACCTTCTGGGTGCTGTAGAACTCCTCCCCCCGGCCGGCGTCCCTTGGCAGGGGGATGGTGTACTGCGCCGGGCTGCTTCTCTGGTTGATGGCACAGACGAGGGTGGTATTGCCGTCGCTCAGGGCCTGGACCTGCGCCTGGTCCAGGCCGGGCAGCCCGGTACGCCGGCCGCCCAGGAACAACTCCTCAAAGGCAGCGACGAGACGCGTGATCTCGGCGATGGCGAACCACGTGCGCCCATCCATGGGCAGGCGGTCATAGATGAGCACGCCCCCAGTGGCATCCAGCGAGCGCCGTAACAGGCGCGCTTTGGTCAGCGGCACCTGCGGCTCGGTCTTCGTGGTGTCGTAGGGCCTCAAGATCGCCCCGAACACGGCCGGGATGCCGGCGAGGGCCTCGATGGTCTCCGGGATGGCCTCAACCGGCCGCCCATATCCGCAGCCTATGCGGTCGCAGGCGCCCAGCTCGCCCATGTACTCCCAGTTCACGCCGTACCGGCTCGGGTTGTCGGGGGTCTGGTAGCCGCTGTAGACGCTGAGCTTCGTGCCGGGCGCCAGCCGGTGTATGGTCTCCTTGAACTTGAGGAACATCTCCGCCACGCGCTGAGCCATGAAGTCAATCCACTGGTCGCCATACCCCTCCTTGATGATCTGCCCGTCCAGCTTCGTGTCCGCCGGCAGCTTCGCGTAGTCCCTGAAGGCACTCAGGCAGCGCGGACAGTAGCAGGAGTGAGGGCCACCGAAAGGCGAGTACTCATAGTCGTAGTCCAGGCAGTGCGGATGAGCGTCATCTATCTTCTCCTTGAGCTTCGCCTCCACCACCGGCCACGAGTCCCCCAGTAGCAGCGTCATGCACAGGAAGCCGTCGCTCGGGTTGCCATCCTTGTCCACCAGGCGCGCCTCGGGATGTTCCTCGAGATGGGGCTACATGTTGAGGGACCACGCCTTGAAGTTCATGCCCTTGGTGTTCT
>Ga0114922_10004818_pt1 | contig 12499 bp, 10 predicted proteins | sample AartaG_FD_100975 | JGI IMG/M metagenome (GOLD analysis project Ga0114922, IMG submission 100975) | Deep subsurface microbial communities from Aarhus Bay to uncover new lineages of life (NeLLi) - Aarhus_00045 metaG | ecosystem: Environmental > Aquatic > Marine > Oceanic > Sediment | place... | reverse complement strand
GGTTGAAATTGCGAGACTCACTTGATTACAAGGGAGAAGGGAGAACACATCCCAAACTGAAGTTACCTTTAGCTTATTCCCCTTATCACGAGAAGAAGCATAAACTAGACGACATCAAAACTGTTGAATTAGTTTACCAATCCAATAAGCAACAATGGTGGGCACATTTCAGTAAACCCTTTTCTGTTCCTAGTTACCAATCTACTAACCCTCCAGCAGTGTTAGGCGTTGATTTGGGAATAAAGAAAACAGCTGTTGCTGTGTTACTCTCTTCTAAAGGGAAAGTAACTATGGATGAACTCTGCTTCATTGTCAATAAGGAAAGACAAGCTAAGATCTTTCGACTAGAAAGAAGAATTCAATCTATTCAGAGAGAGTTGGAAATAAGGATAAAGGATGGTCACCCCCACAATCAGCTTAACGTTAAGCTTTCCCAACTACGAACAAGACTTCGTGCTGTTCGGGAAAATGAGCTGGGCTATGCAGTCAATCAATTAGTTGATTTCATTCTCCAGTTGAAAGAACGTTATAATCTGTTTGTAGCTGTTGGCTATCCAAAAGACATCCAAAACAATCACCAACGTGGAAATGGTACCAAATCCTTACGTCGCATGTTACATATGTGGTGTTATCGCCTCTTTATAACAAAACTCAAGCACAAGCTTGAAAGACAGGGATTTGAATCGTATCGCGTTGTAGCTGTGGGTGAGCATTATACCTCGAAAACATGTTCTAGATGTTTTTCAAAAAACATTACCCGCTCAAGTCAAGGACGGTTCGTTTGTCACGAGTGTAATTATGAACTCAATGCTGACTTAAACGGAGCGAGGAACATTGCTAAGAGGTTAATAAGCTATGCTTTAGAACCAGTTGGAAAGTTTAAAGAAAAAAATATCCTTCTAGATACGCTTTCTGGAGACTTCCAAAGTCTAGAGCAGTATGAATGCTTTACACCCTTAAGCCAGTGGCTTAAGTATTCCTTAGGGGATACATCGTTTCTCTAGATTCGATGGGACAGGTGTTATGAGTTCCCTCTCGTAACAGAAGCTGATTCCTAAGGACCGGTACTGTCACAACTTGGACTGTTTATCTTTTCTTGTTATGCAGTCATACCACTATGAAAACTCTGTTTTTCATGTCACTACGCTGGTCTTTGATGAGTTCTGAAACGTTCTTCACAATTCCAACTCGGAAATTGTTGGAGGAAGTAACTCATATATACACCTTCTTTTTTTTTTAACAAATTATTGTCTTTTAAAAGTTAGTCTATTGTGTCAAAAAATTCATTCTCTTCGAAGAGATAGCTAGGAAATCCTTGGTGCACGCACCGGGATTCGAACCCGGGTTGGAGGCGTGGGAGGCCTCAGTCCTACCACTAGACTATGCGTGCTGCTGATATCAAGAATCAGTTTATCATTTTTTTAATTCTTTCTTTATATTCTTAATTACATTTTTAGAAACTATACATTTACTAGCGATTCAACTGTTTCCAAGAAGATTTTGATTTCTTCTTCAGTGTTGTACAGATGAGTTGATATTCTTGCTATATCATTGTATTTCAGTTCATACATATACAAATGCGAACATAAAGCTCCACTTCTTATCTGGATGTTTTTCAGATCATCTAATACAAGTGCTAAATCCTGAGCTTCTAACTTTTCGCAACCAAAGGAGACAATTGGACCGTATTCACTCCCTTCTACTTTATTTACTTCGATTGAAGGTAAGTTTTCTAATTCACTTCTAAGTTTATTATGAAGTTTTTTCTCATGTTCTTGAATCTTTGATAGACCAATGTTTGACAATATCTCAAGACTATTTACCATAGCATCGATACTAGCAACATTAACTATTCCTGTTTCAAACTTGGAACCAGAAGAATTCAGAATGTATGAATATTCTTCAAGAGCAATAATAGATCCTCCTCCAACAATCAGTGGATCCATCGAATCGTAAATCTCTTTGTTTGTAATCTGAAAAGCCGTACCAATTGGACCTAAAGCACCAATACATCCTGATGAAACAACAATATCTGGTTGGTGGCTATCAAATTTGAAATCCTCATGACCAACAGAATAACTAATGTCAAGAATAAAAGTAGCTCCTACATCTACACAAATATTAGCTATTTTCTCCCACTCTCTTCTTACTCCGTTTGTTGCTGTTAAAGAAGAAAGAAGAACTACATCACTAGATGAGTTAATTCTATTGCTTATACTCTCAACCAAATCCCTTTCATCTTCTAAGTTCAGATATTCAATTTTTGTGCCAAAAGTATTGTTTACCCGAATCGCAGGAGCTATTACTGAATGCTCTTCAAGAATGCTTGTAATAATTCTTCTTTCTTTTATTTCAGGAATTGAATGAAAAACACTAGTCAGAAGTACTTCTCTTGTTGGAAAAAAAGAAATTTGCTTTGGAGATATATTGAAAATAGCAGCTAGCGATTTTCTACTTTTCTCCAGAAGTTGATTACTAGCAGAAATTTCACTGTGAATCCCTCTAACTGGTGCTCCTCCACCAGTATTATAGTAATCAATCATTCTATTTAAGGAAGAAACTGGAAGTTTTCCTACTGTAGCTGAATCTAAATAAATTTGATCTGGTTTTAAATTAAATTCAATCCCGAATCTGGTAGAGGTTTTCATAATTCCGGTTAGTTTTACTTTATGGAGATATTAAAATCTTCCTTGTTCAGAAATCAAAAAGTTTGAATACTATTGAAAATAATGTAAAGCAGGGAAAATCTAGAGGATGATCGTAAGGCATTTGGTCAAGCAATTGCTATGCCAGAAAGAAGCTAATGTGACCTATGATTTTCTCTTTCATATTTCTGCCATTATTGCATCCAGATTTTCTAAGAGAGAATTAATGTCATTTTCTGTATTGTACAGATGAGTTGAAATCTGAACCAATGATTCTTTCTTGATTTCATCCATGAAAAGATGAGAACATAATGCTCCACTTCTAACAAAAATATTAGCTAAATCTTCAATAATGATTGCTATGTCATGGGAATCTATTTCATTACTGAAGAAGGATAAGATGGGACCAAATTCAAGACCGTTCTTTTCAATGATTTCTATGTTCTTAATATCTTTTAGACCCTCATAAAGGATTTTTCTTAGATTCTGTTCATGTTTCCTAATCTTATCAAATCCAACTTTTGATAACAACTGTAAACTATTTGCTAATCCTGAGATTGCTGCAAAATTTAGCGACCCTGGCTCAAATTTATATGGAGCTGATGCTAGTTTGTAATTTGAATTGTTAACGGAAACTACCGCTCCTCCTCCAATTAATGCAGGATAAAAATCATTTTCAGATTCTGTTTTCATGATCTGAAAAGATGCTCCATAAGGACCAAGAGCTCCAATATTGCTTGATGAGATGATGATGTCAGGGGAAACTCTTCCAAAATCGTAATTTATATGACCAATACTATTGGATATATCTAAAACAAAGAGTAATCCGTTATTTTCTGCTAATTGAACTATACTTTTCCAATCTCTCAGAACACCCATTCCTAAAGTTAGAGAAGAAAGAACTATAGCTTTTGTTTTAGGATTTATTTTCTCTTGTATGGAAGTCACCAAATCAACTTCTTCTTCAATTCCAGTAAACTTGATTTTTGCTCCAAAATATTTGTTTATATTAAGCAGAGGAGTTATCACAGAATGATCATCAAGAGAGCTAGAAATAATTTCACTTTCCTTCTCAAAACGTTGTGAAAAAAGCGTATTTATCATTGCAGTCTCTCTTGACGGGAGAAAAGATATCTGAGAATTTTCTACAGAGAATATCTCACTTATTAATGAACGAGATTTTTCCAATGTGCGACTAGCATAGTGTGCAATTTTATGAGTACCTCTATTAATACCTCCTCCATGCTTAGAATAGAACTCATTCATTGCAATAAGAGAGGATTGTGGAAGTTTTCCAGTTGTAGCAGAATCTAGATAGATTTCATTTTCTTCGAAGAAAAAATCTATGCCAAAGTGATTTTTGACAGTCATTAACGATAATTGTAAAAACCAGATTGATTTAAACATTTGTTTCAGAACACCATTTTTTTATATGTCATCAAAATTTCAAACATGCATGGAAAATAATCTAGATAAGTTAGAAGCAAGTGTAGAAGAAAAAATCAGAAATTATACTGGTAATTTCAATGAAATTTTCGACAAACTAACAACTTCATCTAGCAATAGCATCAATAGTAAACTCTGGAAATTAAGAGCAGATTTAGAGCTTCTCATTATAGAGATAAAATTCCTTTTAAAGAAGGAAGATCTAACTGAACGATGGCAATCTTCTTTTAGAAATGAGCTAAAAGGAACAAGTTCCAAACATAAAGCTGAAACATTGCTAAAGGAGTACAATGTGGATAAAGACGAAGTGATTTCTGATTTTAAGAAAAGACCTGAGTCAGTCTACAAATTTCTCTGGAAGTTAAAAGAAACTATTTCTTCAGTACTATCAGCATTCCCATCTAATAAAATTGATTTGTTTAATGGTGAAGTCAAAGAGAGTTCAAAGGATGTATTCGAAATCTAGTTACACCTAACACTAAATATAAATTAGACCATCCCTCTGATTACATGTATGAGTGCTCATTCAGATGAGTTCCTTGAAGATAAAGAAAAAATCCGACAAGCTTTGAAACTTGAAAGATATATCTGTCCACATCGTGAGATAAATTATCCCTGTGTTATCTGCAAGGAATGCAGAGAAATGGATCTTAAACAATACCCTCTGAAAAATGGTTTTATTGAGAAGACAAGAAACTCAAGCTTGATTTCATTAATTTTAGAACTCAGAGATCCTTTTGATGATATGTTACTTAGAAGATTAAGCTTAGCACTCTTTGAATCAACTGGTATTGTTCAAAAAGAACCTGAACCAGGATTTTCTATAACTTTCTATATATCTCAAGCATTATTAGAGAAAGTTGCAGAAGTTGAAAAAATCATAGATTTTATTGCAGATTTTCAACATAAATTCTTATCTGAAACGATTGCAGCAAGAAGTGCCTTGAATAAATGGGAACGTTCAACAACAAAGAGACTCTTATGGGATATGAGCATACAATAAAAAAACTAGCTCGTAGATATCAGGATTATGAAACACTTTTCCAGTATAAACCTAGTTTATCTGCATGATTTTTTACTTCATACATTTCAGTTGTAGAAACTCTTCTACTAATCTCAGGAAATCCACTTGTTTGTAGAACCTTGTAATCAGGATGATATTGTGCCATGATATTTATTAGAGGTGTTTTCAGATTCTCACTTATCCAATTTAAAAGAGGAATAGAACAGCAATTTGTGTGGTTTGGCATAACTAAATGACGAATAATATACTCTCCAGTTCCTCTCTCTTCTATCATTCTCATATTTCTTTGAAGAGCTTCCCAATAATGAGGAGCTTTAGAATACTTAGTAGCACACTCTTTGTTTGCATATTTCATATCAGGTAACCAAATGTCAAAAAGATCTGAAATTAATTTCATACTTACTTCTGTTAAGTACATGTTGCTATTCCATAACATAGGCACATCGACTTGTGAATGGAGAAAAGATTCAAGAATTACATGGAGATTTGGAGTAGGCTCTCCTCCAACAAAATTGATGTTACGGGCATTTTGTTTAACAAGTGTAAAATAGTGCTGTGCAAGCTGAGTAGGAGACGATCCTCTTCCTTTGATTCTTTCTAACCCAAATTCATGACTTATGTCCCAATTCTGACAAAACTGACAATCCATAGTACATCCTAGGAAGAAAATTGTTCCACTTGGAACGATAGGACTCTCCTCACCCATATGAATAAAAGCTGAACTGACATATGCATTTCCATCAACGCCACATTGTCCAACATCACCTTCACTTCGATTAGCTTTGCATTTATTTTCGCAGAATTCACATGCTGAGAGCATATTCTTTAGAACAGTAAGTTTTAGTGATAAGTAGTTATTATTTGCTAAGTCTTTATCCTTGTACACACTCTCGACTTCTTTCTCAACTTCCTCTAAAGAAAGAAACTGTTTTTCAGCAACCCACTTCTTGAATTTCGGGTGATTTTTTTCATGAATATTCATTAATTCATCTCTATCCTTATACTCATCAAAGGGAACATAGAATAATCTAGCTAATTTATATCGAGGAATTCTCTTTCCTTGGAAAATCTCCCTATAATGAACCAATCGTTCTTTAAACTCTACTTGCTGCCATACTGTCATCGTATCTCTTCTCAAAACAGCCCACATCAACTAATAATCTGATTAGTATCTGAAATACTTTTTGTTGAAAAATACATGAAGGTATAGACCAATAATCAACTTATGACTATTTTGAAGATTATTTTGTCTTCAGAAAACATGACAGTTTAATAATATTTAATAATGAAGTTCAAAGATAGTCATGAAGCCTATGTCACAGTCTACAATGCATGAAGCTGAATACTATGAAATAATAGATGAAAGTAACAAAGTAGCTCAATGTCAACTTTGTCCAATCCGCTGTACTTTATTAGTAGGTGAGAGAGGTAAGTGTTTTTCACGTGTAAACATAGAAGGGAAACTGTACTCCTTGACTTATGGATATACTGACATGAAAATAGATATGATTGAAAAACAGCATGTATATCATTTCTTTCCAAATTCTAGAGTGCAAACATTTTCTACATTTAATTGTAATTTAGATTGTGATTATTGTTCAGTGCCTGAAAAGCTTAGTGTTGATCCTTCTGAAGTTGGTGCAAAAAAACTCGCACCAGATCAAGCTGCAATGTTTAGTATGGCTTCTGGTTCAAAGGTTATTGCTTTTGGAGAAGCTGAGCCTTTGATTTCTTTTGAATGGGTTCGTGATACTGCCAAACTTGCTCAACAAAGAAATCTTAAAGTGCTGCTCAGAACTAATGCTTATTTCTGCGAAGAACCTGTATCTGAAATTCTAGAATTTGTTGATGCTGTTACAATTGATATTAAGTCATTATCTGATTCTGGATACCAAGAGAAGTGTCATGCTGGTACAATTAATGACATCAAGAAGACTATCAAGTTAATCCATGAAAAAGGAAAACTTATTGAGTTAAATTTAGCTATTCATGAAGCTCTTGGAAATACTGAGGAAGAAACAAGAGAACTAGCTACTTGGATTAAAGAAGAACTCTCACCATCTGTTCCATTACACTTAGCAAGACTAATACCATCACATAGATTAAAGGAATTGCAACCAACATCAACTGAATTATTAGAGAAGTGTTATGAAGTAGCTAAAGATGTAGGCTTGGAGTTTATTTATCTAGATAATGTGCCTGATCATGAAGCAACAAACACATACTGTCCAAACTGTAAAGAATTACTAATTCACAGAGGAGCTTCTGACACAGAAGTAAGGAGAGTTTCTTTACAAGGAAATTGCAATAAATGTGAAACTCATCTTAATATAGTTTTCAAATAGACCAGATTTTCAGACAATTGATTCAATAGTGAAGTCAACAATTACAATATTCAATTGCCCTTGAAGTTCTTCTGTAACTAAATCAATAAATCTGTGAATATCTTCAGTTCCATCCCTGTAAGAAGCCCTAAACATTAGTTGAATTTCTATCCAATCCTCTAGAAAAAAAGTTGTTTCCAATCTAGGTTGTCGTTTTGGTTCTTTTTCTTCAAGTTCCTTTTGAACCATGTGTAAATGAAGATCAAAATCTCCAAGGTCTTCATATTGTTCTTCATCATTAGGTTGAGCAGTAATCCCACAATAGTAATGATAAAAACCTGAAGTTGTCATTTAGGATCATTTCTTTTTATTCTCAAGAACAGTATGTTCTAAAGCTAAATCTTCATACTTCTTAGCAACGTAACTGAATTCCTTCGGAAGAGCATTTCGAAGAACCTCATGGAAGTTTGAAACAGGGATAATTTCTACTTTATTTTTGTATCTATCCTCTAGCTTAACATCATCTATGTTCTGAATTGGAACAATAACTCGTTTTATTCCTGCTTCAGCTGCTGCTTCGATTTTTGCGGTAACACCACCAACAGGAATTACGACTCCTCTAACAGTTAAGCTTCCTGTCATTGCAGTATCTTGTCTAATTGGAGCTTTTTCCAATGCAGAAATTATTGATACAGCTATAGAAATAGAAGCAGAATCTCCTTCAACTCCAGCGTATGCACCCACAAATTGAATATGATAATCGAAATCAGAGATGTCTTTTCCAACATATTTCTTCACAATAGCTGAAACATTTTGTACTGCTTCTCTGGCGATAATTCTTAGTTGTCCAGTTGCAATGATTTTACCCTCTCTTCTACTGAATGCTGGGACAACTTCTGCTTCAATTGGCATAACGATTCCTGATCTTTGATTAATGACAGCAAGACCATTCACTCTCCCAACCTTAGCATCATCTGTTTCAAAGATTTTGTAAAGCTTTCTTGAATCTGCATAAGAATCACTCATCTGATTTTCTAAAGTTCTTGCAATTACCTTTGCATTTCTGAGAGTTTCTGCAGAAACTAACTCCTCACCTATTTCCTTTGCTAAATCTCCAGCAGCTCTAATTAATCCACCTAACTCCCTTAAACGTAAAGTAAGATGGCCTTTCTTGTCAGCTCTTCTTTGTGCCTCATAGACGATTTCTTCAACAGCTTCATGTGTGAAGTGAGGTATTTTGCGATCTTTCACAATCTCTTGAGCACAGAACCTAGCAAGCTTTCGTCTGTTTTCTGGAGTATCTGGCATGGTATCAGTCATATAGACTTCGTAACCAGAACCTTGAATACGAGATCTAAGGGCAGGATGCATGTTTCGAGTAGTTTCAATGTTACCTGCAGCAATTAAGACAAAATTACATGGAACTGGTTCGCTTCTAACCATTGCTCCACTACTTAGCTCTGATTGACCTGTAATCTGCAGTTTACCTTCTTGCATAGCTGTAAGTAATTTTTGTTGGGTTCTCATTTCAAGTGTACCAATTTCATCACTATAGAGAACACCTAGATGGGATTTGTGAATCAACCCGCTTTCTACTCGTTCATGAGGAGGTGTTCCTAATCCTCCAGATTGGAACGGATCATGTCGTACATCTCCTAAAAGGGCACCAGCATGTGAACCTGTCGCATCATTGAACGGTGCTTTATCCCGTTTACTATTATCAACAAGTAATTTCGGTACTAGTGCTTCACTTTTTGATCTTGATTGATTAAGCATGAAAAATATGAAAAATCCTACAAACATAGCCATCAAAAGAGTTGTTGGCTGACTTGCTGGATTACCAGCTGTGGCTATTAATGCATAACCAATTATTGCTAATAAAATTGCGATTGAAATAATAAAACGCTTGTTTCCACTCTTTCTTGCAACCTCTTGATCCATCTCTACTTTTCTTGCACCATGACCAGCAGGAAGAGTAGCAACACGAGGTTGATTTGGATATTTAGGATTAGCTATGCACAAAACATCAACAAGTTCCTCTTTTGGAAGTAGCTCAGCCATAGCTTGCCCGAGCATACTTTTACCTGTACCAGGTTCTCCAATTAAAAGAACATGTCTTCTTTGCAAAGCTGCTTTCTTAATGATTACTGAAGCATTTTCTTGGCCAATAACTTGATCAATTAGTCGGGGTGGTACAGAGATTTCACTAGTGTCATTAAATTCAATGTCTAACAGAACATCTCTCTTAGCTTTAGACTTTGTCTTTTTCTTGCTCTTAGGTTGCGTTCCAGACGCCATAATATCACAAATGAAGATAGAATTATTTTCAATTGATAGGGATTACTAACGTTAATAAAGATATGTTTTTGGTCAAAATTCAAACTGTTTTAGATGCTAAAAAACCTATAATAGAAATGAAAAGGCTTTAATTTCCATTTAATAATATTGGCTAGAGAAAGATGAAAATACTTGCTGGTCCTAATTCAGAGAAGATAGCTCAAAAAATAGCAGAGCAGTTGAATCTTAATCAGTTAGGTTTATCCTACAAACTCTTTTCTGATGGAGAATCATACCTTCAAATTGAAGGAAATCCTGACAAGGAAGATATAATAATTGTTCAAACAACCTTTCCTAACCAGGAAAAAAGTTTGCTTGAACTACTCCTCCTTTCTAAGACGTTAAAGGAACTAGGAGCAGATAAAATAATTGCGATAATTCCCTACTTATGCTATGCAAGAGCTGATAGAAAGAGGGTAGATGGAGAAGTTGTTTCTCATAGTATAACTATGGATCTACTCTCAACTGCAGGAATTGATTCACTGGTGACAGTCAATGTTCATAATTCTGAGGTTTTTCATAACACTGCTAAAGATTTGGAAAAATATAATCTGAGTATTCTTCCAGCAATTATCGATTACTTCAAGGACAAAATAACTGAAGACTGGGTTATTGTAGGACCTGATAAAGGAAGTAAAGAAGATATAGCTTTATTTGCAAAAGAACTTTCTTTGCCAAGTTTCGTATTGGAAAAATACAGAGACCCAATTGATCACGATGTGAGATTCAAAGATACTGAATATGAGTGTCAATCAAAGTCAATTATTCTTTTGGATGATGTAATCACTTCAGGGGGAACAGCTCTGAAAGCAATAAAACTTCTGCTAGAAAAAAATCCTTCTAATATTCAGTTTGTTGTTGTTCACGCACTTGCTGAGAACAAGGTTTTCAATGAAATGAGAGAAATGGGGGTAAAGGACATCATATCAGTTAATACTATTCCTAGAGATGATATTGAGCAAATTGATATTAGTTTACTAATAAGCAAATTTATTGAGGAAAAATTTCTATGAAAAAATACCTTGCACATATCTGTGGGCATTTTCAACCACTCGGATATGAAGAGTTATATGCTGTTCTAGAAGCAGAGGATATTAGTTATACAATCGTAGAGGTTAATTCTCAAGTAGTCATTTTCGAAACAGCAGATGATCCAGTATATGCTGTAAGCAGATGTGCTTTTGTTCACTCTTTACTGGAGTTGCTAGATGTTGGAGATATTGATGATAATAAGATAAATTTCCTACAGTCTCATGATATTTCTGAGCTAAAACATAGTTCAACTTTCTGTTCGAGAGTGACCAAAATTGGAAAGAAAGAGATTAAACTCAGAACTATGGATTTAGAGAGAGAATTAGGAAACCATATTTTCAATAAATTTTCTTTCAAAAAACTTGAAGTTGACTTAAAACATCCCCAATATACTTTTAGAACCATTCTAATAAAGAAGCGATTCTTCTTAGGTTTAGAAATATGGTCAATTAATCGTAAAAAATACTCAATTCGAGAACCAGGAAAGAGGGATTTCTTCAGACCAGGTGCTATGAGAACCGATTATGCTAGAGCTCTTGTGAACTTATCAAGAATAAAGAAAAACGAAGTATTCTTTGATCCTTTTTGTGGAGGAGGAGGTTTTCTTCTAGAAGCATCGTATTTAGGAGCTTATGCAATTGGCTCAGATTTAGATTTTGAAGCTGTAAAAGGTTCAGTAAGAAATATGAAACAGTTTAAACGAAGTAGAACTGGATTAGTACAGGGAGATTCTCGTAATATACCAATAAGATCATTTCATGCTATTGCAACAGATCCTCCATATTCACTTCAGTCGTCTACTCATGGAGAAAAGGTTTCACAACTAACTTATGATTTTCTAGTAGAATCTAGAGATTACTTAATGAAAAACAGATATCTAGTGTATTGCACTCCTTCTTCAATTGAACCTGAAAACATTGTTGATAGAACTGATTATCAAATAGTAACACTAATAGATACTTTCATACATAAATCGTTAACTAGAAGAATTCTTGTCTTAAAGTGATAGAATGGCAAATGAAATTAACATAACCTTTCTTGGAACTTCGTCAGCTCCACCACAATTATCTAGAAAGCAAAGTGCAATTGTTGTGAAATACAAGAGTCATACTCTTCTATTTGATGTTGGAGAAGCAACACAATATCAAATGATAGAACAAAAAATCAAGTTCACAAAATTGACAATAATTCTAACTCATCTTCATTCCGATCATACTTTAGGAATAATGGGATTACTTACAACAAGAAATTTTAGAAATATTAAAACTCCCATCAAGATAATTGGTCCAGAATGGACTTCTAAGTTTATTTCTCTTTTATTTTTTGCATATAGATTCAAACCTGATTTTGATATTGAAATCATTGAAACATCTGGAGGTATAGTATTGGAAAATAAGGATTTTCTTTTAGAGTCGTTCCCATTAAGCCATTCAGATACTAGCTTTGGTTATAAATTAGTTACAAAACCTAAAATCGGTAGATTCAATGTTGAAAAAGCATCTGAACTAAACATTCCAAGAGGGGAATTATGGAAGAAACTTCAGAATGGAAAAGTCATTGAAATTAATGGAAAAGCAATTCATCCATCTGATGTCTTGGATGAGGTTGAAGATAACAGTTTGAAAGTTATAATTACTGGAGATACACCTTTTGATGAGACAACAGTTGAATATGCTCAAAATGCTGATTTG
>Ga0114922_10004817_pt1 | contig 12500 bp, 8 predicted proteins | sample AartaG_FD_100975 | JGI IMG/M metagenome (GOLD analysis project Ga0114922, IMG submission 100975) | Deep subsurface microbial communities from Aarhus Bay to uncover new lineages of life (NeLLi) - Aarhus_00045 metaG | ecosystem: Environmental > Aquatic > Marine > Oceanic > Sediment | place: Aarhus... | reverse complement strand
CGATCCTGCGTATCGGCGTAGATCCGGGTGTAGTACCAGGCCCGCTGGCGGAAGCGCCGGTCGTCGTTGCGCAATTCCCAGGTCGCTCCACCGTCGTCGGAGAGGAAGATGCCGCCGTTCTCGTTCTCGATGATGGCCCAGACCCGCTGCGGGTCGACCGGCGAGACGGCCACCCCGATCTTGCCGACGACCCCGGCCGGCAGACCGGGGTTGCGGGTGATGTCCCGCCAGTTACGACCCCCGTCGGTGGTCTTGAAGAGCCGGCTTCCCGGCCCTCCGCTGTTCAGCTGGTAGGGGGTCCGCCAGGCTTCCCAGGTGGCCGCGTACAGCACCTCGGGGTCGGAGGCGTCCATCGAGATATCGACCGCCCCCGCCTTCTCGCTCACGAACAGGACCTTCTCCCAGGTCCGACCGCCGTCGGTGGTCTTGAAGACCCCGCGCTCGGGGTTGGGGCCGTAGACATGACCTAGGGCGGCCACATAGACGATGTCGGGGTCGGTGGGGTGCACCCGCACCCGGGCGATGAAGCGGGTCTCGCGCAGCCCGATATGGGTCCATGTGTCACCGCCGTCGGTCGACTTGTAGACTCCGTCCCCGTGTGAGATGTTGCCGCGGATCTGGGTCTCGCCCATCCCTACGTAGATCATGTCGGGGTCCGAGGCGCTCACCCCGATGCCGCCCACCGAACCGGTGCCGAAATAGCCGTCCGAGACGTTCTCCCAGCTCCGGCCGCCGTCGGAGGTGCGCCAGAGACCGCCGCCGGTGGCCCCCATGAAGAAGACCTGCGGTCGGGCGGGTACGCCGCTGACCGCGGTGGAGCGCCCGCCGCGGAACGGGCCGATCTCACGCCACGACATCCCGGCGTAGAGGGCGGTATCCACAGTCTGGCCAGACACGGACGACGGAGTGGTCGCCAGAGCGAGGGCCGCGACCGCCAGGATGGCGGCCAGGACGATGTGGGCGGGATGACGCAGCGACATCGGGACACCTCCGGGAGGAGTTCGGGAGCAGGGTTACAGAGGTCCCTTGTACTCCCTCGGGGGGTGACTTTTCAAGTTCGGCGGGTACGGCTCCCGGGCGACGGCCGGGATCAGGAGCGGGCGCCGCTCCCCCGTTCCTGGGCCTGGTACTGGAGCTGGTAGAGGCGGTGGTAGATGCCGCCGGCGGCCAGCAGTTCGGCGTGGGTGCCGATCTCCCGGACCTCGCCCTTGTGCAGCACGATGATCTTGTCGGCTTTCTGGATGGTCGAGAGCCGGTGGGCGATGACGATGGTGGTACGTCCCTGCATCAGTTTGTCGAGGGCGTCCTGGATGAGCATCTCGGTCTCGGTGTCGACACTGCTGGTGGCCTCATCCAGGACGAGGATGGCCGGGTCGAAGGCCAGGGCGCGGGCGAAGGCCAGCAGCTGGCGCTGGCCTGCCGACAGGGTCGCTCCCCGCTCGTGGACCGGGCTGTCGTAACCATCGGGCAGGCGCCGGATGAACGGGTCGGCGTTGACGTGGCGGGCCGCCGTCTCGACCGCTTCCCGTGAGATGCCCGGCTCGTTCAGCCGGATGTTCCCCTCGATGGTGCCGCTGAAGAGGAAGACATCCTGCAGCACCACCCCGACCGAGGCCCGCAGGCGGCGCAGGTCGAGCTCCTTGATGTCCCGGCCGTCGATCCGGATACAGCCCTGCTGGATGTCGTAGAGCCGGGTGAGCAGACTGATGATGGTGGTCTTGCCCGATCCGGTGGCGCCCACGATGGCTACCGTCTCCCCCGTCGCCACCTCGAACGAGACGTCCTTCAGGACCCAGTCGTGGACGGCCGTCTCCCGGTCCGCCGCCTCGGCCACCCCGACCGCGGCCTCGTCCCCGGAGACCGCGCTGGTGCCCCCTTCGGCGACCCGGGCCTCATCCACATCGACCGACCGCATCCCGCGACGAGCGGGAGCCCGACTATCGTCGGTCTCACTCGACTCGTAGGCGAACCAGACGTCGCAGAACGCGACCCGGCCGGCCATTTCCTCCGGGAAGACGGGCTCCGACGGGTCGGAGATGGTGACCTCCTCGTCGAGCAAGCGGAAGATCCGTTCACTGGAGGCCATGGCCGACTGCATGATGTTGTACTTCTCGGCCAGGTCGCGGATGGGGCGATAGAACCGTTCGACGTAGAGGATGAAAGCGTAGACGGTGCCGAAGGTCATCGTCCCGGCCAGGATGCCGCCGCCGCCGAACCAGACCAGCAGGGCCAGGGCCAGGGCGCTCAGGAAATCCACCCCGGGGAAGAACAGGGCGTAGTAGAAGATGGTCCGTTCGAAGGCGTCCTTGTACTCGCCATTCAAACTGCGGAAGTGGTTCTCGTTACGCCGCTCGCGGGTGAATATCTGCACCACCCGGATCCCGGTCAGGTTCTCCTGCAGGAAGGCGTTCATCCGGCCCAGCTTGGCGCGGGTCTCGGCATAGGCGTCGCGGGCCTTGGCCCGGAACCACATGGTGATGAACACCAGCAGGGGGAGCACGACCATCACCACCGCGGCCAGGGTGGGGCTGAGGTAGAACATGAAGGCCACGATACCGATCAGCAGGAAGAAGTCGCCGAAGACGGCCACCACCCCGCTGGTGAACATCTCGTTGAGCACCTCGATGTCGTTGGTCAACCGGGTCATCACCCAGCCGACACTGGAACGGTCGTAGTACGACATCGGCAGTTCCAGCAGATGCTCATAGAGCTCGGTCCGCAGGTCGTTCATCGCCCGCTGTCCCGTCAGGTTCATCAGGTACATCTGGCCGTACTGGAGCAGGAAGGCCCCCACGATGGTGGCCAGGAAGACGAGCGAGAGACGGTCGATGCCGGCCAGCCGGTCGGAGAGCGCGATCGCCGCGGTGGTGGACGGATCGATGTAGCGGTCGATGAGCAGTTTGGTGATGGCCGGTCCCGCCAGCTGGAGCAGCGAACCGAACAGCATCAGCACCACGCTGAGGGCGACCCAGGCGCGGTAGGGGCGCAGGTAGCGCAGCAGTCGTCCCAGCAGACGGCGGTCCAGGGCTTTGCCCTGGACCTCACTGAATGCTCCGTGACCGCCGCGTCTCATCCGATGGACTCCAACTCTTCGATCAGGGCCTGGCGGACGACCATTCGGGCATAGGCCCCGTCCCCGGCCAACAGCTCCTCGTGGGTGCCCCGTTCGACGATCCGGCCGTCCTCCAGGTAGATGATGAGGTCGGCGTTGCGCAGGGTGCTGACCCGGTGACTGACCAGGAAGGTGGTACGGCGGGCGATCACCTCGCGCAGGCCGGTCAGGATGGCTTCCTCGGTGTGGGTGTCGACGCTGGCGAAGGCATCGTCCAGGATAAGGATGGCCGGATCCCGGATAACCGCCCGGGAGATGGCCACCCGCTGCTTCTGTCCGCCGCTCAGGGTGACACCGCGCTCGCCCACCACTTCCTGATAGCGGAGGGGGAAGCTCTCGATCTCCTGGGCGATCTGCCCGACCCGGGCTGCCTCCTCGACCTCCTCGATGACCACCTGGGGAAGTCCGTAGGCGATGTTCTCCTCGATCGTCTCACTGAACAGGAAGCTCTCCTGCGGCACCATCCCGATGTGCCGGCGCAGGACCTGCAGGGGGATGTCGCGGACGTCTACCCCGTCGATGAACAACCGGCCTCGGGGGACCTGGAAGAGACGGGGGATGAGGTTGAGCAGGGTGGTCTTACCGCTACCGGTCGGCCCGGTCACCCCGACGGTGGTGCCGGCTGCCACTTCCAGGTCGATGCCCCGCAGGACCGGCTCGGAACCCTCGTCGTAGGCGAAATCCAGACCGCGGAAGGCGATCTCTCCCCGGATGCTCTCGAGTTCGGCCCGCACATCCTCCTCGTCCCGGATGTCGGGTTCGGTCTCCAGGATCTCCTGGATGCGGCTCAGACTGGCCGTGCCCCGCTGGTAGATGTTGATGACCCAGCCCAGGGCGATCATCGGCCAGGTCAGGATGGCGTGGTACTGGGTGAAGGCGACCAGGTCACCCAGGCTGATGGTGCCGGCTACGACCTGACGGCCACCGGCCCAGATCACCACCAGCAGGCCGATCGCGGCCACACCCAGGAGCAGGGGGAAGAAGCCACCGTAGATCCGGACCAGAGCGAGGTTGCGCCGGATGTACTCCTGGTTGAGGACCCGGAACTCACCCAGCACGCCCGTCTCCCGGGCATACGACTTGACCACCCGGATGCCGTTGAGGTTCTCCTGGGCGTGGCTGCTGAGCGTGGAGAACTGCTCCTGCACCGCCTGGAAACGGTCGTGCAGGAGCGGGCCGATCCAGCGGGAGAGGACCGGAAGGGCAACCATGGGGACCAGGGAGTAGAGGGTCAGTCGGGGGCTGATCCAGAACATGACGGGAATGGCGATACCGGCGGCCGCCACCGTGTTGGCGGCGTTCATGATCCCCGGCCCCAGGATGGCCCGGACCGCGTCCATGTCGTTGGTCGAACGGGCCATGATGTCGCCGGTCGACTGCCGGTTGTAGTAGGTGAAAGGGAGCCGCAGCAGATGCCGGAAGAGATCGTTGCGCAGATCGAACTCGATCCGGCGGCTGGTCACGATGAGACGCATCCGCTGCAGGTAGAGGAAGACCGCGGCGACCGTCTCGAGTCCCAGGAAGAGCGCGACCCAGGGGAGCAGTCCCCGGATGTCGCTGATCTGTTTGAGCGCATCGATGGTCCAACCGAGCACACGGGGACCGGCCAGCCCGAACAGGTTGGAGAACAGGATGAAGATGAAGCCCGCCACCAGCGCGGCCCGGTATCGGGCCAGGTAGGGGAAGAGCGGTCTCAAGCGGTCGATCGGTCGCCTCCGGCCGGGTTGGCGGACAGACCTGGGGAGAGCATCGTTCCCTGTCTGGGATTGGACGGGGATGGGGGGATAGGGATTCCCGTCCAACTTCGTCCCGACATCAATCGTCCCTTCCCCTGAGCCGGTCCCTGCCCCACACTATAAGGCGTCATGAGCCAGCGTCCCGCAAGGATACTGATCGTCGACGACGAACCGGCGATCCTGGACACGGTCCGGGAGTTCCTCAGCCTGCTGGGGCACGACTGCGCGACCGCCGCCTCGGCCGAGGAGGCGATCGAGCGCATTGGACGAGAGGGGTTCGACCTCGTCCTGACCGACCTCCACCTGGGAGCCCTGACCGGGTTGGACGTCCTGGAAGCGGTCGGACACGACGACCCCGCCGGCACCCTGGTCGTCATCATGACCGCCTTCCCGACCATCGAGAACGCCATCGTGGCCCTCAAGAACGGGGCCGAGGACTACGTGCTCAAGCCCTTCACGCTGGAGAACCTGGAACTGGTGGTGGGGCGGGTCCTGGAGAAACAGCGGCTGGCCCGTGAGAACATCAGCCTGCGGGAAAGTCTGGCCCTCTACCGGGCCAGCGAGGCCCTCGAGGCGCCGCTCGAGCTGCCCGAGTACCTGAGGACGGTCCTGGACGTGGCGGTCAACGAGCTGCAGGGGGAGGCCGCCCAAATGGCCCTGCTGGAGGGGCCGGATGAGATCATCGAGGTCCGCCGTGTCCCGCACCCGCAGCAGATGGACGACGAGCTCCATCTGGGACCTGAGGACATACGGTCGCTCGTCGGGGAGATGAAAGAGGGGGAAGGAGCGCTGCTGCGGACCCGGGAAGGGGGGGAGCCGCTGTTGGCCCTCCCCCTGCGGGCCGGGGGGGAGATGGTCGGTCTGATCGCCATACATCGCCTTCCGGGGGCGGACCCTTTCACCCCGGCCCAGGCCCGGGCCCTCACCATCATCGGAGCGGGGACCGCCGTCGCCATCAAGAACGCCCGGCTCTACAACGTCCTGCAGGAGCAGTATCTGCGCACGGTGCGGGCGCTGGTAGCCGCGGTCGAGGCCAAGGACCCCTATACCAGCGGTCACAGCGAGATGGTGAGCCGTTACGTCGTGGCCCTGGCCCGGGAGGTCGAGCTGGAACCCGATCGGGTCGACGGGCTGCGGGTGGCTGCCCTGCTCCATGACGCCGGCAAGATCGGGGTGCCCGAAGCGGTCCTGCTCAAGCCGGACAAACTGGACGCGACGGAATACGACATCATCAAGGAGCATGTGGTCATGAGCGAGCGGATCGTCGCCCCGCTCGAACTGGACGACTTCATCGTCCAGGCGATCGCCCAGCATCACGAGCGGCTCGACGGCAGCGGCTATCCTCAGGGGCTGGAGGGGGAGGGCGTAACCGTATGGGGCCGTCTCATGGCCATCGCCGACTCGTACGATGCCATGATCAGCGACCGGGTCTATCGCCTCCGGATGACGAAGAGTGATGCGGTGGCAGCCCTGCGCCGGCTTGCGCCGGCCCGTCTGGATGCCGACCTGGTCGAGGCCTTCATCCAGGTTCTGGAGAAGCGGGACCGGGGGGAGATCGCCATCCCGACCATCGCTGAGAACCCACCTGGTTCCGAACCGTCAGGAGCGGAGGGATGATGTCTGGAGACGGTCACCGCACCATCCTTTCCCGTTCGAGCCTTTCGGGGTTGCTGATCGCCCTGCTGTCCGCCGCCGCCTGTGGCGGGCAGCTCGGCCCGGCATCTTCCCCGCCAACCGTCGACGTCACGGTCGTGACGGCCCCTGCTGGAGACCCACTCGGGACCGAGCTTGACACCATCCTGGACGATCCGTCCTTCGCCCCGGCCTTCTGGGCGGTCAAGATCCAGGACCTGCGGACCGGCCGGGTGCTCTACGAGCGGGACCCGGATCGCTTCGTCATGCCGGCCTCGAACATGAAGCTGGTGACCACCGCGGTGGCCTTGCGGACCCTGGGTCCCGACTGGCGGCCGGTGACCATGCTCCATGCGGTCGGATCCGTAGTGGACGGGGTGCTCGAGGGCGACCTGGTCCTGGTCGGGGGTGGGGATCCGACGCTGGGCGGCCGTTTCGCCGCCGGGGACCCGCTCTCCGGTCGCGGGGAGGCCCTGGTCCCCATGCGGGCCCTGGCCGACAGTGTGGCGGCGGCGGGGATAGAACGCATCACCGGCCGCCTCATCGGGGTGGACGACCTCTTCGAGGAGGAATCCCTCGGAGCCGGCTGGTCGTGAGACTATCTGGATGCCGGTTATGCCGCCCCGATCGGGGCCCTGACGTGGAACGAGAACCTGGTCACGGTCGTCGCCGATCCCGGGCCCGAACCCGGTTCGCCGGCCACGGTGCGGATGGAACCGGAGGTCGGGGTGTTCATCGTCGACGCGGTGGTGAACACCCTGGGGCCCCGGGAGCGGGGTCGACTCAGCGTCTCCCGTGACCTGCTCAGTGACATCCTGAGGGTGCGGGGTGGGGTGGCGGTGGGAGGCCGTCCCCGGCGCACCACCGTTTCGGTTCCCGACCCGACCCGTTTCAGCCTCCTGGGCCTGCAGACCGCGCTGGACGAGCAGGGGATCCGGGTGGACGGCGGGGTCGCCGATCAGGACGTCCTGCCGCGATCGGAACATCCGGTCGTCATCCGGCCCGGATATCCGCCTGAACTTCCGGTCGGCTCCCGGGCAGTGGCCCGGATCAAAGGCCCGCCGCTCTCCGAGATCCTCCGGGTGACCAACAAGGAGAGTCAGAACCTCTACGCCGAGACCCTGCTGCGGCTGGCCGGGCTGGAAGAGGGCGAAGGGATCGGCTCGGTGGCGGCGGGACGCCGGCAGACCGAAGCCACCCTGCAGGAGATGGGCATCCCCATCGACCGTTATGTTCAGCGTGACGGATCGGGGCTCTCCCGGTATAACTATCTCTCCGCCGAGACCTTGACCCGCATCCTGCGGGGCATGGCCCGCGGGCGCGACGCCGCGGTCTGGCATGCCACCCTGCCGGTCATGGGAGTGGACGGCACCCTGGCCGAACGGGGGCGGGGCTCACCGGCGGCCGGCCGGGTCTGGGCCAAGACCGGTTCGATCGCCAACTGCCGGGCGCTCTCCGGCTACCTGGAGACGGTGGAGGGTGATACGCTGACCTTCGTGCTGATCGCCAACAACTTCACCGCCCCCAACCGGGCGGCTGAGTATCTGCAGGACCTGATCTGCGAGCGGCTGGTGACCGGTCTCCCACCGGCCGGCCCCGATGTGCGCGGACCGTCGGCCGTGAAAGGTCCCGAGGATTGAAGCGTCCTGAGGAGCGGGGCCGGCTGGACCCCGGCCCGGTCCGCCCCGGTGAGTTCGTCGGGCGGGTGCCGATCCGGGTGCGCTACGCCGAGACCGACGCCCAGGCGGTCGTCTACCACGCCAACTTCCTGGTCTATTTCGAAGTGGGACGGACCGACTGGGTGGCCCGGGCGGGTTATCCCTACCGGGTCATGGAAGAAGAGGGGTTTGCCCTCGTCATCGCCGAGTCCCATCTTCGTTTCCTCGGTCCGGCCCGGTACGATGACACGCTGATCGTTGAGACCCGGCTGACCGGACTCCGGACCCGTTCCTGCACGTTCTGCTACCGGGTGCTGCGGGAAGGTCAGGAGGCGCCGCTGGTGGAAGGATGGACGGCGCTGGTCTGTCTGGGCCCCGGACGCCGGGCGGTTCCAATCCCCGAGGGCGTGGCGAACGCCCTGCGCCGGGGGGCTGCCCTGCCCGACGGAGAGATCCCGGCCGCCTGAGCCGGGTCCGTTCCGCCGGTACCTTTCGGCGGGCATGCTGACCGGGCGGGTCGGACCCGTCCCGTTGGAGGAGGGGGAGAGATGATATTGGTTCCCTCGGAGATGTGCTTCGTCAAAGGGGTCGGCCGGCACAAGGAGAAGCTGGCTTCCTTCGAGATGGCACTCCGTGACGCAGGCATCGCCACCTACAACCTGGTCTACGTATCGAGCATCTTCCCCCCCGGCTGCAAGGTCGTCACGAAACAGGCCGGCTTGGCCAAGATGACGGCCGGTTCCATCGTGCACGTGGTCCTGAGCCAGGCCCAGACGAACGAACCGCACCGGTTAATGGCGGCCTCGGTGGGGGTGGCGATCCCCCGAAACCATGAGATCTACGGCTATCTGAGCGAGCACCACTCCTACGGCGAGCGGGAGAAACTGGCCGGGGACTACTCTGAGGACCTGGCCGCGGCGATGATGGCCACCACGCTCGGAGTCCCTTTCGACTCGGAAGCCTCGTGGAACGAGAAGAAGGAGATCTGGAAGATCTCGGGCCACATCGTGACCACCCGGAACGTCACCCAGACAGCGGTCGGCGACAAAGCCGGGCGCTGGACCACGGTCCTGGCCGCCGCGGTCTTCTGTGACTATCGCGAATCTCGGTAAGAAGGGGTCATGACCACACCCTACCCGGATGTGCTGCGTCGGTATGCGTCGCCGGCGGGCAGCTTCCTGGCCGTAGAAGGTGAGGAGCACGGCTGGGCGAACGCCCGATATCGGATCCTCCCCGTCCCCTATGAAGCCACCGTCTCATACGGGAGCGGGGCGAAGGACGGGCCGGCGGCCATCATCGAGGCCTCCGCCCAGATCGAACTCTTCGACGCCGAACTCGACCTCTACCCTGGAGCCGCCGGGATCCACACCCTGCCGGCCGTCGAGCCGGACGTGCGCGGTCCCGAAGCGATGACCCGGCGCCTCAGGGAAGTAGCCGAGGTGCTGTGCGAACCCGGCCGGGTCACCATCGCGCTCGGCGGGGAACATTCGATCACTCCACCACTGGCCTTGCCCTATCTCGACGACCCCGACACCTGGGTCCTCTGTGTCGATGCCCACGCCGACCTGCGCGAGAGTTACCAGGGGAGTCCGTATTCGCACGCCTGTGCCATGCATGCCATCGCCCGCACCGGAAGACTGGTCCAGGTCGGCATCCGGGCGCTCTCGGAGCCGGAACGGGACCTGGCCCGGGAACTGGGCCTGACCATGGTGATGGGCTGGGAACTCGATGCCGACGGCCGCTGGCTCGACCGGGTCTTCGAGGCCCTCGGGCCCCGGGTCTATCTCAGTCTGGACGTGGACGGACTGGATCCCACCCTGATGCCGGCCACCGGGACCCCGGTGCCGGGTGGGCTCACCTGGCTGCAGTTCACCGCGCTGGTCGACCGGCTCGGTCGGGAACGGGAGGTGGTGGCGGCCGACGTGGTGGAAGTGGCACCGGCCCCGGGATTCCATGCCCCCACCTTCACGGCCGCCCTGGCCGTCTATCGCATCATCGGGGCCATCGAAGCCGGCCGGAAGGACGCTGGGCAATCGCGCTGATCCAACCTCATGGCTGACGTACTCGAGCTGATCGGGGTCCGTGTCCACAACCTGAAGGACCTGGACCTCCGCATCCCCCACGGGAGACTAGTGGTGGTGACCGGGCCCTCGGGGTCAGGCAAGTCCAGTCTGGCCTTTGACACCATCTACACCGAGGGACAGCGCCGCTACACCGAGTCCCTCAATCCGTACGTCCGCCAGTTCCTGGAGCGCATGGAGAAGCCCGACCTGGATGCTGCCCACGGCATCACCCCGGCGGTCGCCGTCGGTCGAACCCCACCCCCGCGCAGCAGCCGCTCCACGGTCGGTACGATGACCGAGATGGCCGACGTGCTCCGGCTGCTCTTCGCCCGCCTGGGTACGGTCTTCTGTCCCGATTGCGGGATCCCCATCCGCCCCGATCCCCCCGGCCGGGTCGCCGACCTGGTCCAGGGACACCTGGATGCCGGCGAGAGCCCGGTCCTGGTGACCGCTCCCATCCCTCCCGCCGACGACCGGGAAGGAGCCCGCCGACGGCTGGAAGCACTGCGCCAGGAAGGTTTCCTCAGAATCCGTATGGCCGGGAAGGTTGTGCGCCTTGACGAGTCGGAGGAGGGACTGGACCGTCTGGTCGCGGCGCTGGCTGGATCCGGGGATGGGATACCTGAAGAGCGACCCCTGCTCGTACTCGACCGCCTGACCCCCTCGGTCCCGAGGACCCGGGTCCGGGAAGCGGTGGAGACGGCCTACCGGGAAGGGGGAGGTGAACTGGTCCTGGTCCGCCCCGAGGAGGTGCTCGAACGGCATTCCGAGGTCCATGCCTGCACGGCCTGCGGTCGGCGGGCCCCCGACCCCGAACCGCAGCTCTTCTCTTTCAACAGCCCCTACGGGGCCTGTCCGACCTGTCAGGGTTTCGGTTCCCTGATCGCCTACCTGCCCGAGATGGTGGTCCCCGATCCCACCCGGACTTTGCGGGAGGGTGCGATCGAGCCCTGGACCAAGCCCGCCTACCGGCGCTGGCAGAAGCGTCTGGAACAGGTCGCTGCCGAGGCGGACCTCCGGCTGGACGTGCCCTGGGAGGACCTCACCGAGACCGAGCAGGGGCTGGTCTGGGAGGGGACCGGCCGGTTCCGCGGGGTGGCGGGCTTCTTCCGCAAACTGGACACCAAGAAGTACAAGATGCATGTCCGGGTGTTCATGGCCCGCTATCGTTCCTACGTGCCCTGCGACGACTGCCGGGGGACCCGGTTGCGGACCGAGGCCCTCTGGGTCAAGCTGGGGGGTGAAGACATCGGGGCGGTCAACGCTATGACCGTCCACCAGGCCCGAGGCTGGCTCGAGCGGCTCGCGGTCACCGGGGAGCGGGCCCGCGTCTACGAACCGATCCTGAGCGAGGCCCGGTCCCGGCTCACCTATCTGGAGGAGGTCGGGGTCGGTTACCTGACGCTCGACCGCCTCTCCCGGACGCTCTCCGGCGGAGAATCCCAGCGGATCGGTCTGGCCGCGGTGCTGGGGGCCGCCCTGACCGGCACCACCTATGTGCTCGATGAACCGAGCATCGGTCTCCATCCCCGGGACGTGGAACGGCTCATCCGGATCGTCCGACGGCTGCGCGACCGGGGCAACACGGTGATCGTGGTGGAGCATGACCGGGACATCATCAACGCGGCCGACCTGGTACTCGATCTGGGACCGGGGAGCGGGCAGCGGGGCGGCGAACTGGTCTATCAGGGAGCGGTCCATGGGCTGATGCACGAAGCCGACACGCTGACCAGCCGCTATCTGCAGGGCCGGTTGGGGCCGGTCCACCCCCTACGGCGACGGGAACCGAAGGGCTGGATCGGGTTGCACGGGGCGGCGGAACACAACCTCAGAGACCTGGAAGCGGCCTTCCCGCGCGGGGTCTTGACCGCGATCACCGGGGTCTCGGGTTCCGGCAAGAGCACCCTGGTCCACGACATACTGGAACCGGCCCTGCAAAGGGTGCTGGGAGGGGAACCGGAACGGCGGCCCGGACGCTTCACCGGGTTGGACGGCTATGAGGGGCTCGATGGGGTGGTCGCCCTCGACCAGGGACCGCTGACCGCCAATCGAAGGAGCAACGCAGCGACCTATACCAAGGCCTGGGAAGGCATCCGGCGCGTCTTTGCGCGGACCGAAGCGGCTCAGGCCCGGGGACTCGACGCCTCGTCCTTCTCCTTCAACACAGAAGGCGGCCGCTGCCCTGAGTGTAAAGGAGAAGGGACCATCACGGTCGACATGCAGTTCATGGCCGACGTGACCCTGCGCTGTGAGCTCTGTGACGGGCGTCGTTTCACCCCCAAGGTGCTCGAAGCCCGCT
>Ga0114922_10004816_pt1 | contig 12501 bp, 21 predicted proteins | sample AartaG_FD_100975 | JGI IMG/M metagenome (GOLD analysis project Ga0114922, IMG submission 100975) | Deep subsurface microbial communities from Aarhus Bay to uncover new lineages of life (NeLLi) - Aarhus_00045 metaG | ecosystem: Environmental > Aquatic > Marine > Oceanic > Sediment | place... | reverse complement strand
GTAAATATAATGGATACAAGATTCATTACACTTAAGGAATATGAATCCTTTGATGCTAACGCTACGGAGATCATTAGTCTGGATCTTCAAGATAATATCAGTCAGATATTGATTGAGACATGGCTAGACACTGACGCAGCAGGTTCAATGACAGCACACCCTTCGAAGTCAATCTCCAACATTGAGCTGATTGACGGATCTGAAGTACTCGAGTCTTTTGATGGCTCACAGTGTGAAGCTCTTGACTGGTATCAGACTTATACTAATCGCTCACCCTTTAACATGGCTCTCATTGGTAACTCCGTCAGGAGAACAATGGCTATCAACTTCGGGCGTTATCTGTATGATGAAAAATACAACTTTGACCCAACCAAGTTTAAAAATCCCCAGTTAAGGATTACAATGGACGTAGATGCTTCAATGAGGGGTCAGGATCAAGTTGGATTGAAAGTCATGGCTAACGTATTTGACGAGAAGAGACCAAACTCTGAAGGGTTTTTGTCATTGAGGGAAGTCAAAACCTATCAGATGGCAGCTTCCAGTCATGAATATACAAATCTTCCCGTTGATTTACCGTACAGAGGGCTTTTGATTCAATGCCAGACATTAGGTACCGAACCAAGCGCTTTGCTTGAATACCTGAAGCTGTCTCAAGACCAAGACAAGCATGTTATAATGGACAATTCCATTGAGGATATTTTCCGGTCTTTTGGTTATTACAACACACCGATTGTTGAGCATTGGCTGTTTAGCATTGGGCTTGCAACAAGGTATATTATGTGTATGCCCACAACTCGAGTCACGGCTATGGCCACACAATGGAGAACAGCGGTAATGGCCAGAGAAGTGGCTCTATATGATGGAGACGGTGGAAGACTACGAACAATCTGTGAAACCGGAGACACAAATTATCAGGTTCAAGTTATGGGATGGTTGCCGCATGGTTGTTATTATATTCCATTGCATGGTGATGATAGTGCAGAGGGATATTTCAAACCCCCGACTGAAGGAAACTTAAAGCTTGACATGACAGCGGGTGGCGGAGCGGCGGCAGGAAATATTACCAAGATTCTCACACACCAATTGAGATCTTACTAAAACCTACCACGGGGCCTGACCACCCCCTTTTCACCCTAACGGGGCGGGAAACCCCCGCCCCCTTCCAAATAGGAGACAATCATGTTTTTAAAACCGGAAAGTGTTTACTGGGTTTGGGTAACAACAGATTCGGTTATTATGACTGAAGCAGGTTATGTTTTGTACATAGCTTTACAGTCTGATGCAGCTGGAGCCTCAGCGGTTGGGTTATATGACGGTATTGATTCAAGCGGCGATTTAATTGACTTAATTAGAGCAAATCAATACAATCGTACCAAGATAAATTATTCTATTCCAAGGGCAGTTAAGAAGGGTTTATTTTTAGATCTTGGTGCTAACGTTGAAGGGGTGCTTGTAGGGTTTACATATGAAGATTTCACTTATCTTGACACACTGGCAAAAACCTAATGATTTATGGTGTAACAAAAGTTACGGCAGCTAATACGGCACAAAACAATCCTGATAAAACAATTATCAGGGTAACAAACGGTTTTGTTTACAGGGTTTATTTGTTCTTTCCTTTTGGTCCCGCCGGTTTATTACATGCTCAAATCTTTGATGGTAGTTATCAAGTTTGGCCATCGACAATAGGTGATTCATTTCACGTTGAAGGGTCAGTAATAGACTTTGAAGACTGTTATTTCAAAATGACCCCCCCTTACGAGTTTAAGCTTGTAACCTGGAATTTAGATGATACTTTAGAGCATGAAGTTCAAGTTAAAATCGGTATGGTATCTCAGGATATTTATATAGCAAGATTTTTGCCTTCTTATGCTTATAATCAACTTTCTGAGATATTAAGTAAACAAGAACAGGAAAAACGTGAAATAGATGAACAAGCAAAGTCTGAGATTTTAGAAAAACCGATAAATTGGAAATTATCTAAGAAAGGTTAAGACTATGGCCACAGGGAGCCCAGATTATTGGTTTAGGGGCAAGATGGATATAGTTGCTCAAACAATTGCTTCAGTAAAGACGGACATTGTTGCGCAAACTTTAGCTGAATTAAACATGAACATTTCATCTGCTACTATTGGAGATTTACCAATTGACATAAATGCCGTATCAATTGGAAATGTGCCGATAGATATAAATGCAGCGACAATCGGCAATTTACCTATAGATATAAATGCCCAAACTTTAGGTGATTTAGCGGTTGACCTAAACGCCCAAAGTATAGGTGACATTGATATTAACTTGAACGCTTTCAATGCAGCGATAGCAGACATACCGATTGACATAAATGCTGTATCTATTGGTAATGTACCAATTGACATTAATGCAGCTACAATAGGTGATATTCCAATTGATATAAATGCACAGAGTATAGGAAATTTAGCTGTTGATCTAAACGCACAAAGTATAGGTGACATTGATATTAACTTGAACGCCTTTAATGCTGCGATTGATAATATTCCGATTGATATTAACGCCGCTTCAGTAGGTGACTTAGCTGTTGATATAAATGCGGTAACTGTTGGAAACATCCCAGTTGATATTTCCGGACAAGACATAGGAGACATTACAGTTGATATTAACGCTCAATCCATAGGAAATTTAGAATTTGATATAGTAGCGCAATCACTTGCTCAATTAACCATGCGGCCTTTTTATACTCAAGATAAGCTTTCATGGGGAAGTAAAGCCCTTGCTAATTCAACAACAGAGACACTTTTAACCATCAATGGTCAAGGGGAAATTACCGGAGGTTATATATACTGGGATTTTGCTGGTTTAATGAATAATATTTCATTATCTGCTTATGCTGACGGAGATTTAGTAGGAGTTCAATTTGATTATGATCTTTATAACCAAGGTATAGGTTATTACCAAAATACTATGTTCAGGTTATTACGATATGATCCTACGCTTTTTTCAGTATGTATTGGTTTTAACAGGGGTTATTCTTTTGAAGAGACCTTTCAGTTAAAAAGCTTCAAGACTGGTGCTCAAGGGGTAACAGTTTACTGGTATCTTTATTATAGGTTGGTACCTTAGCCATGGCTGTAATAAGAACAGATTTAATGAAAAGTATTTTCACTTATAAAGCTGGAGCGGCTATAGGTGATATTGACGCCATTGTTTCACCAGTTTGGTACACAGCGTCAAGTTTAGGTGTTGGGGCGGGTTCTCAAAGTGTTAACACTGGTGCTATGTCAGCAGGATTTATTTATAATATAACTACAATTTTGGGCCTGAATAATGTAAGTAATACACTTGTCTCAGCCATTTATGTTAACCACGATGGTGCAAATTACTATATAAGAAGAGTTGCGACAACTGTAGCAGCTGTAGGTTTAGAATGGAATGGCTCTTTATATATAGATGCAGGTGACATTATTGCTGTAATTTTTGATGGATGCACAGCGGGTGATGATCTATATATTTATGTTGGCGGTTATAAAATAGCTTTGGATTAAATTAAGACTATGATTGAATTTATAAATCAGATAGCACCATTTGCAATATTTTGGTCACCTATTCTTTATGTAGCAATCAGGCATGAGAAAAGGTTAACCAGGATTGAAACAAAGATGGATATTTATTTTAACGGTAACTTTAATAAGAAAGGGGAAAAGGATGTTTAAGAAAATGTTATGGAACGTGTGTTTGTTTGCGGTTGATAAACTTTGTGAGGGATTATCTGAGTATTTACTTAGTGATCGCCCTAGAAAAAACGCTGCACGTGTAGCAGAAAAGATAGGCAAGACGTTGTATGGTGAAAACTCGCACAACGGAAAGGGGAGATTAAAATGACAGACGAATTAAAACCAAGGAAAGTATTGGCTTTACCTCCAGAAATGAGGAAACGTTTAGAGACACTAAATGACCTTATTGAGGAAAGCGAAAATGCAATTATATCTCTTGAGAAAATGGGTATGGATGCATCTACAATTAAAGCTGAAATTGGAAAAGCTAAGGAACAAAGGAAAGTCTTGTTAGAAGACTTTGATTAGACATGGGTATTCTTGTTTCTGTAGGCGCGATAATTTATGAAGGTTTATCTGCGGCCATTGCTTATGTAGGAACAGCGGTTACAGTTGCCTCAACCGCTGTCACTACAGCAATAACCGATACTATGTTAGGTATTGCAGGTAATTCTTCAATTATATCGGCTGAACTTTGGGCGGACACGACTTTATTGACAAGCGAAACTCTAGCGATTTCGGCTGAAATTACAACAACGGTAAATAATGCTGCGACTGCTTTATACCTTGAAACCTCAACACAAGTAAACGCTATAAAAGCCTCATACAATATGTTTTTAGAAGCAATTCATTATGATACTTTACTTAAAATTCATGAGATAGCTTATATAGTTTCAGGTGACTATCGCGTTCAAGTAAATAAAATTTATGGTCGGATAGCCGAGGTTTCAGAAGCACTCGGCCTAGGTGCTCAATTTATAAATCTCGCCTTGAGAAATGCTAGAGCTATAACTCTTGACGTTAACGCTTCAATAGGAAGATTTTATGATATTGGAGAGATCGCATGGATGAAAAACCTATCAGGATTTCTTGAGTCTTGGAATGACAGTGTTACAGTTCAACATTATAATGAAACAGGTGTTTGGCTAACCGAAGATTATACTGATAAGATTAAAGCTGATACAAGACAGCAAGAATTAAATGCAATTAATGTTCTACATAAAGCAAGTGTTTCTCAAGTGGGTAATATTTGGCAAGTTAAATACCAGAAATTAGAGGCAAGCGCCTTATCAGTAACTATTGGTTATACTCAAAAATATAAAAACAATCCTGGCCAAATTTTTCACGATATAGATACCAGGATTATAAAGCCTCATGTAGACGAAGCAGCTGAAAAAAGTCAAATTATGTTTTCAACGGTTGAGGGAATAATAAATTCTGTTAGTGAAACCGTTGAAGATATACAAAAAGTTAATAATTCATTGGATAAGTTCACTCAAGATTTACCTGCTTCTATAAGAAAACACATTGAACCTTATGTTAATAAAATTACTCAAAAGGTTGATAATTGGATTGATTACACTTATAAACCTAAGAGTATTATTATTGATAAAACGCTTAATGTGTTAATTGCCGATAAACAGGTACAAGAAAGTAAAATGTCGTCTTTATATGATAGACTTAAAAAACCCGGTACTTATTTAAAAGAAATTGATACGCTTAGCCGTGAAGATAGAGAAAATGAGGAAGCTAAAGTGTTTGAAGTAGCAAACCGTACACCCAATAAATTATACAAAGATGGTGAAAAGGAAATATCAGATAAAACACAGGAATTAACCAAAGTTGATAAAGCTTTGAAATATAATATTGAACCACTACCTACTATGGAATTAGAAAAGCCTTCAGTAAGCAGTAAACCCTTAAAAGAGCATACTAAGAAAGAATCTTGGTTTGTTGGAGACTATTAGAATGAACTTCTTTGTTGAGCAATGGAAACAACTAGTCGATGCTATAAAAGCCATATCTGATAGGTTTCAGGAAATGTTTGTTGAGGCTTTTAAAGCGATTCCTTCTAATATAATGGAAGGAATAAAGGTTGAGACTGTTATAACTGAAGCTGATAAGTGGCAAGCCATGCTTGACGTTTATAAAAATCTAGGTGTATTAGACGAAGCAGCGGTTAATAATTTGATGCAAATGAAAGATATTGCACATCCTTATGACTGGTTTTTATACCTTGCAATGCAAACTAAATTATTGGGCGGTACAATTGACACAATGTCAAGTACAGGTTTAAGTTTTATGCAACAATCTGTAAATGCAGACATGCGGCCAGGATTGCCTAATCCTTTTGAGATTATTAAGGCAGCTTTTATAGCTCCTGAGAAAACAGGTCATGTTAGAAATGTTATGGAGAAACTTGGTTATCAAGAGGAAGATATTGACTTATTCTTTCTAGCTAATTATCAAGTATATGATATTGAGCATATCAGGGTTTTATATTTGAGGGGTGTACTTAACGATAAATTATTATTTGAAAGAATGAGAGAGTTGGGCTTTACTGATACAAGGACAAAAGAGATTATACAGTCATGGGATGTTATTCCACCGATTCAAGATATTTTGACAATGGTAGCAAAGGAAGCTTTTGAACCTGATATTGTCAAAGAAATTGGGTTAGATGCTGAGTTTCCTGTGGATCAAAGTATATGGTTAACGAAACAAGGATTATCTCTAGATTGGCAAAAAAAGTATTGGCGTGCTCATTGGATGCAACCTAGTATTGAACAGGGTTACGAAATGCTTCATAGGGAAGATCTTGATAATCCAGGTCATAATATAATTGATCTTGAACAATTGGATATGCTTTTCAGAATTCAAGAAATACCTCCGTTTTGGAGAGACAAGCTAACAAAGATTGCTTATCAACCACTAACCCGTGTCGATATTAGAAGAATGCACAAGATGGGAGTTATTAATGAGCAAGGGGTTTACAGAGCATATCTTGATAACGGTTATAATGAAAAAAACGCAATGCTGATGACCCAATTTACTATCTTGTATAATCAGGGAAAACCTAAACAACTAACAGCTAAGAAAGTGCTTGACGCTTATGAAAATACCGTATTTACAAAAGAACAGGCTCTAGATATGCTTGAAGATTTAAAGGGTGATAGAGCTTTAGCTGAATTTCTTATTGCGGAAAGGGATTATAATGTAGCTGAGAAATACGAGAAACAAATCATTAAAAACATAGGAGATAGGTTTAAACTTAATCTTGAAGACGAATTTGATACTCGCAAACGTTTAGGACAATTAGCATTACCAGGGCAGAGAGTTGAAATACTGATTGACACATGGAAAATTGATAAGTTTGAAAATATTAAGCTTGCCTCAAAAACTGATTTGGAGAAGTTTTATAATGCCAAAGTAATAGATGAAGACACATGGAATATGGAGATGGAAAAACTGGGTTATGGATTTACATACCGTAAATGGTATTTTCATCTTATGACAGGTAAACCCCAACCGGAGTAAATACAATGTTAAAGAAAGTAATGAAAAGATTGATAGATAGTACAAAGAAAATGGATGAAAGCGTAGAAAAGAGTATTGAAAACATTGTTAAATATCAGACAAGGATTAATGAAGAATCTTACCGTTTGAAAAGACGAAAGGGGTGACCCTACCGGAAGGATGTACTATCCCTTTTGTGTATTCCTTTTTAAGCCTTTTACGCATTTCAGTTGAAACATAATAATCTTGATAACCTTTTCTTAAATGAGTGCTTTGACCGGGAAAGTAAGTATAAACATATTCCCCTTTTTCATTCAAAGTAGCTCTTTTGGGAATTCCCTTTAACTTGATAGCCGTATCAGTCTCATAGTGCTTGCAAGCATGAATTATCAGTTTGTTTGTTTTATACTGTACTTCTAATTTACCTAATTCATAGTTATCTAAAATATCATTTAATTTGTGAACACTGTTTTCCTTTATTATAACTGAATCAGTATCACAATAGTAAAGATTTTCAAGCCCCAATCTTTCCATAATACCCCATAGGTAGAAACGTGAGTTTTCAGTAATATGAGCCGCAATAGCCACAAAGCTTGAAGGCGCAGTTTCCTCACCGAAGTTTATCTCAATAGTATTCATACACTTGGTTATTGTCTCTGTAGCTCCGGTTTCACAATCAAATATTTCTTCCCTTGAATAACCTTCAAAGTTTATTTCATCGCGCAATTCATTTATAGGCCGTTTTTGCGCCCATTTACCGTATAAGTTGTTTAAGAAGTGCTTGACTATCACAATCCAAAAGGTTTCACCTTTTCTAGATAATTCCTCTTTAATAGCATAAAAATGATTAATATAAGAAGTAAAAATGTGTGCTTTTTCGTACACATACATCAAACGAATATCTTTTAAATGCCCTGCTTCAAGAGCATACCTTGTTCCGGTTGAACAGAGATTGACCATGAATTCGCCAATAGGAAAAACCGTTCGATTATTATGTTTGATAGCATAAGCAGGGACCGGAGTATTAACAATAGCTTCACATACAACATTATAATTATCAAGGATGTTTGGTAATAACGATAAATCAGGGTTTTCTAGTTCATCAATCAGTTTGGTTGGATATGCAAAATTCTTCATGACAAAAGGGTACATACTATTAATGTCCAAAGAGACAAAAGGCCCACCGTCAATATTACCAATTTGAAAACACTCAGTTCGACCCCCATGATATGCTTTCCTCTCGAATTCCGAAACATCAACTTCACGGTGAATATAGATGTTATCTTGCATGAACCGATGCCTAAAAGCCCCCATCGCTTGAGCAGCCTTACTGTATCTAAATTTACCCATATCATTTTCATATATAAATCTCCAAAAAGACTTCATTGCTTCGACAATTATTCTAACATCGTTTTTACAGTATTTACTCAACTCAGATTCAGAAGTATTGTCAAAGTCAACTTCGCCTTTTTCTATCCCTAACACTTTACCAAGTTTTGCTAAAGACGTTGGGAAATAATTAGTTGTAGAAACACAGTTAATACGCTTTTTGTCTTTTGTGATAGCCAAAATATAAGTTAAGCCCTTGTCATAGCTAAACCGTTTGAGCCACTTTGCCCTTGTCATGAACTTAAAGAAACCAGAGGATTGCATATCAAAATAAACGTTATGACCAAAGACCCATAAAGCCTTTTTAGCATAGACTAATGATTCAACGTATTTCCATAGCTCTGAAGATTTAGTCCAGTAACGCCAATCTTCATGAAACTCATGCTTGTCATGGTAATAGTTGAGCCTACAAGTCCAGGCTAAACGTAAAAAATGATGTATATCTTTACCTTCATGTTTCTGGTAGGTTTCAACGTCTAAGAATAGTGATTTTTGAGGAATTCCAGACATATGATTTTTCTTTAACTTATAGTAAGGAAAATCACGCATTAGTAAGGGAAACCTTGATTATGCTTTATGTCGATAACATCAATACCAATAGGAATAGGCTCACCAGGATATTTATCAGGGTATTTTTCATTAATATAGTCTGTTATCCAATCATCAATTGAAAGCGATTTATTTGTGTACCAACTTATGCCTTGAGTAACTTCAGTCTTAGTTTCTTCATCCCAAAAAGTAGCCTCACCTATAACCCAATATTTCCTTGCACGTCTTAAATGAATGTCTTCCATAATACCCTTAGTGGGTTTTCTGTGTTTAGGAAAATCGGCAATGGCTTTTCGTCTACCTTCAGCTTGTTGGAAACGGTGAAAGTCCTTGAACATGGTTTGACGCTTCCAACCATAACCCAAGGATTGAATTCTATTGATTGCCGTAGTAGGTAACCATCCGGCGGCGGTGTATTTACCTAATAAACGCTTGCCTATATTTATACTTGCTGCACTCGATAAAGACATATTATCACTCAGGGTTTATTGTCTTTTCCTTTATTAAAGGAATGTTTGTGATTGCAAACTCAATACCCTTTATAATCATATTGATAGCCGGTTTTGCTGCAATACGAAACTCACCACTACTATAATAAAGACGGTCTAAAATACTTCTAGCCTTTTCAAGATAAAGCTTTACTTCATCTAAGTCCTTGTGTACTTTTGACATAATTGTTTATCTCCTATCTTTGAACCAAGCAAGTATTATCATGAACTTGGAAATGTAAATGTAAACCTTTACCTATGTCGTGAAAAATACAGCATTGTTTTTCAGGTCTTGTTAAGTCATAATGCCAGCGATCATTAATCCACTTTTCGATCACTTGACCAGCTGAATAATTTCTACACCTTCTATCAACCGCCCTTACAGGCATAGTCCCATGACAGCCCTTATCACCACGGCGATAAATAGAAGTTAATAAACCGGGACCAAATTCTATGTCAACCGCTTCAACTATAGTTATCAATTTAGGGTGTAAGTTTAGTTCAGAATAACTCTTTACTAATATCATCTTTTATTCTCCTTATATAAATGATAAGGGAAGTGGGGAAACTTGCAAGAAACCCACTTCCCGGTTATTAGAGTAGCTCACTAAAACGTTTTAGGAGTTTCTCTAATTCATCATACATCTGAACAATCAAAGGTAAGTATTTTGTAATCGGTTCACTATGGCCTTCTGCTAATTCATCAATGCTCTGCAAATGGCCTAAGCTGTTACCCAACATATTGATTGCAGCATCTGCATGGTATTTTATAAGATTGCGAGTACTCCTAGCCATAATATGCCCCTGTTAAAAGATAAGCTTGACTGTTAGCTAGGTTTATAAAAGCCTTCTTTATATTCCCCAATATAAAGTCCAGTGATAAGCATCTACTCCCCTATTTCGTCTAACAGTCAAGCAATTAAAGGTTAATAAAATTAAAACAAGCCGTAAAGGTCAATTACACGTTTTCTTCAACCAGTTCAACCGATTCAAATTTGTTTACACGATTACCGCCAGGAGTTTCCTCTGTCCCGGTGAAGGTTAAAGCGTAGACATGGTTTTCAACAAACTGTTGACCGATCTCATTGTCACCAAACGCACCAAGGGAAAATTTGACCATTCCGTCGTCGGTATCAAAGATGTATTGCTGATAAGCTTTACCTCTTGTTCCTTCCACTTCGCCTTTACCGACATAACGACCAACAATCATTTCACCCTTTTCCCTGAACTTCTTAAAAGTCGGGACCATTGGGCGTGTTCTTTTTTCCTTTGATGCCTTCTTGTACATGTCACCATAATTCATTTCGTTTACTCCTAGCTTTATAGGTTAATATCTTTGACATAGCCTCATAATAAAGCTTATCAAAATTAGGGCTTATTCTTTTTTGCCGCCCGTTTGCCATGCGCATTGTCGGCCCGTTTCTTTGTAGCCACTTTCTTGACTGACTTGCGCTCAATCGGTTTTGATGCTTTGTATTCATAACCGGGATTCCCTATGCTGAAGATTGTATGACAAGCTATACAACCAAATACCTTGTTGTCAATACGGAAAAACACCTTACCGGATTTACAGTTAGGACAAAACACCTTTGAACCATAGGCCATTTTTCGCGGTTTTCTCATTGTATCACCTCCCTTCATTGTTTATTTATTCGTTGCCTTCTGTGTCGTTTATTCAGTTCACACAGTAAGTCATAACGAAACTGGTTACATAAATTAGACAAAATATTCGCGGCTCTGAAGGCCATCGTATACCTTTTCTTGCCTAATTGGTTTGCTATTTTACCCACTGTATCAAGTATATTACCTAGATCGTTTTCGGCTAGTTTGGTTATTTGGTTCATGAGAACAAAGCCCTTATCTTAATCTTTCTTATCAAATCCTTTATAAGACCTTGAGTGTAACCAAAGTCCTCATAATAATATGAAGGCATGTTACAATCAAAATCAGCTATAGCGTTTAAATTCTTCTGTAGCCTGTCATGAATCGTCTCCAATGCCTCTACAATAAAAGCTGGTTTAATCATGCTCTGTCTCTCTCTCTGAGTTTGTAAAGCCTATTAAAATGGTTAAGTAACTTGTTAGCCCCTTTTGATGGTTTATAATTACCAATATAATCACTGTAATGTAAATTCATTGATAAAGGAATAACACGTAACATAACATTAACCGCCCTATCAGAGTCATACCAAGAATTACTCATTTTGATCTTGTCTCCCCATAATTATGAATAGCAAAACCTAAGTTGACCGAAGTCTTTAAGGTTAGTATTTCATCCCTGTACTCAGGAAAAGTATCAGCCAGGATAAGGATAAGCAGTTCAGTAGAAATAAAATAGACGGCCAAAGATCCGTTAGACGGTCTACTCCCCAATATCGGATTAAGTTCAGTGTGTTCATGACCAAGGTTAAGATTATGGTGAGTGGTACGATAATCTGCATAAGACGCTCCTATGGATGCTACGGCTAAAGCTTTTTGTTTCGGGGTCCAGTGTGAACAACCTTGACACATTAACCAAATAAGCACTATAAAGATATAGATAATTTGACCAGCTAAAAAGCCCATAAATATTTTCACCAGCGCCCCCTTTGCTTGAGTTTGTTCATACGGTTTTCAAGGTTGGCTATCTTTGTATTGTAAAAAGCAAGCGAGATAAAATTAGAATGACAACAACCCCGCTTAAACGAAATCACAGCTGTCAATAATTTCCATAACTCCATCGACCTTTTACTACTATATTTTGTAAGGTAATAAAGAGTATTCATTTACTTAGCCTCCTTTGTCTCAGCGATCATTTCGTTCAACAGCTTGAGTTCATTTTGAGCAAGACGTAATTCACGTCTTATTTCAGCAAGCCTCTCCTCTCTCCTCCAAAAGGCCGGTTGATTAACTCTTTCAATCCGCTTCCTAACATCGCTGATAATCTCTTGAATGTGCTCTATGCTCATAATTGCTACTCCCTTCTTGTAAGCTAGGTTAATAATATGTTGAGTGTTAAATAAATCAATTACTATCTGTCTTATGTATTCTTCT
>Ga0114922_10004815_pt1 | contig 12503 bp, 8 predicted proteins | sample AartaG_FD_100975 | JGI IMG/M metagenome (GOLD analysis project Ga0114922, IMG submission 100975) | Deep subsurface microbial communities from Aarhus Bay to uncover new lineages of life (NeLLi) - Aarhus_00045 metaG | ecosystem: Environmental > Aquatic > Marine > Oceanic > Sediment | place: Aarhus... | reverse complement strand
TATAAATAATGCGATATTAATGAAAGCCCAGAGAATAATCAAATAGTGTCATTCATTTTTAATTGTACGAAAAATTTCAAGGAAGGACCCCTGCATGATTAAAATAGATTTTCACAATCACTTTTTTCCACCGGAATATTTGGAAGCCATAGAAACCGGACCCAGCAACGTCAGGGTGACTTACGATTCCGATAACAATCCCCTTCTCCATTATCCTGGTGATTACAACATCATCGTTCGCGGGCATCGGGATATTGGTTATAGAGAGGAAGTCCTTGATAAATTTGGAGTGGACAAGCAGGTATTGTCATTCACAACGCCTGGAACACACATCGAATCTCCCGAACGAGCCATTGAATTGTCTCGACTGGTGAATGATTGTTTCGCGGAAATTATGAAAGAGCGCGGTGATCGGTTCATGGCTACGGCCACACTGCCTTTGAACGATCCCGAGGCATCGGTCGATGAACTGGTTCGTACGGTGATGGAATTGGGATTTAAAGGCGTCACTCTGCACAGTAACGTGAATGGCGTTGCGTTGAGTGATCCACGCTTTTTACCTCTGTATGAAAAGGCCGATGAGCTCGGTGTTGTATTCGATATCCATCCCAGTTTCCCGGTAGGCGTCGAAGCCATGACGGAGTACTGGCTCATGCCTCTTGTCGGATTTACTTTCGATACCACGTTAACCGCAGCAAAGCTGGTCTTCAGCGGAATCGCCGATAAATTTCCAAACATTAAGTGGAAACTCTGCCATCTGGGGGGTGCCATACCGTATCTTGCAGAGAGATTGGATAGAGGATACGAGGCCTTCAAAGAATGTCGAGAGCATATCAGCAAACCGCCGAGTGAAACCCTGAGAGCATTTTATTATGATACGGTGAATTTTGATATCAATGCATTACAACTCGCCATTGCTTTCACAGGTGCGGATCATCTTGTGGCCGGGAGCGATTATCCCCATCAAATCGGAAGTCTGGAGAAGATGATAAAAAGTATCGACTCCTTAAACATTTCTTCTGAAGAGAAGACGGCGATTTTTGGTGGTAATACGATGAAATTGTTATGTTCGTAAACAGAAAATTCTAAAAGGAGTGCAATCCCTTTATGGATTGCACTGCGACGCGACGGCGTCGCACTCCTGATGGAAAAATTCGATTACTATTTTAAGTGTGAGGTTCAAATGAAGTACAATAAAGATTACATTGCCTTATGTTTGATTTTGTGTCTTATCGTCAATGTGGCTATAGCGTATAACCAAGAGATGCTCAGAGTCGGGGAAGTAATGGCAGACCCTGGCGAAAAAAAATCGGGCTTTATCATAGTACCCGCCGGCATGGACGGTCCAGAAGTTCATATTCCTGTTACTGTTGTGAATGGGATGAAGGATGGACCGGTCCTGGCATTGACCGCCGGTATCCATGGGTATGAATATCCACCCGTCCTGGCACTGCAGCGGTTGAGAAGGCAACTGGAGCCATCCCAGCTATCCGGGGCAGTGATCCTTGTACACGTCGTGAATGTGCCGTCGTTCATGAAAAGAACGGTGTACTATAATCCTTACGATTGGAAGAATCAAAATCGCGGTTTTCCAGGTAAGAAGAACGGTACCATGACGGAGCGGATCGCTTATCATATTTCAAAAGAAGTTATCGACCAGTGTGACGTTCTCATCGATAATCATTGCGGTGACGGGAACGAGGACCTGACGACTTATCTCTATTATACGGAGATCGGACAACCTCTTGTCGATGGAAAGACCCGGGATCTTGCGATTCATTATGGGTTCAAGATGATTATCCTTCAAAAGGTGAAAGCCTCGGACGGCGGGGCATCGTGGTGCGCCAACTCGGCTCTATTCAAGGGGAAGCCTGCCCTTACCGTTGAATCGGGACGATTGGGGAGGACCGATGAAGAGGATATACAGGCCATCCTGAAAGGCACTTACAATATCCTCAAGAGACTGGAAATGATCCCAGGGAAGCCGGAAAGGATTTTCGATCCGATCTGGGTGAAAAAGACGACCTATGTCCGATCGGAATACGAGGGATTGTTCTATCCGTTGGTCAAGGGGGGTGAGCATGTGGAGAAAGGAGAATTGGTCGGATATCTGACGAATTTTTGGGGAGATATCATTCAAAAGGCCTATGCGCCCCACGACGGAATTGTGATGTATATCATCTCGACACCTCCGATGAGTAAAGGAGAACCGATGGTGAAAATCGGGGGATTTTAAGAACATTTCATATCTTATCCTGGAGTGTAACCCCTTTATGGATTACACTGCGACGCGACGGCGTCGCACTCATGGTTATAATAATGTCTAAATTATGTTGGATATAAACCACATAACAATTTATAGAGGGAGGTAAGTCATGGAAAGAGAGAGATTGGTACGGATTTCGCTTTTAGGGGGAACACTCTTTACTCTTGCTCTGATCGGCATGGGATTCGGCCAGGAGACAGTGTCACTTTTGAATGCGACAGTAAACAACCTCACCTGGCGGCATATTGGTCCGGCAAATATGGGAGGGAGGATAGATGATTTTGCCGTCGTGGAGAGCAATCCCCATATCATTTATTGTGCGACGGCATCGGGCGGATTGTGGAAGACCACGAATAATGGTGTGACCTGGAAACCGTTATTCGATGACCAGTCCACGAGTACTATCGGGGATGTCGCTATTGCCCCATCGAATCCGGAGATTGTATGGGTTGGTACCGGAGAAGCGAACAACAGACAGAGTTCCTCCTGGGGGAATGGAGTCTATCGAAGCTTTGATGGGGGCAAGACATGGGAACACCTGGGATTAGACGACACCCAGTCCATCGGTCGTGTCGTGATCGATCCTGTCGATCCCAATGTCGTCTATGTGGCTGCCGTAGGCCATCTCTGGGGACCCAACGAAGAGAGAGGTGTGTTTAAGACGACCGATGGAGGGAAAAGTTGGATCAAATGCCTTTATATCGATGAGAATACCGGATGCACCGATTTGGTGATGGATCCCTCAAACAATAAGATTCTCTATGCTGCGATGTACCAGCGCCGACGAAGGGGATGGGGGTTCATGGGGAGTGGACCGGGAAGCGGGCTCCACAGGACGGTCGATGGCGGTAAGACGTGGACGAAATGTACCGAGGGATTAACCGAAGGAGAGACCGGGCGGATCGGTATCGATGTCTATCGGAATGATCCCAATATTGTTTATGTTGTCCTGGAAAACAAAAAGGGAGGTATCTTCAGGTCCGAAGACAAAGGGGAAAACTGGACCAGGATGAGCGATACCAATCCAAGACCCATGTACTACAGTCAGATTCGCATCGATCCCAACAACGATCTGCGGATCTGGGTTCTGGGTGCAAGGATGTATACATCCTACGATGGTGGGAAGACATTCAAAACCGACGTCGTCTCCCGGGTTCACGGCGATCATCATGCGTTGTGGATTGATCCTGTCGATTCAAACCACATGGTTTTAGGGTCCGATGGCGGCATCTATTTCTCCTACGACAAAGGAATCACATGGGATTTTGTCTGTACAATACCCCTGGGCCAGTTTTATGAAGTCGGGTATGATTTCAGAAAACCCTATCATATTTACGGCGGACTGCAGGACAATGGAAGCTGGGTGGGGCCGAGTGCCACGAAATATCGAATCGGCATCACCAATGCAGACTGGTACAGAGTCGGTGGCGGCGATGGATTTTACACACAGGTCGATCCTGACGATCAGAATATTCTCTATGTCGAGAGCCAAAATGGAAATTTGCGGAGGATGAATCTTCACACAAAAGAAACAAAATCCATCCGTCCGGAACCCGAAGATGAAAAGGAACGCTATCGTTTCAACTGGAACTCTCCTGTTGTCATCTCACCTCACAATTCACGCACGATCTACTACGGTGGAAACAAGCTTTTCAAATCCACAGATCGAGGAGATACCTGGACGGCAAGTCCTGATCTCACAACACAGCAGGATAGAGACAAGCTGCCCCTCATGGGTGTTCTGCCCGATACCAATACCCTCTCTCGAAATGACGGTATTTCTACCTACGGCAATATCATTACGATCTCAGAGTCTCCGGTGAAGGAAGGCGTGCTCTGGGTGGGTACTGATGATGGCAATGTCCAGCTTTCAACAGATGGCGGAGCCACCTGGACAAATGTAATCGAGAAAATCCCAGATGTGCCCCAATATACCTATGTCAGCAGAATTGAGGCATCCCACTTCAGTGAAGGACGGGCCTATGTCACCCTGGATGGGCATCGGAATGACGATTTTAACCCGTATGTCTATGCCACAGAGAATTTTGGGAAGAAGTGGAAGTATATCGCCAAGGGTGTTCCTGATGGCAGCACGGCTAACGTCATCAGAGAACATCATCGGAATGAGAATTTATTATTTATCGGGACCGAGCGTGGTGCGTTCTTTTCTATCGATCGAGGAAAAACCTGGCATCTGTTCAAAGGAAATCTGCCGATGGTTCCTGTGGATGATATCGCGATTCACCCCAGGGAAAACGATTTGATTTTCGGGACCCACGGCAGAAGCATCTGTGTTCTCGATGATATTACTCCTCTCGAAGAGCTGAGTGAAACGGTGTTGAGTTCTGAATGCCATCTATTCAAATTACGGCCTGCAGAAAGATTCCAGACCTATAACAGCAAAGGTTCGACGGGATATAAAATGTATATCGCACCCAATCCATCCTTTGGTGCCATGATTACATATTTCCTGAATTTCGAGCCGGGAAAGGAAGATAAGATGACGTTAAGAATTTTAGGTAAGGACGGGCAGGAAGTCCGCAAATTGAAACCTGTAAAGAAACTCGGCTTCAACAGACTCAACTGGGATTTACGGCATGCATCTCCTGTCGAGGCAGAAAGAGGGAGATCTGCTTTGCGCGGTCCTTTTGTGGCGCCGGGTGAGTACACTGTGGAGTTGACGGTGAAAGGGAACAGTGCCAAGACTCCGGTTCAGGTGGAGATGGATGATAGGATCGAAATTTTTCATTCGGATCTGATCGCTCAACGGGAAGCAGCACTTAAAGCGGGTCAGCTCTATGCCAAAGGATATAAAGCCAATCAAAAAGTGCAGGATCTGTTGAAGCAGGTAACGGATCTTAAAAAAGATCTAAAAAGAGTAAAAAACCTGGACGAGGCCATCACCGTAGAAATCGATTCTTTAGAAATCCATGCTCGGGATATTCAGCTAAGACTTTCGGGTTCAAGAAGTCGGAGAGATATTCGACCGGTTGTGAGGGATATCAGCCGATTGGCGTCCAGTATCATGGGTTATACGGCTGCGCCCTCAGATAAGCAGTTGAAGCGAATCGATACACTGTCGGGTAAGCTCGAGACAATTTTAGAGGAGTTACAGAACCTCATCGATATAGAAGTCCAAAAGTTGAATCAGAAGCTGAATGAACAAGAGGTGCCGTTTATCAATTTAGGGAAGGCTGTGAAGGAGGGTAATTAATCGATCTATTATGAGTATCAATATCTTAATTGTCGATTATCAATTGGCAATTGCCAATTGATAATTAATTTGGTGTTGTTGCGATGATTGACCGTTCAAACCAGGTTCCGGTCGAAAACGAGACGGTCCCGCAGAACAGGCTGTTGCAGAACGGCACTTTTGGGCTAAAGCCCACATATTTTTTAAAGTTCTATAATCTCCGCTCTAAAGAGCGGAGTTAGTCAAGTATAATAATAACAATTGACTAACTCCGCCATTTATGACTGAGGATTTTTCATGAAAAGTCCAGGCCAGGATATGAAACAAAAAATTACTAATATTTGTGAATCCCTGCGAGAGGATGTGGTCCGATTTCTCCGGGACCTCATCGCTATTCCCTCCATGAGTGGTAAAGAGGGGCGTGTTATCCGGAGGATCCAGGCGGAAATGGGGCGATTGGGCTATGATGATGTCTGGGTGGACCCGTTGGGGAATCTCTTTGGCCGGATAGGATCAGGGAAACGAATCCTGGCTATTGACGGTCATTGCGATACCGTTGATGTGGGCAATCCGGATACCTGGGATGTCGATCCTTTCCAGGGCGATTTGCGGGATGGGATCATCTATGGTCGGGGTGCGGCAGACCAGAAGGGCGGACTCGCGTCGGCCATCTATGGTGGGAAGATCCTCAAGGACATCGGTATGTCAGAGGAAGTGTCTCTTCTCGTGGTCGCTTCGGTTCTGGAAGAGGATTTTGAAGGGGTCTGCTGGAAGTATATTATCGAAGAGGGGGAAATTGTTCCTGAAGCCGTACTGCTCACCGAACCGTCGAATCTGGGCATCCGGATCGGTCAGCGGGGTCGGATGGAGATGAAGGTCAAGACCCGGGGTGTTTCGTGCCATGGATCGGCTCCGGAGCGGGGAGATAATGCCATCTACAAAGCCGGTCCCATCATCCATGATGTCGAGAGATTCCATCATTCATTGACCGGTGATTCGATTCTCGGGAAGGGAAGCATCACCATTACCGACATACGTTCTACGGCACCGTCGCTCTGCGCCGTGGCTGACAGTGCCACCCTTCATTTAGACCGGCGGTTGACAGAAGGGGAGACGCTGGAGAGCTGCCTGGAAGAAGTCGCGGATTTGGAATCGGTGAAAGGGACTGGTGCCCAGGTCATGGTACCGGAGTATGAGATTGTCAGTCATACGGGTTTGACATATCCGGTGAAGGCCTATTATCCCATGTGGCTCATGGAGGAGGATCATCCACTGGTCCAGACTGCCGTTCGCACTTATGAGGTGCAATCTGAAGAACCGGCCGATGTCGGGGTATGGGTATTTTCCACCAATGGTGTGGCTACCAAAGGATTGTTCGGCATCCCCACCATCGGCTTTGGTCCCGGAGAAGAAGTTCATGCCCACACTCCCAAAGACCAGGTCAAGGTGGATGATCTTGTCAAAGCCATGGCATTTTATATCGCTTTTTGTCTCGCGTGGGAAAAATAATTATAAATTATAAATTGATAATTAATAATTAAAGTATGTCTTTTGTGAATTAGAGGTGGTTTAGCTTAATAGAAACATTATTTTCTTAGTTTGACTTTGCTATTCAGCCGTTTTTACGTTCTGCTTTCCATTTCATTGCGATCCCGAAGTTTCGGGAGAAGCAATCTCCATTCGGCCCACGGCACGCAGGACATTACCCCTCAGAGCATGCGCATCGAATTCGATGGGACACCCTGGGAGAATTACGATCTCTACTGGGACCGCTCGCCGATAAAGTACGCCGACCGTATTAAAACCCCGACCATGATTATCCACAGCGAACTGGACTACCGCTGTCCCTTAGGTCAGGCCCAGGAGCTGTTCTATGCTCTGAAGATTCACAATATCCCGACGGAGATGGTGATATTTAAGGGAGAGAATCATGGGCTGTCACGGGGAGGGAAGCCTATTAATCTGGTGGAAAGGTTGAAGCTGTTGATTGGGTGGTTTGATGCTTATTTATAATAGAACAGCTTATTTACCACGGATTACACGGAAAAACACGGTATAAAAAATAAACCAAACTATAATTTAACGCAAAACCGTTTCTGGCGGTGTAATTGGCTTAGGTGTATCCTGTGCCTCTAATGAGGATATTTCGAAAGCATAAGACGGCTGCATCTCTTCAAATCTCTGCCTGAGATATATTCTGGCCCAATCATGAGGAGGAATCATGACATGGTATGTCAAGTCCATTTCCCATCTATCAGAGAAAAACAAATAATTCGCCACTATTAAAATATTGGGAGTTACAATTGTTCCGGTCCAGTCTGTTTCGTTAGATAGTCCAAATTCAGGATAATTTTCAGCAAGCCAGGGAATGAATCTATTCCTTATTTGTTCTGCACTGTCTTTTAAATAATCTTCCCCCTGAACAATATTGATTGAAGTGTTTATAGAACGCAACATGCCGTTACGTTGACCATTTATCTCCAGAGAAATAGGTGTGCCAATGTTATTTGTATCTGGAATCACTGTCGCTTCAGCGACTTTTCCTGGTGAACATTTTGTTGGAGTAACATTGACTTCCGAATTGTTCGCATTTCCAGTGATCGTTACATCTTCTCCTTCTCCTCTTCCTCCTCCCTCATCCTCAATTTTCACCAGGAAAACACATCGCTGCCCCGTAATTGCTTCCATCGAATCAGGAAAAACCTGCATTGTAAATGGTGCCGGTTCTTCTTCATGAAATATATCACAGGAGAAAAACGTATAGCCGACAACACTCAACACAATACAAATGATGATGAACGATATCCTCATTATTTACTCCTTATGTAGGTGATGCATAGCTTTCCATTTGTTTTCATGCAAAAAAAGCGAAGACTTTTCTCATATGACTATAATAATAAGGTTCATCATGGATTTGAGTGGGAATCCATATGAGATGTATCCTATCATATATAAGAAATATGTAAATATCTTCCTCAGCCCAGATCGGCGGTCAGGGACCGCCTCTAACCGTGAGGTTGTTTTTAACTTTTAAACAGACCGATACATTCGAATCCAGAATAAAAAACACTCATGGATAGGAGTTGTCCCTGACAGCGGTAGGGTTATCAATCTGAGAACTACCCACTCAAATCCGTGAAGAGCCAATAATATTAATCTAAAAAATTCAATCGCCACTATAGAACAACAAATTGAGCTTGAAATACTAAGTTGTCTTAACTTTATTATTTTTAGTGTCTTGGAGCCTTTGTGGCAAAAATTCATGAATTATCCAGATTAGTTAACTTTTTCAGCTACTCAGAAGAAATACAATATAGATGTTTAAAGCCACGCAGGTACATGTTATTCCCAGCGATTGCCGGGGAGGCATGAAAATTATCATCAAGTTTATTTTTTGCCAATATTTGAAATTCGGGACCTTGCTTAATCACATGTGTAAGGCCACTTCCTCCCAAAATATAGATCCGATCCTTGACACCCACCGGTGAAGTAAACACATTCCCCATTCCTTCCAGCCTCTTTCTGGTGTAGTATATGTTTCCATCACTTGCGTCGAGACAGGACAAGACACCGTTGTTACCTCTTAAAAAGTAGAGGAGGTTATCCATGAGTAATGGCGATGGTGTATAGGGGGTATCTTTGTTAACCTTCCACACGATGGCATCGGAATCGGTCATATCCCCTTTCGCTTTCGAAAGATCGATGGCCAACAAGGCACTGCCACGGAAGCCACTCATAATGTATACTACATTATTTGCAGATACAGGCATTGGAATACAATTGGCTGTCATGCCACCGCATTCCCAGATCAATTTTCCTGTGGCAAAATCATAACTGCGTATACGGTGGGTGGCGCTAGTAATGACCTGGGGTTTCCCATCGACTTCGATAATGAAGGGGGTTGACCACGATGTGCGTTCATCCCGATCGACTTTCCATACCTCTTTTTCGGTGTTTTTATCCAGGGCAATAATGAAAGAATCCCCTTCATGATCCCAGAGGAGGATTATTTTTTCTTTATAAAGAACCGGCGAACTCCCTTCACCAAAGCTCATTCGTTTAGACATCTGACCAAAATCGCGTTCCCATTTCAGATTGCCCTGCAAGTCCAGACAAAAGAGGCCGCGGGAACCGAAGTAGGCATAGACATGTTTGCCGTCTGTCACCGGGGAATGGGATGCCCAGCTTCCAAACTCGTGGGTCCTTTCCTGAGGGATTTCCTCCGTAACCGTTTTTTGCCACTGTATTTTACCATTTTGACGGTTTATCGAAAAAACAACGAATTGATGCATCTCTTTCGATTCTCTAAAGGACATTCCCCGTCGCCTGCCTTCCTGAGGCTGTTCATTCTGTTCTTGTTTTTCTTCCTGTTTATTTATTGGAACGGCTGTTGAAATAAATATTTGATCACCCCATATGACCGGGGTCGCATGACCCCTTCCAGGGATTTCTATTTTCCATTTGATGTTTTTTCCCTCGCTCCATTCTATGGGAGGATTTCCGTTGGGAGATATTCCGTTGGCATAAGGGCCCCGCCATTGGGGCCAGTTTTTTTCATAATCAGGATTATTGTCTTGTGCGACGAGAAAACATGCGCTGAACCATAGAACCCCGAGTATTATTAAGCAGTTCTTCATTATTTAACCTCCTTCACCATTGTTTCCTTTATTCTCTCCGGAGTCATGGGGAGCACGAACATTCTCACACCGATGGCATCGTTGACCGCATTCGCAATGACGGCGCCCATGGTCGTGATGGCAGGCTCACCACATCCCTGGGGAGCCAATTGAGGATTGTCGATCAACACCGTTTCGATTTTCGGTGTCCAGGAAAATCGAGTATACGCGTAGGTGTCGAAGTTCTCATCGAGAATTTTTCCGCCCTTGAACTGAATTTCCTCGCTCAAACAGTAACCGAGTCCCATGGTGATACAACCTTCGATTTGCAGTTTAACACCTTCCAGATTGATGACTTCACCGGTGTCCTGAGCACAGACGACTCGCTCCACATGTACGTTTCCACTTTTTTCATCCACCTTCACTTCGGCCATAGTCGTTACGTATGTGTTGAGATAGTTGGTGCAGGCAATGCCGTATCCTTTTCCACTGGGCGCTTTGGAGAATGGACGACCGAACTTGTCGGCAGCGGCTTGGAGGACGCGTCGCATTCGCTCGTCGTTCAGGTTTTTCATGCGGAACGATAGGGGATCCATTCCGGCAGCCTGGGCCATGATATCGGTCAGGGATTCCATCGCAAATACGTTGGTATTGCTCCCGGGACCTCGCCATGCGCCAACACTGAAGGGATGGGCGCTCCCGGTTCCTCTCCAGGCCCCTCTGGCAAATACGCGATGATGGGGGATATCGTAAATGGGCTCGGAACTCCTCGTCCCTGCAAAGAGGATGTCGAAGTCCCAATGAACGATCTTGCCTGAGGCGTCGATACCGGAATTGGCTTTTATGACTGCAGCCGGTCGGAACGTGTCATAGAAGAACTCCTCTTTTCTGCTCCACGCGACCTGTATCGGGCGTCCTGCCAATTTTGCGAGACGAGCGGCTTCTCCAGCCTCCAGATTTCTTGTTTTTCCACCAAATCCGCCCCCAACGAAGGGCGTGATGACATGGACTTTCTCCGGGGGGACACCCAATGTCTGTGCTACCGATCTCTGTGCCCCAAAAGGTGACTGTGTGGAGGCCCAAACCTTGATTTCATCTATGCCAATATGGACCATTGTCGTATGGGGTTCCATGGGCGCATGGGCCACATAATGATTGAAGTACTTGGTTTCGAATGATTGGGCGGCCAGCTTCCTGCCTTCCACGAGATTCCCTTTTTCCGTAACGATATCTCCCGATGGTGCAGAATCCTCGAGATGTTTGAATATCGTTTGGTTGTCTACAGACACTTCCGGACTCTCGTACTCTGCTTTTAAGCTCCGGAGGGCTTTTTCTGCTTCGTCCGGATGTTCGTGGAGGACGGCGACGAGGTCCCCGTCTTGAATGACTTTTGCACCTGAAATCTTCTGGGCAGCCGTCGTATCCACCGTTTTCAGTGTTGCACCATGGGCCGGGGGTCTCAGGATTTTTGCATACAACAGTCCGGGTATACGGATGTCGCCCGCAAATTTGGCTTCTCCGGTGACTTTCTTCATGGCATCTGTACGGAGGATCGCTTTCCCGGAAATGGTATGCTGAGAATGATCCTTGAGGGGCGCTTTCCCATCGAGACGGCGTTCAATGGTTTTCCCCTTGGTCAATTGCGCATAAGAGATCTTCTTTCCTTGATTTCTTCTGTCTGTGATGACGCCATTTTTAACAAAGAGTCGATCCTTGGGTACACGCAGTTGTTCGGCAGCCAATTGAATCAAAACGGCCTTCGCCTCAGCCGCGGCTTGCCGCAGAGGAGGCCCGAAGTATTTTGTACTCCTGGACCCGAATGTGCCCCTGTCATATGGACACAGAGCCGTGTCGCCCATGACCATATCCACGGAAGAAAAATCTACTTCCAGCTCTTCTGCCAGCATCTGGGCGAGGGAGGTGATGATTCCCTGTCCCATCTCGATTTTGCCTGTAAAGCAGGAAACCCGGCCATCATCGCCGATTCTGAGATAGGCGTTGAAATCTTCGGGATATTCGCTGCCGCGACGCCTTGTCTGCTGCACTGCAGAGAGATCTCCAACGGTGAAAAAGACGAACAGGCCGCTACCAAAACGTTTGAGGAATTCTCTGCGGTGGATGGGTGTGCCGACCGTGCTCTCCTCAAAATCATCATTTAAGTAATCATCTTCTCTCATCACACCTTCCCTCCTTCCATTGCATGAGCTGCAGTCTGGATGGCCTGAATGATCCTTCCGTAGGAACCGCATCGGCATAAATTCCGTTCCATCCCTTGAATGATGTCTTGTCTGGAAGGTTGGGGATTTCTCCTGAGCAGGCTGTAGGCATGGAGGATCATCCCGGGTGTACAGAACCCGCACTGCAAGGCATCATGTTCGATAAATGCCTTCTGTAGAGGATGGAGTTTTCCATTATTGGACAATCCTTC
>Ga0114922_10004814_pt1 | contig 12503 bp, 9 predicted proteins | sample AartaG_FD_100975 | JGI IMG/M metagenome (GOLD analysis project Ga0114922, IMG submission 100975) | Deep subsurface microbial communities from Aarhus Bay to uncover new lineages of life (NeLLi) - Aarhus_00045 metaG | ecosystem: Environmental > Aquatic > Marine > Oceanic > Sediment | place: Aarhus... | reverse complement strand
TTGCTTATGATGGTCAATACCCATATAATTCATTAAAGCACCTCCTAAATAGAATTGATTGTTATCCGGAAGTGTAACAAACTCCCGGAGGAGGTGCATCACATCATCATGTTACCTATCCTTAAAAGAAGGGCTTTCATATCACAGATGGTCAGACAGAGTCAACAATTGGACGTCTCCTCACTTCAACTCTTTTGGCTTAAGATCTTCGATGATTCTTGCGTCTACCCAGTAGATGTCATCTTCTCCGGTTCTGCCACAGGTATAGAAAAGGAATTTATTATCAAGAGTGACACAGTTAATACCTGAGTCCCTAAATTCATACCCGAAATTTTTCGGTTCCGTCCAGGTGCCATTCATTTTACGGAAAGAAATGTATATATCGTTATATTTTCCGTATCCTCCTGGGCGATCAGAACTGAAAATGATATAGCTTTCGTCAGGGGCAATATAGGAATCGTAGTCGCTGTGTTCAGAATTGATGGGCTTTCCTAAATTCTCCACCTTCATGTATTTACCTTCCTTCAATCGGGCACGATAAATGTCACTTCGTCCCAAACCTCCTTCTCTCCTGCTGAAAAAGTAAAGCGTTCCATCTTTTGTAAGTGTACCGCAGCAATCATGATTACCCAAAGTGTTTATCGGATATTCAAGTATACATGGCTCTGTCCATCCGGAATTTGTGAGCCCTGTTACCCAGATATTTGAGTGCTTTGAAGGTATGTTATCCTGATTGACAGGGCGTTTTGATGAGAAATACAAAGTTTTTCCGTCAGGAGCAAAATGAAAATCCCAATCAGCATATGGACTGTTGAATGGCACTGGAGACGGTTTTGTCCAGAATCCATTTTTCACTTCAGTGAAATAAATCGTTTTATGTTCCTCCGGAGGCGTCCGGCGGTTAAAAATGAACAAATTGCCGTTTTTTGTGAACGCACTGCCTGCTTCACCAAGATTTTCAGTTGAGATAATCCCAGGAGAAAAAATTGAGGGTGTTTTCCCAGGCGGTTTCTGGCCGAGGTAGGGACCTTTGAGAGCCGGGAAAGCATCCTCCTGATAGTTGCCCATAGACGCGGCAATAATAGACAATAAAATTGCGACAAATAAGGCTCTGTGTTTCATTGTTTTCCCCTGTTACTTCAACTCCGTTGGCTTAAGATCTTCGATAATTTTCATATTTGCCTCCCATTTTTCACCTATTTTCTGACGATGGTGTAAGACCGCCTGATAAAGGAAAGCTGGGCATGATGGATCCTGCCGCTTTCATCTCGCGAGAAAATCAATGTCCAGGGCGCCTGTTTGAAATAGAAGAAATCCTTGGCCACCGGATAGATCTCATCGGGTCCGAATTCCATTATCTTCAGCCGATCACCTTCTCTCCAGATTTCAAGCATCAAATAATCGCCGAGGTAGTATTTTCCGAGGTATTCATCCAGTTCTTCAGGGGAAAGTTCGACGGGATTCGGTTTCTTGAAATACAAGTGCTGCGGATATCTTCCCGTATTGTCCTGGACTTTTAAAGAGATACCTCTCTTTTTGAGCAAATCGATGACATTGTCATGCCCGCTGCGAAAGGCATAGTGCGTGGCTGTCCAACCTTCGTTAGTCTTGATCGCCGGATCTGATCCGTGATCCAAGAGATACTCTACCACATGGATGTTTCCCCGCCAGATGGCGGTATGCAACTCGGTCATGCCCCATTTATTCTGGATGTTGAGCTTGGCCCCTTTTGTGATCATCAGTTCGACGATCTCCAAATTATCATGGTGTACTGCCCAGTTGATTTGTGTCCCTCCGTCTCCGCCGACAACATTCAGATCAGCCCCTTTTTCGATCAAATATCGAGCGACATCCCAATGAGCTCGCATACAGGCCCAATGAAGAGCCGTGTATTTGCTTTCATCCGTTGCATTCAGTTTGTGAGGATCTTGAGCTAGTATCGTTTTAACGGTCTGCAGATCGCCGTTCTTCGCCGCCTCTGCGATCTGCTCTGCCGATGCGAAGAAGGCCATTATAAGGATAAGAATTGTTGCCGATAAAATGACTTTCTGTTTCATTTCTTGTCCCCTTCTTAAATTTTGTTCTATTTCACATCCTTTACCCAGATATCACTATCTCCATTTCCTGCCCGTTTCAAGGCAAAGGCGATCTTTTTACCATAGAAAATATGGCGCTTCCCGAACCAAGGAGGAAAAATAAAAGCACGGCGTGTTTTGTGAGGAATCTAAGGCTTATGGATATTTTGTTAAGCATACTGAACCTCTATCTTTTATATTATTTCTTCTTTCTATATCTTTGGTATTCATCTTCGGCTCGCTTCACCGTTTCTTGTAAAAAAAGCTCCTTGATGCGGGTGGGCGGTTTCTTTTTGCCTATTTCATCAGCAACCTTGAGCATCGCGGTCTCATAAAACTGATGCCAATGATAGAGGTAAATGACGCCATTCTTGAGGTCAAAGACATTGGAATACAGCGTATTCCCGCCCGGGCCTTCCACATGACAGGCGTCCAGAATGGACTTGAAATAGTCCATTGTGAGATCTTTCTCACTCTTTATTTTCTTCAGCATCTCAACGGCTTTGTTGTACCGCCAGCAGGGATAGCCGCCGCGATACGTATTTTTTGGATTGGCACGATTGAAATTGGTCGAAACCAGGTACCCGTCTCCTTTTTCTTTCCTTGTGAATGCGAGTTCACCATCCGGTCCTGCACTGATGACAACGGCATCGCCTGTGGCGTCTGCCAACAACACCTGCCATCTGATCGACGAACCCCAGTTGTGCTTTTTTGCTAAGGCAATGGCATCTTCCACGGTCGCACAAGTTTGATAGAGCCTCTTCATGATATCGCCGCGGTCTGGGAGCTCATTATGAGGATTCAGAGGAGCTTCCGGCAAAGCATTGAAATCAAAGGCCAGTCCTTTCTCGTTTATGCCTCCTTGAGGGAAAAAGTTATCAAATCCGAGAAAGACGCCGCCGTATGTGTTTTCACCGGAAGGTTCAATCCAGTAATACGTTTTTGGGATTCTGTAATCTTCGTTATTACCGTAAAGTACGGTGTTGCCAAATGAAGCAGAAAAAATCGTGCATGAACCTGGAACAGGATATGAGTTTGCCATCCCACTTTTTTTATTATTTAATTGGGCTGAAATCTCAATGAAAAATACAGAAAAAACCAGTAGAAGCAAAATTTGAACCTTATATTTCATAATTATCTCCTTAGTTTTAACTCTTCCGGTTTAATGTCTTCGATGATCTTTGCATTGACCCAATAGATCTTGCCTCCGCGCGAAAAAAAGAAGTATTTGCCATCCGGAGTCAATTTGGGCAAACTCCCATCGATATTCGTGTTTTTGACCGGTGTCCAGCTCCCGTCTTCCCTTCTAAAGCTGATGTAGAGCCCTCTGCCGCCGTCAATAGACTCGGGCATACCATAGCGGACAAAAAGAAGGAAGCTCTCATCCGGGGAGATATATGGTTTGCTTTCCGCATAAGGACTGTTGATGGCTTCAGACAAAATGACTGGTTCTGAAAATTTTTCATTTATATATTTTGAATAAAAGAGGTCATCACCCGTCCTGAAATATATCGACCCATTCGCGGCCAGGGAGACCTGGCCTTGCCGGACTTCGGGAGTGTATATAGGAGGAGGCAGTATCACAGGATTCGACCAGCTCTGCCCTGTACGTTCCACATACCAAATATTATTCTTTGACGACACATCCCAGGGATTCGGGCGGTCCGAAGTGAAATACAGCCGGTTTCCATCGGGAGAAAAACACATATCCATCGTCGAATATTTTCCAGAAAACGGTACCATTTTGGGCTTTGTCCATAAACCGTTTATCTGCTTACTGACCATGATGATGTAAAAATATATTCCATTTTTCTTCTCTTCCGGAGTGGTGGTAGAAATTTCATAATAGAATTCATCCCCCTTCGGAGAAAAAACCGAGTTTAATTCATATTTTTCCTCTGTGGAAATAATCCCTGGAGCAAAAACCTCCGGCGTCATCCCCGGCGGTTTCTGGCCGAGGTATGGGCCTTTGAGCACAGGAAAATCAGATGCTCTTTCGAGTGTGTGAACAGTCCCGAGCACAAAAACAAAAACTGTTATAAATGCGAAGAGCATATTTTTATTCATGGTGAGGCTCATTTACTTCAATACCTCCGGTTTTATTTTTTCGATGATCTCTGTAGATACCCAATAGATGTTACCTTTGCGGTTATCTTGGGAGTGGAAAAAGATATACTTTCCATCTGAAGTTATCCAGGCACAGAAAGCTTGCTGTTCTATGTATTGTCCCAAAGAAACGGGGTCTGTCCATGACCCCTCAGTATTCTTAAAACTGACGAATAACCTGCAGTCACCCTGTCTAGGTAGTTTTCTATTATCGAATATTAAATAACTTCCGTCTGGAGATATAACAGAATGACCAGTCTCAAAAGGAACTGCTTCAGATAAGTCTACGATCGCTTTAAAATAGGGATGAGGCTTGATTTCGCGCCCTGAATTTACGTAAACAGTACCATCCTTTGTTACTGAGGCATGGATGCTCTGCGTTATATATTTTGGTTCGGTCCAACCCATCCCGTTTTTTTTCATGAAATACATTGGGATAATTTTTTGAATCCCCTCTGGAATTGGCAGTGTTTTCGACGTAAAAAACCAGCATTCTCCGTCAGGGGATAAGGTTGGAAGAAAAACCTCGTCAAATTTTTCAAATAACTCATGAATTTCCGGCTTGATCCATTTCCCATTTTCAATTCTAGTAGTAAAGATTGCCCCGTTCTGATATTCGTCATCTCCGTAACGGTCAAAAATGCATTCCTCTGCCCCAGGAGGAAAAATACAGACGAATTCGCTGTATTTATCGACCGAAATAATCCCTGGAGCAAAAACTTCCGGCGTCATCCCCGGCGGTTTCTGGCCGAGGTAGGGACCTTTCAGTACGGGGAAGGATTCTTTTTTCTGGTTATCCGCTTTTTTTTCCTCTTTCTCCTGAAGCAATCGTTCGAGCAGTTGTGAAACATCACCGACACTAGGCCAGATTTCCAATGCCTTCCTGCAGCTCGTAATGGCGCTATCCAAGTCTCCTTGTTGTCGATAAACCCGGGCAAGACTGTAGTAGGCAAATGGATCTTCTGGAAATTTTGCTACAGTGAACTGCAGAACCGACAGTGCATCTTCAGTTTTGTCAGGATAGAGGGTAAAAAGATATCCGAGACCGGACAAGGAATCACTTAGATCAAAGTTCGGGTCTTCCGACTCCAACTCCTCGAGGATTTTCAGGCCTTTGGAAACACGACCGTTCATGGCACACAAGCGGGCATAGCCTTCTTTGATCATGAGGTCTTTTGGCAGTACTTCATAAAGGGCCGAAACGAATAAATCGGCGTCTCCGGTTTTGTCTTCGGTTATCATGTTTTTACAGAGGGACAGAAGCTCCAATGGTGAGAAATAGGTGCCGTCCTTTTGATTCGAATAGAGTTTATTCAAAGTTTCAACAGCGGACTGGATACCATTTTCTTCGTATTCTTGTTTGATGATTCCTGCGGCATTCTGTTTGGTGAGCACAGTATTTTTCAAGTCGTCGATAAAGGAAAAGTCAACCCAATAAAGATCGGAATCCTCCCCGGGTTCTTCGCCGGACTTTTTCCCGATATGACCTTTGTCAACATCTGTTTTTCTTCCGCTGATGAAAAAGAAATACTTGCCGTCGGGAGTTCCGTTTGCACACAGATCATAACTGGAAGAATTCAACGGGCGACCCAAATTGATTGGAGGGGTCCAGCTTCCGTCCTCATTATGAAAACAGATATAATTGTCGCTGTTTCCGTAGCCACCTGGGCGGTTCGAGCCGAAAACTAAAAAGCTTTCATCTGGCGCAATGTAGGGATCGTATTCGATAAAATCCGTATTGATGGGCCAAGGAAGACGTTCTGCCTCCTGGTATAATCCATCGATACACCGGCTGACCCATACATCATCTCCCCGCGTACCCGGTCTCCTCCATGTGAAAAAATAGACCGTGCCATCAGCCGTCGCCGACGGATAGGCTTCTCCGTAATCAGAGTTGGCAGGTGCCGGCAGCACCTCCGGCTCCGCCCAACTTGAACCGGTCCATTCGATCGCCCAGATGTTATCATCCTGCCGGTTATCATCCGGATGAGTGGGCCTTCCGGAATGGAAATACACCTTTCGGCCAAGCGGACCCGTTGTGTAATTGGGGTGACCCTGCAGCTCTTCAAATGGTGCCCTCTGAGGCGCTGTCCACCGTCCATTTTTTTCATAGGTGTAATACGTTTCATGACCTCTTTCGGTGCCAGCCGAATACACACAGACCAGCGCCTCATTCAAAAAAGCGACATAGCTCTGAGAATAGTGAGTGGATATGAGTCCTGGAGCAAAGATTTCCGGTTCTATTCCAGGAAGCGTTTGACCCAGATAGGGTCCTTTCAAAACAAAAAAATGATCCTGCCTTCCACAACTCCCAAAACCAAAAAAAATGGACAATACAATTCCAACTAAAAGTGCTTTAGTTTTCATGAATTCTTCTCTTTCACTTCAACCCTTTTGGCTTATAATCTTCGATGACTTTCGCATCCACCCAGTAGATATTTCCCTTTTTGGCATCGGGATTATACCGGTTAAAAAAGAAGTATTTGCCATCCGGTGAGACCTGAGGGCAGTTTTCACCATATCGGGTATTGATAAGCTCACCCATGTTTATCTCCTCAGTCCATGTCCCATTATCCTTTTGGTATGTGATGTACAAATCTCCCTGTCCGCTGCAGATATTATCTGGATGGTCCCAACACGAAATAATCATGTAACTTTCATCCGGTGCGACGAACATGTCTCCTTCGGTATCGATTGTATCGACAGCTGTAAATACGTATTCGGGAGCGCCATAGGTACCGTTAACAAGCTTAGATCGGTATATGCCGAAGACATCTACCCCTCTAAAAGCAAAATAAATGGTTCCATCGGTAGCTATAGAGGGACACCCCGTTCTCACGGGAACACCGCCACACTTAAGCAGCTTTGCCTGGCTCCAGCCTTCATCTGAGCGTTCGACAAACCATAAATAAGAGTGATCCTTGGGAGTTTTTCCATCCGGCAATGTCCTCCAGGAGCGGAAAATGAGCTTATTCCCATCCGAAGACATACACATATCGTTATCGAAAGTCGTGCTGTTAAAGTGCAACATTTCCGGTTTTGTCCACACATCATTGATCCTTTTCATCCAGGCTATACCACTTGAGGCGTCATTTTCCCTCTCATAATAAACAAAATAGAATTTATTCCCGTCCGGTGCAAAAACGGAACAGAATGCTCCCATTTTTTTTGTATTGAGTATATTCGGGGCAAAAATTTCAGGTGTTTTTCCCGGTGGTTTTTGGCCGAGATAGGGGCCCTTGAGAATTGGCTTCTCCCATTGGGGATCAATAGTTCTTCGGGCTTCTTCGATAACGCGGCTGTCTATCCAATAGATATTGGATATCTCCCCAGGCTCGTTGTATCGGCTGAAGAAAAGATACTTTCCGTCAGATGATAAGGTCGGGCAGGTTTCGTTATGCTCTGTATTGACCTCGTCACCCAGGTTCACGGGTTTTGACCAGCCTCCATCTTCGTTTCGGAAGGCAACGTATATATCTTGTTTGCCGTAGCCATCATCTTGAATAGAGTCAACCAGAATAAAGCTCTCATCAGGAGCGATGAAACCGTGACCTCCAAATTCCAATCCTGCTTCGATAGATTCTTTGACAACGCCTTTTTCGAGCAAAGCTTTGTATATTTTTCTCTGTTTGATATTCGAATAATACAACATCCCCTTTTTTGAAGAAGTGGGGAAAAAGGCGGCCTCATCTGATATATGTCCTTTTAAAAGTTGAGGATTATGCCAACCGTCTTCAAGAACATCGACTTTCCAGATTCTGACATCCAAACCTTCGTCATAGGGAGCGAAGAAGATGTAACGGCCATCCCAAGAAAAGAAAGCCTCCATTTCTTCTTTTTTCGCCCCGTTGCTCAAGCTGACCGGTTTTGGCATTGTCCAACTTCCATCCATAATTTTTGCGCAGTAGACACAAACCGGTTTCTCTGTTTCTCCGGCGGAAAATAACAGCTTATCCCCTGCCGGAGAAAAACTTATGGCGAATTCGTGCCTGCCTTCCAAGGAAATGAGACCGGGCGCGAAAAGTTCCGCCTCTCTTCCTGGAACCTTTTGTCCGAAATACTTTCCTGTGAGATGGGGAGACTGAGTTTTTACTTTTTGCTGTGACAATGTGCCCGTTACCGATAAAACTAGCAAACACAAGATAAATAGTTTAATTTTCACTTCAAATAAACTCCTACTTTTAACATGTCACCTAAAACGGTATTTTTCCGAAGCCCCACCAAAGTATAACAATGACAAAATAACATGCAGCTAACGTTATCGCTGTGAAATGAAATCTCTGCCAAACAGTCCACCACTTGTTTCTATGCGCCAGAAGCATAAAAAAGGCTTGAGCCAGTACCAACAATACGACAATCCATACGATGATAGAAACGACAGGAATAAAGGATGTCCCCAAAAATATCTCATAGATCCCCAAGGGATGGGACATCCCGCTGTTAAGAAGAAGACCGAATGGCAAGACATCGGCCAGAAAAAGTGCTAATAAGCAAAGGATGATCAGAGCCGCAAAACCCGCCAATATGCGGATGATACCAGGGGATCGCCGCACCCTCTGAGAATCTAAATCCTTGTCTCGGCGCGCTCTAATCTTTCTTATAATGAATCCGATAGGCCACAAGATAAGTGCGGAGATAAAAAGGACTGCACATAGAGCAAATAAAGCCGTGGGCACAGTCCTGAGATCAGGCTCACCCCGATGTGGATCGATGTCTTGGACGATGGCCGGCAGTATATATTGGCTCATCATCATAGCCGTCTGAGGCGGACCGTAAATTTCTTGGTATGCACTCCCGGCAAGGACAACCACCAGATCAAAATCTGGGAAAATAAATAGATGGTTTTCCCCATTTCCCTGTGCAGAAAATGCGGGAACTGGTCGTCCATCGACTTTAAATATCCACTTCCACCACATGTATCCGTAGCCCAAGTCCTTCGTCACTTGGATGTGGGTTTTGCTAGATTCACGAACCCACTTTTCAGAAATGATCTGTTTTCCGAGCCAACGCCCTTTTTGCAGGTAGAGCTGACCGAATTTGGCAAAATCTATGGGCCGCATCCAGAAACCACCCCCTGTATGAGCAATGCCTCCGGTGGTCTTCCATTTATATTGAGTGATGTTCAAAGGTTCAAACAAGGTGGTTTGGGCAAATTCCTGGACAGAGTTGCCAGCCGCACTTTCAATAATAGCCCCTATGAGGTGGGCACTCCCTGTACTATAGGCCCAGTGTTCACCAGGTTTATGGACTAACGGGAGATCGAGCATAAACCGCACGATATCGGCCTCATCTAGCACATTGGATTCATTCCCTTCAGAAGAAGGGTCCATATCATCGCAATCAAGCCCTGTTGACATGTTCAGGACATGCTCCAGAGTGATATCATTTTTTGTAACATTCCAATTCTGGATAGATTCGTAGTCCCGGAAATAGGCATAAAGCCTGTCTTGAACACCGGTGATGTTCCCCTGATCGATGGCAATGCCTATCAATGAAGAACCGATGCTCTTTGTCGCTGAGCGAATTTCATGGATCGTATCCCGGTCAAATCCATTAAAATACTCTTCGATCAAAATCTTGCCGCCCTTGACAACCAAGATGCCATCCACTTTTCTGAACGTGCCATCACGGATTCGCGCTTTCAACGATTCGAATCGGGCTGGATCCAGTCCTTCGTCAGCGAAAGAGGTGTGCTCCCAGCCATCTTCTATTGTCTGTGTTTGCCGGGCCGTACCCAGTGACATCCCCATCGATAAGATGAATAAAACTAACAAAGAAAAGATTTTTTGTTTTTTCACTTTTCTAGATTTTCCTCCATGAATATCCCTCCTAGATTAAATTAATTTCCTGCCATACCATGTCTATCCGCCTTTTAAGTCTTTAGTTTCATTTTTATATATTTTGGAATGAATCATAATCGTCTCTCGCAAATCACGCGTGACTTTCCTAAAATAATGCTGCAAAAAATAGACCAAGATGCTTTTTGGGGGTTTTCCTACGACAATTCAGAAGGAGGTGTCCATTTTCGAACGATCGATATTCATTTTCGAACAGGAATCCTTGTCCGAACAGCCGACAACAAAACATGGAACTGAAAATAATGCTAGCGGAATATTCATACGAATGCCATTTTTTTAAATTAACTTATGATTTATAATTATCTCCAGCTCTGATCTTGGAGGAAAAATGAGAAAATTATCGCTGCTCGTTTGTCTGTTTTCTGCAGTATTGATATCAACAGGATCCTGCAGGAAAAACAGGCCGTTTGCAAATTGTGAGACCTATACTGAAGCGGCCGATCCAGCTCCAGATAAGACAGCTGATTGGGAAGCGGTTGAAACGGGACTTCAAGCCTCGATCGGCAGCATCGATCAGCACTATTTTAAAAGTTCAGTCCCTCACATGGCAGAAAACGGTAAGTGGAGCGGAACAGCTTGGCGAGGAGAAAAGGTTTCGGCTCAAATAGTCCTGTGGTCGAAGGAGTCTGTCGAGAAGGTGGAGTGCACATTTTCTGATTTCAAGGGAGAAAATGGAAGAAGTTTGCCTGCCCAAATCGCCCAGACAAGATTTGTCCGGTATGTCATCACCGATGAATTCGCCGATGGCTGCGGCAAGCGAAACCCCGAGGACTTCGCCGCATATCTTTATCCAGATGCATTGGATAATGTGGGATGCTTTCACATGGAAGGAAAAACCACACGGCCGGTCTGGATCACGATCACGGTGCCGGCAGAGGTCACTCCGGGTATGTACAGATCGATTCTTTATGTCGATGCAAGCGGCAAAAAGACCCAAACTTTTTCGTTCGAGCTGGAAGTGCTTCCTCCAGTCCTGCCTCCTCCATCCCAGTGGAAATTCCACCTCGATTTGTGGCAAAATCCCTATGCCGTCGCCCGTTTGCACAAAGTAGAACCTTGGTCTGAAGCCCACTGGAAAGCTTTGAAACCTGTCATGAAAATGCTGGCCGATGCCGGGCAAAAGGTCATCACCGTATCCCTCAACAAAAAACCCTGGGCAGGTCAAACTTACGATCCTTTCGATTCTATGATTGGGTGGACAAAAAAGGCAGATGGAAGCTGGGCATTCGATTACACCGTTTTCGACAACTGGGTGCAGTTCATGATGGATCTGGGAATCGACAAACAGATCAACTGTTATTCCATGATCCCTTGGAGTTCTGAGCTGGTTTATTTCGATGAGGCCTCAGGAGAGGAAATAACTATCAAGATCGAGCCCGGATCGGATGACTACATCCAAATATGGACACCATTTTTGAAAAATTTCCGTTCGCACCTCGAGGAAAAAGGATGGAGCAAAATCACGAACATTGCCGTGGATGAGCGTGGGGGGGAAGGGATGCTGTCGGTGTTGCAATTAATGGGGAAACTTGCCCCAGAATTGGGCGCCGCTCTAGCTGATAATAAAAAAACCTACAAAATCTACCGCGACCAGATTAAAGATCTTTGTGTTTCCCACCGTACCATCATCGATGAAGAAGACTTGACATACAGAAAATCCAAAGGCTATCCCAGCACCTATTATGTATGCTGTGGGGATCCATTCCCCAACACCTTCACCTTCTCGCCACCTGTAGAAGCCACATTTATCGGCTGGTATGCTATGGCTGCCGGTTTTGACGGATTTTTGCGTTGGTCCTACTGCAGCTGGGTGGAAGATCCTTTGCGTGATTCCCGTTTCCGGACCTGGCCGGCCGGTGACACGTATATCGTTTATCCCGATGCCCGGAGTTCCATTCGTTTCGAACGCCTGATCGAAGGCATTCAAGATGCTGAAAAAATCCGGATTCTCAGGGAGGCCTTCCTAAAAGCTGGAACGGATGAGGCAAGCCAAAATCTTGAACTCCTCAATAAAACGGTCGCTCAGTTCAACCTCCTGGCCAAACCGGCAAATACCGAGGCATTGATAAACCACGGAAAAAAAATCTTGGAAGAGCTGTCCAGTGAAATACGCTAGGGCCACAAGAGCGAGTCGGCAAATACATGATCCGACCTCTTCTGTCCTTGAAGCGGCTGTTCTTCGATGAGGCAGCGGGGAAGGTCCGCTATCAGTATGATAAGCACAGCTCACAGGAAGAGTCGATGGACTATCTCGAGTTCATCGACAGGATCATCCGCCATCTCGAGCTGAGATTTGAAGCCGAACGGCCGCCTCCGCCTTGTCATGTCCAACAGGAACTCCTGATGGCAGCCGAGGAGAAAGGAGAATATTTTTAAAGGCTTTTTGGCTGCTTTTTGCTGATTCAAGGGAAGAGCCTATCTTAAACTTGGTGGTTTTAAGATCTCGTGGGATTTGTTTTGCTTT
>Ga0114922_10004813_pt1 | contig 12503 bp, 12 predicted proteins | sample AartaG_FD_100975 | JGI IMG/M metagenome (GOLD analysis project Ga0114922, IMG submission 100975) | Deep subsurface microbial communities from Aarhus Bay to uncover new lineages of life (NeLLi) - Aarhus_00045 metaG | ecosystem: Environmental > Aquatic > Marine > Oceanic > Sediment | place... | reverse complement strand
ATTTTTATCCGGGATATAATCCCCTTCTACCCATATTTCCCCAACAGGATTTATCTCTTTTTTCCAAACTGGCACAATTTCTTTAAGTCGGTCAATACCGTAACGTGCGGCTTCAAACACGCCTGTATCGCGGTGATTAGCGCTACATGCGATAACGACTGTTTGTTCTCCAACCTCTAAACGACCAACACGCTGTACGATGGCAATACCCACGATTGAAGACCAGCGAGCGCGAATTTCGTCTGCAATCTGTTTCATTTTCGCTTCCGCCATCGGTTTATATGCCTCATACTCGAGATATTTGGTCTCATGGGGATTCATTCTCGTCGTTACCCCCCGCACCAAACCAGCAAAAATACTGACCGCACCTGTGCTTCTCTCCGTTATACTGGACAAAACTGCGCTCATTTCAATCTCATCTTCAACGATTGAACAAATGGTTGGATTTTCTATGTGGTTGCCACCGCTCACAGGTGGGAACATAGCCACTTCTGCGCCATCAGGAATCGTGTCGCCATCAAACGCAAATTCTCGATTAATTGCAATCAAGCCCGAATTTAATGTAGTTGATAAACCCGGAAATTTGATTAGTAAATGTGATTTTAAATCTTTTACTACCAGCTCTTCCGGAAAATCTACGATTGTTTCTCTCGTGCCTGTTAGGTCTCTAAATGTAGCAAAGAATAAAACTCTAATTCGCATCTAACATCATACATCCTGATTAATTTGATTATTTTTTTATTCCATTCTCAAGAATTACATCCCCACTCAATCCGCCATGTTTTTCCACTAAGTGGATGTTTTGTATCCGCATGGTTTTGTCGACTGCTTTTGCCATATCGTAAACCGTTAATGCTGCAACCGACACTGCTGTTAATGCTTCAATTTCTACACCTGTTTTACCAATAGTCCGGATAGTTGATTTTATTAGTACCCCTGGTAAATCAAGAGCCGGACTGAGTTCTACTGCAATATGTGTAAGCGCAAGAAGATGGCATAACGGAATCAATTCACTGGTTCGTTTCGCTGCCAGGATTCCTGCAAGTTGAGCGACAGTATATAAATCCCCCTTTTTAAGGGCCCTTTCTTCAATCAATCTCAGCGTCTCTGGTTGCATTACTACTTCGCATTTCGCAATTGCTACCCGTTCACTATCCGGTTTATGTCCCACATCAACCATACACACACTGCCAGTGTCATCTAGATGAGTAAGTTCTGTATTCATACAGAAATTATAGCATCTCTGGGATTAAAACGCGCCCGAATTGAGCCACAACTTTCCAGATTTGCAAAGGTTGCGAAAATTCCATCAAATTATCACCATGTTATAATAACGCGCTATGAATAATGTTCTTGATAAGTGGAAACAAGGACTAGCCAAGACCAGCAAAGCAAAATTTGGTCAAATTGCCACTATCTTTGGCGCAACAGAAATCACTTCGATTACCTGGGAAGAACTAGAAGCTTTATTGATCCAAGCTGATTTAGGATTAGAAACAACAGATATTGTCTTAAGCGCCGTTGCAAAACATGTCAACGCTCAGGGATTGACCAAAACACAGGATCTAAAAGAAGCGCTGCGAGATGAACTACGCTCCCTTCTAAAAACACCCCCAGTTTTTGAACTGAACAGCCACCCCTCTGTAATATTAATCGTAGGTGTAAATGGTTCGGGGAAAACAACCAGCATCGCAAAATTAGGATATCTATATACACAAGAAGGGAAAGAAGTCATCCTTGGAGCTGCCGACACATTTCGAGCAGCCGCAGTGGACCAATTAGAGATATGGGCTAAGGACCTCGATCTTCCAATTATCTCTGGACAACATGGAGGTGACGCTGGAGCAGTCGCGTACGATACGGTCAAAGCGGGTATTGCGCGTGACGTAGATATCGTGATCATTGACACTGCTGGGAGATTACATACCCGTTTTAATTTAATGGAAGAACTAAAAAAAGTTTATCGCGTGGTTGGGAAAGCGTTAACCGGTGCACCTGACGCCGTTTGGCTTGTTATGGACGCCACAACGGGGCAAAACGCGCTACAACAAGCGCATTCATTTCAAGACACAGTCCGTATCACCGGCGTCATCCTCGCCAAGCTGGATTCCTCAGCCAGGGGAGGAATGGCTTTTGCAATCCAACGCGAACTAGATTTACCCATTCTTTATGCCGGACTGGGCGAAAAGTATGATGATTTGCAGCCTTTCGATCCTGACGCGTTTGTTGACGGGATATTAGCTGAATGGAATTGAATATTAATTTCAGAATGTAAATATATTATAATACTTATCAGGAATCAACCTTGCAAATGTTCTTGCCTCATAGTCACTCGGCTGGATTTACCAGCTTTCGAAACGATTCACAAGGCTTATTTTGATCCTTAGCAAGTGAAAAGTGTTTGGAGTATTTTTATGCAAGATTTAATTGAACGCCTGGAAGAAGGTTACCAAAAGATAGAAGAATTACAGGTGCGTCTTTGACTTAGTCGGAAAAAACAGTCTAATACAGAAATTAGAAAAACAAACAGAAGAGACCGATTTCTGGGATGATCCAGAAAATGCACAACGAGTAATGAAAAAGATGGCTGCCCTCAGAAGTGAGGTAGAAAGCTGGCGGTCACTAAAGCAGCGTATTACTGATGCCCTAGAAATAGCTCTATTAGAAGACGAAAGTCTGATTCCGGAGCTAGAAAACGAAATGGCTGCGATCGTATCTGATTTGAATATACGAGAGTTTGACGCCATGCTCTCAGGCGAGTACGACAGGGGGGACGCAATGCTTGCCATACACGCTGGAGCAGGAGGTACTGATTCACAAGACTGGACTGCAATGCTGCAAAGGATGTACCTTCGCTGGGCTGAATCACGTGGATACGAAACTGAAATTCTTGATACAACTGAAGGTGAAGAAGCCGGTATTAAAAGTGTCACTATTTCAGTAGAAGGTGCATATGCGTATGGCTACTTGAGAGCCGAAAAAGGTGTCCACCGTTTGGTCAGGCTCTCTCCGTTTGATGCTTCCCACCGACGACACACTTCCTTTGCCCTTGTGGAAGTCCTGCCGCAAGTGGATGACAGCACAGAGATCAAAATCAATCCCAATGATTTGCGTGTTGATACATACCGTTCTGCAGGAGCTGGGGGTCAAAATGTCCAAAAAAACGATACAGCCGTACGTATCACCCATTTACCTACAGGAATGGTGGTGACCTGTCAAAACGAACGGTCACAAATCCAGAATAAAGAAAATGCAATGCGTGTACTTCGTGCCCGCCTCCTTGTACAAAAACAAGCCGAGCAAGCAGAGCAGTTAGCTGAATTGAGGGGTGAGTACACAAAAGCTGAATGGGGTAGCCAAATTCGTTCCTACGTTCTTCATCCATACCAAATGGTCAAGGACCACCGTACTAATTTCGAGGTTGGCAATGCTCAAACTGTGCTGGACGGCGCGCTTGATGGGCTAATCGAAGCATACCTGCGCGCAACTATGGGGGGTGGAAATTAGTGCACAAGAACACATAACACAAGAACAGGCAAGAATTCAGTCTGTTTTTTTGTTAATAAGTTCATTATTACTCTCACTCCTCTTTTTAACGAGCTGCGTCACATTAAAAGACCCGGAAGCTTCGCAAGAATTTCACGGTCACGTTGTTGGAATCCTCCACGAAGGACAATCGATAGGGCAGACTTTTGTCTCCCGTCGCAGCCGGCTTAATAGTGTGCAGCTATGGTTGCGCCTGGTTGAAAGGGATTCGCAGGATGGTGGAACTCTAACACTGGAGGTGCGTCACAGCTTGGAAGACGCTGAGCCTCTGGTATCCATACCTGTAAGTTTTAACACTCTGGAGAATAACTTTCCCATCACAATCCCAATTCCTCCTCAAGATGACCCACCTGATCAAGATTATTTCATCACGTTAAATACAAAAGATGGCTTTATCCATGTTTTAGGTCGCGATGAAGACTCTTATCCAAAAGGTAAGGCCTTCATTAATGGCAAACCTATGGACATGGATATTAGCTTCCGGCTATCCTACGAATATGATATTGGTGCAATTCTCGCTGACCTAAGAATTTCAATCTCTCGAATCTGGCTTACTATCCCAATTCTAATGACCCTTTGGATCCCTGGTTATTTCTTGCTATCTTTTCTCAATCCCAGCAAATTACTAAATGAGGAATCGTCTTTTGATTGGGGAGAAAAGACAGCCATTTCAATAGGATTGAGTATTGCTATCATCCCATTATTATTGCTGTGGACGTCCACTTTCGGGGTAAAAATTAACCGTAATACGATATCCATTTTCTCTGGTCTGTTGATCTTATTAACCATCTGGCGTTACAGGTTCAACATCATTCGATTCATCCGGCGGCGTAATTTTATCTTTAATGCAGCCGATAAATATGCACTCACCCTTACAGTCATCTTTGTATTCTCACTGGGAGTGCGCTTTGTTATGGTGAGAGATTTAGCTGCACCCGCCTGGGTCGATTCAGTTCACCATGCAGTAATTACCCGCCTGATCATTGATAGCGGTAGCTTTCCAGAATCTTACACTCCTTATATCAATAACCTAACTGCCAGCTACCATCCAGGTTTTCACAGCAATCTTGCCTTTTTTTATTATCTCTCCGGTTTCGAAATTCCGGAAGCGATGCTCTTCTTTGGACAATTATTGAACGCTTTGAGCATATTTGCCGTATACCTTTTCACAACCACGCTCATTAAAGACCGCACAGCGGGAGTTATTGCTGCACTGGTTACGGGGACGATCACTCCAATGCCCGCTTATTACACAAGCTGGGGACGATATACCCAACTGGCTGGCACCCTCATCTTACCCGTCGCGCTTGCATTAGTCTTCAAACTCATCCAGACAGAAAGTGACATTACCAAACAATCCTATCTACGTGAATTAATTCGTGAAAACTGGGGGGCGTTACTTCTGGCAAGCATTGCTTGCGCAGGTCTTCTATTAACGCACTATCGTGTTTCGGCGTTTTTGGCTTGTCTACTGTTTGCATACCTGCTCACAAATTTGGTACGCTCGGTCAGGGATCCAGGAAGATGGAAAGGTATCCTGCGCGAATTTATGATAATCACACTGGTTGGCACAATCGCAATCCTGCTCACGCTTCCCTGGTGGCCTGCTACTATTGTTACTTTATTCGTACCCCAATTCGTATTAAAGGGTGTCAGAACCCCCGCATTTAATGATTTTGCATGGAGATATTTAAACTCTGCACTAGGTAGTTACGCTCTGGCATTATCTACCCTCGGATTGATATGGGGAATCATTCGACGAAGGTGGTTCACATTGACGTTGATACTATGGATTTGCATACTTTTTTTCACAGCAAATCTCGGCGCTCTGTCGCTTCCAGGAAGAGGGTTCATAAATAACACGTCAGTCCAGATTTTGCTCTTTATGCCTATATCAGCGTTATGTGGGTATCTACTGAGTTGGATTATTCGAAATTGGGAGAAATTTATCTCTTCCAAATGGATTTATGTGTACCGGTACAGTCTTGTTGTCATCGGAATTGTCATTGCCATTATTGGAGCAAGAACATTGATACCAATCCTCAATCCCGTAACAATGCTCTTTCGAGAGGCTGATTACCCAGCCATGATTTTTATCAGAGAGAATATCCCCGTAGAAGAGACCATTTTAATCAATCCTTTCGCCTGGGGATACGGCATATTCGCAGGTAATGATGGAGGTTTCTGGATTACTCCTATTGCTGGTAGAAGATCGCTGCCCCCGCCTGTGCTTTATGGAATGGGGAAATTAACCGAAGATGGAAAGAAAATTCCTGAAATCTCTCATCAAGTTATTGACTATCGAAACCAACCAGATGAATTGCATGCTTACTTACTAGATCAGGGAATTCATTACATATACATTGGAGTTCGTGGAGGCATATTATCACCGCACAGCTTAAGATACAGCCCATTCTATGATATGCTTTATGCCAAAGATGGCGCCTGGCTGTTTAAAGTCAACCACATTCAATAGTTTATTACCCAACCATATTCAATTCTCCATAACCATCAACCGAAAATCTCTTCATTACTCCGACCTCAACAGTCTTGAGATTCCCCCATCATAATTGGACTCTCAAAATGCTAATGACATGTAATGAATCATTACACTTAGCCAGATTGAATCCTGAGCGGAGTGAAGACCCTCTCACTGTAGGTAGTAAAAAGACACATTGTAACCGTATCTTCCCGGGATTGCGGAGTGCAACTCAGCACTACACCTCTGGTTTCCGCCCCGAAATCTTTGGTCGCCAATCAGGATGAAATCGACCAGTCAGTCGCTGTCACGCTGTAAGCCATAACAGCAGTGACTCATGTCGCTGTGGCTCCGACCACCCTTCAGGTAAGCGCAACATACCTTTCACCTATCGCCACTTATTCTCCAAAACCATTTGTTTCATCAACCTAATATACTCCGGCAGATTCGTCTGATGTTTCGCCGATTATCAAACTTGCAAGATATTCTGCTGGTCGGTTGCATGCAAGGCTCAATGGGGTTAAATATACACATGCCAATCGGTATGCTGTGAGTGGTAGGTACAGCGAAACATACATCAATTCCAAATTTCTCGAATCACTGACTCCAAAGAGCAGCCTGAACACTCAGACACCCCTTTTTTCAGCAGTAAATTCAAGTTAATCTGTACTCCAGTGATACAAACGGAAAAATCGTCTTATGCATCCGTAAATATATCAATGAATCTCAATAGGAGTTACTAAGTCAACCAATACAAATACAGCACTAAACTTTCCAGAGATCATTCTAGCAAGCCCACGATAACCAAAACGATACCTAAAACAACGATACCTAAAATCCTTGACAGACCTTATACATGTACGTATAATCCTTTTACCTGCCCCATGGGCAGGTATTATATTGAAAATTATTTTGGATCAAGCAATAAATTGATTCACTTCATCTTGAAACAGGAGTAGCAACATGGCACCACTACCAAAAAGGAAAATCAGTCCGGGACGACGTGATCGCCGCCGCGCACACCACGCATTAAAAGCTCGCAATTTAGTCCAATGCAGCAACTGTAGTGAGATGCGGTTGCCTCACACAGTCTGCCCGAACTGCGGTCATTACAAGGGTCGCGAAGTAATCAGCCAGGAAAAATAAACATAAAGTAACGAGCCGTGAAATCCACGGCTCTTTTTTTTTAATTTCTCCTATGTCGTTAATTGACAATCCCCAAATTGCTTTTTTATTTCCAGGTCAGGGTTCTCAAAAACTTGGAATAGGTCAAGAATTGGTATCAACTTATCCTGTAGCCCGGCATGTATTTGAGCAGGCAGATGAATGGCTTCGATATCCTATATCGCGTTTGGCTTGGGATGGTCCGGAATACGAATTAAATGACACCATTAACACCCAACCTGCCCTCCTAGTACATTCTGTTGCTGTGCTCTTCGTATTCCAAGACCTGTTTCCAGGTATTGAACCAGCTTTCGTTGCCGGTCATTCAATGGGAGAATTGAGCGCTTTAGTCGCCGCTAGATGTCTTTCATATAAAGATGCTCTATTTCTTGCGAGGAGGCGTGGTGAACTGATGAAACAAGCCGGTCAATTAAATCCCGGTGGTATGGCAGCAATTTTAGGTCTTGACCTAAAAACCGTGGAAAGGATTTGCAGAGAAACCAGCACCCCAGACAATATCGTGCAGTTAGCCAACGATAACTGTCCAGGACAGGTTGTTATCTCTGGAGCAGCTCCTGCCTTGGAACGTGCAATAGAGCTTGCACAAAAAGCTGGTGCGCGCCGTACGAAAAAACTTGCAGTAAGTATTCCCGCTCATTCTCCCTTGATGGCTCACGCTCAATCCGACTTTAACCTAACTGTAGAAAATGCGCCCATTACAGACCCAGTGTACCCTATCGTCGGAAATGTGACCGCTTTACCACTTTCAACAGCCTCTCAGATCCGATCAGACCTTCAAGCCCAGTTAAATTCTCCTGTCCGTTGGACTGAATCTGTTAAATTTATGATAGCTCACGGGATCTCAAAATTCTATGAGTTAGGAAGCGGATCGGTGCTCACTGGGTTGTTAAAGCGGATCGATCGTGGAGTTGTTGGCGTTCCTCTCGGTGATCCCGCTGACTTTGAAAAACTTACTTCACAATACACTTAATCATAAATATACTTATCAACATCTAGATCGGCGATCTACGGATACTGTGCTCTCTATAATATATCCTTATTCGCGGTATAATGAGCACCGCATTTTTCTATTCTTGAAGCAATCCAAAGGAGAAGACTACTATGAGCATGGAAGGTAAAATTGCAATTGTCACCGGTGGTTCCCGAGGAATCGGTCGCGCAATCTCCGAGGAGTTAGCACAACGCGGCGCAAATATCGTTGTGGCCGATATTCAAGAAAAATCAGCCAAGACTACTGCACATGCGATAACTGACTTAACAGGTAGGGAATCTATTGGGGTGTATGTAGACGTAGCCGATCTTGAGAGTGCAAACAAAATGGTTGCTCATGTGAAAGGTAAGTTTGGTCGAGTGGATATTCTGGTAAATAATGCCGGAGTCACTCGTGACAATTTGATCATGCGTATCAGCGAAGATGACTGGGATATGGTCCTTAATGTCAATCTTAAAGGGGCTTTCAGCTGTTCCAAAGCCGTAATCCGTCCTATGATGAAACAACGATTCGGCAGGATTATAAATATCTCGTCCGTTTCCGGTTTAGCCGGTCAAGCTGGTCAAACTAATTATTCGGCTTCAAAAGCTGGATTAATAGGGTTCACAAAAGCACTCGCTCGTGAAGTCGCATCCCGTCAGATTACTGTTAATGCCGTCGCACCAGGCTTTATTCCCACAGCCTTGACTGTGGACCTGCCCGAAGAACTAAAGGATTGGATACTTAATATCACACCTATGGGTCGCATGGGAACACCCGAAGAAATTGCCTACGCGGTAGCTTTTCTGGCTTCCGATAAAGCAGCTTATATTACCGGACAAGTTCTAAGCGTTGATGGCGGAATGATGATGATGTAATTGGAGGTAAATTGAACGAACAAAAAATCAATTTCAACACTGAAACAGAATCGGATAATTTAGACTCACCAGAACTGAAACCCATTCAGCGTCAATCAGCTGGTTCGACCACGATCGCGCCAGATGTGCTGCTTACAATTGCCAGATTGACGACTTTAGATGTCCCGGGCGTGAGCTGTATGAGCTCCGTTCCCGCAGGTGTAAATCGCTTATTTCATCGTAAGTACGGCGAGGGAGTTCGGATCAACATCACTGATGATGTCGTAAGTGTTGATCTTTACATAATAATGAAGAACGACATCAATATACGTGAAGTGAGTCGTCAAGTCCAACTCAATGTAGCACGCGCAATATCTGATATCGTTGGCATGACGATCGGTCGAGTCAACGTGCATGTTGAAGACATTGATTTCCCTTCTTAATCCGAGGAAGAAAACTCTCCCAAAGACTAATACTCAATGAAACCTCGAACAAAGGCACGAGGGCTCGCTCTACAAACACTCTTCGAAATGGACCTGGTCAACCATGAACCAGGAGAGATTATCGAGCAGCGTATCAAAAACTCATCCCTGGATCCATTATTAACCAACTTTGCCCGCCAGATCGTCTTGGGTGTTTACCCGATGGTCGCGATTTTAGATAAATTCATTGCCGTCCATGCACCTGAATGGCCGCTTGAACAAGTTGCGATCATTGACCGCAACATATTACGAATCGCTCTTTGGGAATTTGCAGTTTACAAACAAACACCCATAAAAGTAGCCATAAATGAAGCAGTTGAATTATCAAAGGTGTATGGCTCTGAAAGCACACCCCGATTTGTAAATGGTGTTTTAGGAAGCCTGGCAAGCAAGCAAAATGAAATCTGCCAGGCTTTGATCAATTATCAAACTTAATACCTACCAATGGATATTCTTGGTGTTGGACCACTCGAATTACTTTTTATCTTGCTGATTGCACTGATTGTACTGGGACCGAAGGACATGGTTCAATCCGGAAAAACAATCGGACAATTTTTGCGTAAAATCGTCACATCATCTTCATGGCAGTCAATTCAGCAGACTTCGCGTGAAATACGAAATCTACCAACTAAACTTATTCGAGAAGCAGGGCTTGAAGATATTAAGAATCAACTTCCCAATACTAGTGATATAAGCAGCGAATTAAAATTTGAGGATTTAGATAAGGATAAATACACAGCGCAGGAAGATATTTCTGAATGGATCACACCCCCTCAAACGATTGAACCACCCTCATCAGCCCCAGCTGTGGAAAATAATTCTGTACCAGACAAGATCTCCCAAGACGAACTTCTATCAAGCGATAATCCTGACTTAACGTAATTCATGCGCAAGTTCTTATACTCATTATGGCACATTCTCAGTGCGCCCTTTCGGTTTTTCTCATGGCTCTTACATGTAATATACGGCTGGTTTATAAACCTATCTAAAAAAATCAAAAACTTCTTCACCGAAGAAGTGGAAGACGCTCCCCTTCCAGATACTCTCACAAAAACAATGGAGAATCCACAGGAACTCCTAGTTCACTTCGATGCTCTCAGAAGGCATCTGATTCGTATTGTAATAGTATTAGGAATAGCGACGGTATTGTCTTTTATTTTCAGCAGCCAAATCCTACAAATATTAGCTGCTCCGCTCGAGAATGGTTTCGATTCTCTAATAGCCATAGATGTGACTGAACCAATTGGAACCGTAATGCGTGTTTCGCTCCTATCTGGATTTACTATCGTTTTCCCCTACATTGCCCTGGAATTATGGCTCTTCATCGCCCCTGGGCTTAAACGAAACTCACGCTATTATGGATTGATTGCTATTCCTGTTACAACGATTTTTTTTCTAGGTGGAATGGCTTTTGCATTTTTTGTAATGCTGCCTACGGCACTCCCATTTCTGCTCAACTTTGGAGGGATAAATACAATCCCCCGAGTATCATCTTATATTAAATTCGTAACTAACATTATGTTCTGGCTTGGGGTGGCTTTTGAATTCCCAATCGTGATCTTTATACTCGCCAGCCTTGGTCTTGTAAGTGCAAAAACGCTTGTCCAACATTGGCGCCTAGCTGTCGTCATTATTGCAGTAATCGCAGCCTTGATCACTCCCACTGTTGATCCAGTCAATATGGCCTTAGTGATGGGACCATTAATTCTACTTTATATCCTCAGCGTCGGTTTAGCCAAAATTGCTCAACGAAGAAGAGTTGGTCAAACACAAAAAGAGTCATTGGATACACAATCCTTGGAGGAAAAAACATGAGACCTGTGTACGCCATTTCGGGAGGAGTATCAAAATTTGCAAAAGCGCGACCAGACAAGAATTTTCAAGCTATTGTAAAGGAAGCCTACGATTACGCTATCAATGATATAAAATTGGACTTTCCCACTTTTGCCAATCTAGTTGATGGTTCCGTCGCTTCATATTTTTCAGATCACTTCAGCCGCCAGTTGATGGCAGCTATCATGGCACAGGATTATCTAGGCTTGATTCCCAAACCAAGTCACCGTGTCGAAGGTGGAGGCGCTACTGGGGGTATATGTTTCCAAGAAGCGTGGAAATCCGTGGCGAGTGGTCATATGGACATTTGCGTCGCTTACGGGTTTGAGACAATGAGCCATGTCGAGACCTGGAAAGGTAACGAATTTATTGCGCTAGCATCTGACGTTTCTTTCGATTATCCTGTTGGTGGGTTCTATTCAGGGTATTATGCAATGATGGTTACTCGCCATATGAAGGAGTTTGGCACCACTGTTGAACAAATGGCTTCAGTAAGTGTCAAGAACCACATAAACGCATTCCATAATCCTTATGCCCAGAAACGCAACCGCTATACGATCCAGGATGTCAGAAATTCGGTGATGGTTGCCTGGCCGCTTACACGCCTTGATATATGCGTCATGTCGGATGGTGCCGCGGCAACGATCCTGGTTTCCGAAGACGGACTGCGAAAACTGGAAGAAGCAGGAGCTACCATACCCCGCCCATTGGTTGTAGTGACGGGAATTGGCCGCGGTACGGATGCAATGCGGATGTCAGATCGTCCGCATGTCAATTATGATTTCTTTATCCAAAATTACGCCACAGAACAAGAGCGAAATTCAGATGAAACGCTTGCATATTACAGGCGCTTGTGGGAGCACGGCACGCGCTATCCCGGGGTACATTCATTCCGGGCAGGACGCACCGCTGGAAATATGGCCTACAAGATGGCAGGAATTTTCGATCCACTGCATGAATTAGATTTTATCGAACTACACGACGCTTATACATCAAGTGAAATTCAAACCTACGAAGATCTAGGCCTTTGCCGCTACGGCGAAGGTGGGCCATTTGCTGAATCCGGCAAGGCATATATGCCAGACATTGATTATGGTCTCGAACTAACGGCAGAACCGCAATGCCCCGTCAATCCCTCCGGCGGTTTAATT